>Ga0065721_10005960_pt1 | contig 12130 bp, 11 predicted proteins | sample Mesricmetagenome_FD_59108 | JGI IMG/M metagenome (GOLD analysis project Ga0065721, IMG submission 59108) | Mesophilic microbial community from rice straw/compost enrichment Sample: eDNA_1 v2 (version 2) | ecosystem: Engineered > Solid waste > Grass > Composting > Bioreactor | place: USA: Davis... | reverse complement strand
GCTGGCGGAGGCGACCAACCTGCAGGTCGGCAAGATGATCCATCCGCACCCGACGCTGTCCGAGATCATCGGCGAAGCGATGCTCGGAGCGGACAAGCTGGCTCTGGGGATGTAGGGACAAGCATTCAACATAAAAGGGGCGCTCCGAGCGCCCCTTTGCTTCGTCCTGACTTACCTGCTCCTTGTCTTACCTGCGGCGGCGAACCTTTCTTTGCGCGGCATTGTTGTCTTCTTCGAATTGAATGGTGATGCGGGCGAAGACGCCGGCGGGATTGCTGTCGCTTCTGTTGGCGTTCGACGGGAAGTTAAAGGCGGCGATAACGATATTATTGCTGCCTCGGCGAAGGAATCGCAAAATATTGAACGTTCTTCCGGGATTAAAGAAAGACACGTTGCCCTGCGGACTATCGATAACCACGGACCTTCCGTTTATGAGAACGATGGCGAAGTTGTCGACGGCCAGGAACAGATTGGCTGTGTCGATTTCGTCCAGGTCCCTGTTGATGGTAAATCTTCTGGCGACAACGGCCGCCGGACCGTTCGGATCGTTGCTGCCCCATAGGTAGGATCCGCTCGGCTGCGGCGCTACCCACGCCGGATTTCGCGTGATCGGAAGGGCATTTACCCAGTTGCCGTTCGTGACAATCGTTCTGTTTTGGCTAATCACGACGGGTTTTTGCGCGCTTAAGGATCGTTGGGCGGACGCGATCAGTTGTTTTACTTTGGCGGCGGAGATGGTCACTCTTTTGGCCGGGACCCGCGTTCTCTTTGCCGTCGTTTTTACGAGTTTTCTTTTGTACATAGGATCATTCCTTTCTATGGAATCTTCAGCATCATATGAAACAAGCTATCGGGAAGTGATAGACTTATGGAACGATAGACTCTTTAATAGTCGTTAGACCGAAGATTCGCTTCACCTGCCCTCTGAGCGAATGCTACAATGAGTTCAATCCGAAATGGGAAAAACGAATCCGCGGGAGGTAGAAAGTCGTGTTGAAGTGGGATGGACATACGCACAGCAAGTTCTGTTATCACGGCAATCCGGCCGAACAGCAGGAGTACCTGGACCGGGCGATCGGGCTCGGCTTCCAGAGATATAGCGTGACCGAGCATCCGCCGCTGCCCGACAAGCTGGTAGACGATCCGAAGCTGATGCTGGAGCTGGCGATGCCGGAGCGGGAGCTGCCGGATTACTTCGCCTACATGCAGGAGGTTAAGGCGAGGTACGAAGGAAGGATCGAGCTCGCGATCGGGCTCGAGATGGACTACCTCTACAAGAACGAATCCTTCTCCGATCGCATCGTCGACAAGTGGGCGGCGAAGATGGAGGATGCGGTCGTGTCGGTGCATTACCTTCCGAGCCGGGGAGGCAGCATCCGCTGCATCGACTATACGGCGGACGACTTCAAGGACGCGTTTCTCGGCTACTACGGCTCGATCGACAAGGTGGTCGACGAATACTTCAATCACGTGGAGATGGAGATCGAGTGGGCGGCGCAGCTTCCGATGCGCAAGCGGATCGGCCACGTAAACCTGATCCGCAAGTTCCATAAGGAACTGCCGGAGATGGACCCGATCTTGATCCGCCGCAGGCTTGAGGGGCTTCTTCCGAAGCTGAAGGCGGCGAATATCGGCGTCGACGTGAACGTGGCCGGCTTCCGGGTGGCGACCTGCGAGGAAGCCTACGTGCCGGAGTGGTTCATGCAAGCCTGCCTGGAGCAAGGAATCGAGCTGGTGTACGGCTCCGACAGCCACAAGCCCGAGCAGGCGGGCTTCAGCTACGATTGGTTCGCCGATCGCGCGAATAAATAGAATAGGCCAACCAAAGCAACGAACCTGCGCGGTCTTCATGACCGGCAGGTTCGTTGCTTTGGACGGGCGGCGAGCGTTCGATCCGGACGGGTTGACGCTCGAACGGATCGCTTACACCGTTACCGTTATGGTCGGAGCGGAGATGGTCGGCTCTACCGTAATCGTCGAAGCCGAGTTGGAATAATCCGAAACCTGGAGCACGACCGGGGCGCCGGCGGGAATGGCGGCCGTGCTCAGCACCAATTGCGCGGTAGTCAGGACGGAGAGCCCCGCTTCTTGCAAAACGCCGTTCACGTACACGTTGATATACCCATCCGTCGGCGGAGCCGGCAATTCGGTAATCGGATCGCCGTTGTCGTCCAGGAAGCTGGCCGCGGGAATCGTCGTATCCGTCGCCCCGATCATTCCCGCCGCAACCGTGGCATTGAACCTCGCGACGTCGGGATTTACGGTCGTCGTCACTTCGCCGCCCGTGGCTACCGGAGCGGAAGCCGCAGCCGCGACATAAAGTTTAATTAATGAAGCAGCCATGCTGTCACCTCCCTTCTTGCCGGCCTAGGCGAAAATAGAGATCGATTGAACGATAATCGGCACTCCTTCCGCCGGCACGTCGTCCGACAGAAGCCGAAGCTTGCCCGATTTGATTTCGTAAAGCGATTTGGGCTGCAGGACGCCGTTCACTAGAACGTTTACGAGCGAGACCGTGCGCGGATTGGGGATGCGGTTCACCCCGTATCCCTGAACGCCGTCCCGATTGGTATAGATTCTCTTTTTCCCATCCGACAGGGCATAGAATGTGGTCGATCCGGCCTTCAAAACCCGCGGCCGGCGCACGCGCCTTCTTGTCCTCTTCGATTTGCAGCCGCAGCGTCTCATTTGTTTATCACCAACTTTGATGGAACAAGGTTTCCCCATATGTTATTCGGACCTTGCCGCATTGTCTGTGCGGGTATCCCGCTCCGTTCTGCCCTATTGATCGTACGCCGATAATTCATATTGTCATTTCCCCCGGCAACTAGTACGATGGGCTCAGAAACCTGAACGGGAAGGTGCCGAGCGATGGGAGTACATACGAGCAAAAACGATAACNAACAGCCGGACGCCGGGAATTTCGATCCGTCCNTCTGCCCCCTCTGCGGGAANGCGAACGGCTGCGCGGCCNCGGCGGGCCGGCCGCCGGAGACGTGCTGGTGCAACCGGGCAACCTTCTCCGAGAAGACGCTGAGCCGGATCCCGCCCGAGCTGAGGATGAGAGCTTGCTTGTGCGGCGAGTGCGCGGACCGAACTTCAACCGAGTAACCCCGGACAACGTGCCTCTTACCGCCCATGTGCGTATCCAAGGAGATCGTAGTCTTTTTTACGGAAATGGTTGATAACGCTTACCGCTGGCGGATGAAGCCTTATACTAATAGGGTTTTAGGAGAGTAGGGGGACTTTGCCCATGGTTAAGCTTCGTTTCCATAACCCGCTGACGAGAATGAAGGTCAAGCAGCAATTGGTTCTGCTCTTCATCATTCTCGTAAGTCCGGTGTTTATCTTGAATTGGTACGCGAACGTGAAGACGGAACAGATCCTCAAGCGCCATGTCACGAACGCCTATGCCGAGCTGAACAAGCAGAATCATCTTCTGATCAACCGGGATATCGATACGGTGCACCGGGTCATGACGACGATCATTCAGAACCCTCAGGTGCAGCAGATGCAAGCGAGCGAAGAGGACGTTCTGGACCGGGTGAAGCTGTACGAGACGACGGATAAGCTGCTCTCGACGTTCACCATGGGGCTTAGCGGCGGAGGGGCCAACTATTATTACCTGTTCGTTTACGATCCGCTTAACGAATATAATTTCGCTCCGGTGTCGAATTCCAAATACAAAAACGGAGGCGTGTTTTTCTACTCGTACATGTATAAGCCTTCCTGGGTTGACGAGGCGATCGCGCGCAAAGGGAGAGGCTATCTCAAAATCATCGACGGAATCGGAATCGGCACGAACTCCAAGACGCTTGCCTATATTCGCGCCGTGAACAGCGTCCAGAGCGGAAGGGCCATCGTCGGCGCGCTCGTCGCCACGAACATGGACAAGAGAATCGAGCAGTCGCTGGCGACGGTCTCGCTTCCGGATAACGGCGAGCTCTACTTCACGGATTCGCAGAACATGGTTCTGGCCTCGACGGTTCCGGACCAGATGGGGACCACTCTGGAGCTTCCGAGCGAGCTGGCCGCCAACCCGGACAGCGAAGGCATCGTGGACGCAATCGAGGAAGGCTTCATCTACGTCGTTCATTCCAGCTCGGAGCTTAACCAGAAGCTGGTCTATCGGATTTCGACGTCGGCTCTGCTCAAGCAGCAAAGCGAAGTGAAGAGGGCAATCCAGTGGATCTCGATTGCATATTCGCTGTTCGGGCTCGTCGTCATGGCGTACTTCTGGCGATCGCTCCTGACGCCGCTGCAGCGGCTCGCCGGATTCGTGAGGAGCTATGAGCCGGGCCGCAAAGTTCCGGAGGAAGCCGGGCATCCGAGAAACGACGAGGTCGGGGTGCTCATTCACTCGGTCCACAACATGGCGCACCGCCTCAACGTTCTGATCGAGGAGCAATACGTGATGGATATCAAGCAGAAGGAGTCGCAGCTTAAGCTTCTCTACCAGCAGATTAATCCTCACCTTCTGTATAACACGTTGGAGAGCATCTATTGGAAAAGCACCCTGGAGGGCAACTCCGATTCGGCGGAGATGATCAAGGAGCTGTCCAAGCTGATGAGGATCAGCCTTAGCCGCGGCCGAGAGCTGATCGCGATCCGGGAGGAGACGGAGCATGCCGCGGCCTACACCAACCTTCAGTTGAAAAGATACGAGTACGAATTCCGCGTTCAGTGGAACATGGATCCGGATGCGGCGAACGCTCTCATTCCGAAGATCACGCTTCAGCCGCTTATCGAGAACGCCATTCTCCACGGCGTCCGCAATATGGGAGAAGACGGCCTTATCCTCGTGAATTCCAGGAGAGAAGGCGGCCTCGTGTTCATCCAGGTCATCGACAACGGCTACAAAAAGGTCGATTACGAATGGCTGAACCGCATCATCCGCGAACCAAGAACGGACTCTTCGACGGGGTACGGCATCCACAACGTGTTCGAGAGAATTCAGCTTCATTACGGCCCCGAATTCGGAATTACCTATTCCGAGACGGAAGGCGGAGGGACGACGGCCACGATCAAGCTGCCCTATCAGGAGAACGACGGCGACTCGGAATAAAGGAGGAGACAGGCATGTACACGATTCTTCTGGTGGACGACGAACCCCTCATCTGCCGGGGGCTCAGCAACCTGCTTCAAGCTTCCGGACTAAGCATCGGAACGATTTTTATCGCGAACAACGGCCAGGAGGCGCTCGATTACTTGAGGCTGGAGGATGTCGACCTGATCGTGACGGACATCCAGATGGGAACGATGAACGGGATCGAGCTGATGCACCAGGCCAAGATCATGAAGCCCTGGGTGGAGACAATCGTCATCTCCGCCCACGAGACGTTCCAATACGCGCAGACGGCGATGCGGCTGGGAGCGAAGGATTACCTCATCAAGCCGCTGAACAACGAGCAGTTCCTCGATACGGTCCGCAACGTGCTGCTGCAGATGGAGAAGCCGTCCGTGCCGGGAGAGGAGCTTCTGTCGAACCTCCGGACGAACTTCCAGATGGAGAATCCGAACGAGAGCAAAAACGAATGGCTGAACCGGCTGGTCAAAGGAGAACCCCTGGAGGCCAAAAGAACCGCGGAGGAATTGAGCGGAGGATTCGGAGTTTCGATCGATGGGCCTTACTTCGCGGTCTTCCGCGTCAAGCTGGAGCTGGGCGAGCTTCCCGCGAAGGACAGAGGCTTGCTCCGTTACGCGGCGCTCAACATCGTGAACGAGCTCCTGAGCGAGGAGCGCAAGCATCAGGCTTTCTATTCCGGAGACGACGAGCTTTGCGTCCTCATCGAATGGAGCGAGCAAGAGTACAACGAGACCGCGATGAACAAGATCGACCAGCTGGAGTATATCGGCCGCAGCCTGCATTTTCACATCGAGAAGTTCCTGCAGCGCCGGGTGTTCGTCGGGATCAGCCAGATCCTGAGGGACGTCGCCTTCATTCCGACCGTCGGCCTGCAGGCGGCCCGCGCTTTGCGCTGGAGGGAAGAGCATCCGGATCATCACGTGTTCTACTACGGCGATTACAAGTGGGGGAGCCGGGAGGATGGCTCGACCGCGGAGGAAGGACTCGCGCAGAGCAACGGCATCGTCGAGCAAGCGAAAAATTATATCGACGAGAACTATATGAAGAAGGGGATTACGCTCAATGAGGTCGCCCATCACAACCACGTCAGTCCGAACTACTTGAGCTACCTTTTCAAGAAATACATGAACTGCAACCTATGGGAATACGTGATCCGGCTTCGCATGGAGGAGAGCAAACGGCTGATCGAGACGACCGACTTGCGCCGTTACGAGATCGCGGACCGGGTCGGGTACGAATCCCCAGAGCACTTCAGCAAGATTTTCAAGAAATATTACGGCATCAGCCCGAGCGACTGGAAGAAGTAAGATTGACCATGATCCTCATAGAATCGCACATTTTCCCTCGCGGCCCCTTTTTCTACAATGAAGCTAGACCTACAGAAAAGGAATGAGGGAGTGCCATGGATCAGACTGCCGCCGCTAACGTTCAGCCGGCTACGAGCGCCAAGAGAAGAAGATTCGCTCCTTACAGGAAGAATTGGTCGGGCTACTTGTTTCTTGTGCCCGCAGCCGCGTTGTTCGTGCTGTTTCTCTGGGTGCCGATCATCAAAGGAGTCGTCTACAGCTTCTACGACATCGACTTCGTGAACGGGAATACCTACGTCGGATTCGATAATTACAAGACGGTCTTTAACGATTCCGAAGTCGGGGTCTCCGTCAAGAATACGTTGTACTACATGGCGCTTTGCCTATTGATCGGGTTCTGGGTGCCGATCCTGTTCGCCATCGCGATCTCAGAGATCAGGCGATTTCAGGGGATTTTCCGGGTTGCCGCTTATTTGCCCAACGTCATTCCGGTCGTCGTCCTGTACGGATTATGGCGCTGGATCTACGATCCGGTCGGTCCGATCAACGCGTTTCTCGGCAAGCTGGGGGCGGATCAGATCCTCTTCATGACGGATACCCGCTGGTCGATGGTTTCGCTCGTCATCATGGAGACCTGGCAGCAGTTCGGCTCGGGGATGCTGATTTACCTGGCGGCCGTGCTGAGCATTCCGAAGGATTGGTACGAGGCGGCCGAGATCGACGGAGCGGGAATCTGGGCGAGGGTGCGCCACATTACGCTGCCCTCGATCAAAGGGCTCATCGTGCTTATGCTGATCATGCAGCTGATCGCGACCTCCCAGGGCTACCAGTCCCAGCTCGCGATGCTGGACGGAGGGCCGCTTAACGCAACGCTGACATACGGACTCAAGATCGTGAAGTATGCCTTCACCCGATTGGATTACGGGGTAGCATCCGCCATGGGCGTTCTGATGTTCCTGGTGCTGGGCGGACTCGCCGTCGTACAATTCCGAATGCAGAATCGGGGAGGGAACTGATCTTGAAAGCAGCCGAACGGGGAATTCTTTCTTCCCACGATTATCGCAGACCGACAACCATGGTCATGCTCGCTATTATGTCGCTCGTCATCTTGTTCATGGTGTTCACGATGCTGTATCCGATCGGCGTCACGTTCATGAACTCGCTCAAAACGGTCGTGGAAGTCAATTCCTTCCCGCCGAAGTTCCTTCCGCAAGGATTGGAGTGGCAGAACTTCGAGGAAGGTTGGCATTACATGGACATTCCGATGTTCATGAAGAATACTTTGATTATCTTCGGAGGCAATGTGCTCGTCACGGTGTTCGTCTTGGGGCTGGCGGCGTTCACCTTGTCGAAGCTGAATCTGCCTCATCGGAAGCTCATTTATTTCTTCTTCCTGATGACCCTGTTCATTCCGCCGTCGACGTATATCGTGCCTAACTTCGTTAACCTGAAGGATCTGGGTCTTCTCAATTCCTTCTGGGCGTTCTGGCTGCCCGCGGGCGCCTCGGCCTTCAACATGCTGCTGCTGAAAAGCTTTTTCGACGACATCAACGACGAGATTTTCGAGGCTTCGCGAATCGACGGGGCGTCGAACTGGTACGGCTTCACGCGGATTGCGCTGCCGTTATCCATTCCTATCATCGCGACGTTATCCATCTTTATTTTCTCGGCAGCATGGAACGATTGGTTCTGGCCTTCCTTGGTCATGCACGGAGACCCGAAATACCCGCTCGCAACGGCAATCTACAAGAAGGTCATCCAGGCGACCGGACTCAAGCAAAACATCAAATTTGCTATTCTGGCCATGGTGTCTCTTCCGCCCATCGTCGTGTTCCTTGTCTTCCAGAAATTTATCCTGAGAGGCTTGCATCTGGGCGGAGTCAAGGGATGAGCAGTGTAAGCGGATTCGTAAAGTTGCACACGATCGGAATAAAAATACACATCGCCTAACCGAAATCGGCTCCATTATGATGAATTCGTAGCACAAAATTCCATATGGATAAGGGGAATACAAATGCAGAAGAAGAAATGGTCCGCGCTGTTGTTGAGTCTTGCAATGGTCAGTGCCGTAGCTACTGCGTGCGGCGGCAACAACAATAACGGGGAGGCGAGTCCCTCCGGCACCACTCCGGCTTCGGATAGCCCGTCTCCCTCCGCCTCCGCGGAATCGCCGGCTCCTTCCAGCGAAGCTCCGGCCGAGAAGGTCACGATCAAGATCTACTATCCGACGGCCGACAAGACGGAGCTTCGCGCTCTCGAAGACGACAAGATCAAGCGTTTCACCGCGAAGTACCCGAACGTGACCGTCGTACCGGACGACTGGCAGTACAACGTCAACGAGATCGGCATCAAGATGGCCGCCAACGAAGCGCCGACCTTCTTCAACACCTTCGCGACGGAAGCGAAGATGCTCGTGGAGAAGGGCTGGGCGGCGGACATTACCGAGCTGTGGAACAATTATGAATACAAGGATCAGATCAATCCCGTGCTGCAAAGCCAATTCAACATTGACGGCAAAGTATACGGCGTCACTCAGAAGGGTTATGTAACGACGACGATCGTGAACAAGAAGATGCTCGATGAGAAGGGAGTAGCGATTCCTTCCTACGACTGGACCTGGGATGACATGCTGAACACGGCCAAGGCGGCAGCCGATCCGAAGAAGGGCATCGCGGGGATCGCTCCGATGGGCGCCACGAACGACGCCGGCTGGAACTGGACCAACTTCCTGTTCGAAGCAGGCGGCGAAATCCAAACCGTGGCGGACGGCAAAGTAACGGCAGCATTCAATTCCGATGCCGGTGTCAAGGCCGTGGAATTCTACGACAAGCTTCGTTGGGAAGCGAACGCGATTCCGCAAGACTGGGCGCTCAACTGGGGCGGAGCAACCGGCGCGTTCGCCCAAGGCCGCACGGCCATGGTCATCGCCGGAGCGGAGGGCCCGCTGCAGCAGGCTCTGCAAGCCGGCTTCACGCCGGCCGACCTTCTCGTATTCCCGATGCCTGCGGCTCAAGCGGGCGGCAAGCACACCGGCGTTCTCGGCGGCGACTACCTCGTCATCAACCCGAATGCTTCCCCGGCCGAACAGAAGGCCGCGTTCGACTACATCACGTTCGACTACTTCTCCGACGACTATCTGGTATCGCTCGAGAAGAACATCCAGGACTTCAAGGCGAAGGGACAATACTTGGTGCCGGCTCACTTGGATTACTACAAGCCCGATTCCGAGTTCGGCAAGAAGGTTCAAGCGATCCTCGCGAAGTACGACAACGTCTACAAGTACGACGACGCGTCGAACGCCCTTCTCGACGGCAAGCCGGAAGCGCAATATAACACGCAAGACTACTACGGAACGATGACGACGGTCATCCAAGAAGTCTTCACGAAGAAAGGCACCGACGCGAAGAAGCTGCTTGATATAGCCGCCAAGTCGATGCAAGAGAAATTCTATGACGCGATTAAGGTTGAGTAAGGCGAGCCGCGCGTTGGCTGAAGGGAACTAGATTCAGTAAAGGATGAAGCAAGGGCCTCTGCTGTGGCGGGGGCTTTTTGCTTGGCGATGAATGAAGGGCGTAGCGGAGTCGGAGTGAAGGGTATAGCGGATCTTGAGGTTGATAGCGAAGATTGAAGGGCTCTACAAGATTCATTAAGCTACTGTATTATCCTCGAAGCAACAAGACCCTCCAAGCATTTCAATCATCACTAAGCACGTCAATCATCTTTCGCTTCTCGTCCCTTGTGGTATCCGCTCGACAACTCGAGGACAATGTGGTAAATTCTAGGAAACGGGCTTGCAGCAGGAAGATAGTTTATTCTCGGAGTGACTAGATCCGAAAAGTAACTATCAGGTTGAAGGCGCTAGTTTGGTTGAAATTTTGCTCGAAGTAGCTTGATCTGCCAACTACCTATGAACGCTGTTTGATGATGCTCGACTGGATGGAACTTCGCTCGAAGTAACTTGATCAGCCGACTAACTATGAACGCTGTTCGATGATGCTCGACTGGATGGAGCTTAGCTCGAAGTAGCTTGATCAGCCGACTAACTATGAACGCTGTTCAATGATGCTGGACTGGATGGAGCTTAGCTCGAAGTAGCTTGATCAGCCGACTAACTATGAATACAGTTCGAGATGCTGGACTGTACGCAACTATTGTCGACAATGTCGAATATGCAAAACCGCGCATGAAGCACATGCCGTTAGCCCCCATTTGGGGGTTAACGGCTTTTCTTTTTTAATGTGCACTATTAAGAAGATGGAGGAATTTTAATGAATGAGAAAATGATCGACGCATTTATCGAGGAACAGAAGAAGCAGGCCACGGGAAGAAGATTGGAGATGCTTAACGGTGACCTAAGCGGCACCAAAAAGCTTCTGGGATTNCTGTGGCCGATCCTTAAGTCGTTCAAAGGTATTATCTTGGAGTATGAGATGGTGAGCAACACCGGAGTTCGAATGTACGTTGACATCTTCTACGAGCCGCTCGGCATCTGTTTCGAAGCCGAAGGCTACGTGGTGCACGAGGAGAAGCTCACGCGGGAACGCTTCAGCTTCGAGAGAATGCGGATCCGCACGATCGGCAACCGCAAGTACACCTTCTATCCCTTCAGTTGGGACGAGATGGATAAGAGGCCCGAAGCTTGCCGCCGCGATATCTACGAACTGCTCGGCAGCATGGGAAGTGTGTCCGGTTCGAGGTTAAACGAGCTGCCGGTGTATGAGCGCGAGGTTCTTCGGTTTGCGGTGGTTCGGTTCGAGCCGTTTGGGGTGCAGGAGGTTCGTCAATTGCTTCAACTCGGTCGCGAAACTAGCAGGAATGTGTTACGTAGCCTCACCGACAAAGGATATCTTCGTGCCGTAGGCGGCAGTGAGCAGAGATGCTTTGAGTTCGAGATTACGCAGGAGGGAAGAGAATTATTCCTGAGGTAAGTAAGGAGGAGGGGGAGATAGTCGAAAAAATCGACTAACGGAGCTCCGAAGGGGGCATACGGAGGGGGAGATAGTCGAAAAAATCGACTAACGGCGCTCCGAAGGGGCGTACGGAGGAGGAGATAGTCGAAAAAATCGACTAACGGCGCTCCGAAGGGGCGTACGGAGGAGGAGATAGTCGAAAAAATCGACTAACGGAGCTCCGAAGGGGGCTGAGGGAGAGGAGATAGTCGAAAAAATCGACTAACGGCGCTCCGAAGAGGTGGACGGAGGTGGAGATAGTCGAAAAAATCGACTAACGGAGCTCCGAAGGGGCGTACGGAGGAGGAGATAGTCGAAAAAATCGACTAACGGCGCTCCGAAGGGGCGTACAGAGGAGGAGATAGTCGAAAAATCGACTAACGGAGCTCCGAAGGGGCGTACGGAGGAGGAGATAGTCGAAAAAATCGACTAACGGCGCTCCGAAGGGGTGGACGGAGAAGGATATAGTCGAAAAAATCGACTAACGGCGCTCCGAAGGGGGTGGATGGAGGGGAGATAGTCGAAAAAATCGACTAACGGCGCTCCGAAGGGGGCTGAGGGAGAGGAGATAGTCGAAAAAATCGACTAACGGAGCTCCGAAGGGGGCGGATGGAGAGGAGATAGTCGAAAAAATCGACTAACGGCGCCCCGAAGCAGGCCAGGCAACCTCCGTAAAATTACGCACAAGATGCGTAACGATGCCAATGTGCATCGATCGCGCGCTTCGATATGATTAGGCCATTATGACAGATTGAGGTGGCTAATCACACATGTTGACCAGCGAAGAG
>Ga0065721_10006207_pt1 | contig 12131 bp, 14 predicted proteins | sample Mesricmetagenome_FD_59108 | JGI IMG/M metagenome (GOLD analysis project Ga0065721, IMG submission 59108) | Mesophilic microbial community from rice straw/compost enrichment Sample: eDNA_1 v2 (version 2) | ecosystem: Engineered > Solid waste > Grass > Composting > Bioreactor | place: USA: Davis... | reverse complement strand
CGCCAAGGGACGACTCCGTCCATTCCCCGCCACCACCGGATACGACCCGATACCACCCAAGGGTTCACACCATCGGCTCCGCCCTCGCCGGCCCCGGTTGCATCCGCGTCGTCAGCACCAGCGCGGCCGCTAGCACCGCAATGACGAAGCTCAAGCGGTACAGCAAAGGCGGCAGGTCGACGAGGAAAGGCAGGAACAGCATCACGACGGCAAAGCCGGCATCGAGCGCCAGATGCGCCGGCATCGACAGGTAGGATTTCCAGCCAAGCTCATAATCGGTGAACAGGGAGTAGAGGATGCCGAAGCAACCCAGGATCACGAGGGCGGCGAACCCCACCCCTTGCGCCCCGGTCGTGAACGCGAGGATGATCATGCCGAGGCATACCAGATAATCGGCGATGCCGTGGACGGATGTCGGAATGAAGCGCACGTCTCGTCTCCTTGTTGAGGAGCAAAAACCGGCGGGCGCGGGTGAAGTTCCGAAGTGCCAGCGATACACGCAGTGCGCGCCACATCACCAACCCACGCGTGCAGGTGGTTCGTGGCAGACGCGACCGGTTGCGCGTAGCGTTCTCCTGCCGAACCAAGGAGGATGGCATGGCGTACAGAAAACGGAAGGGAAAAGACACTTGGCACTGGTGCAGCAATTGCAACAATTGGCCAACGAGCGATTACGAGGAGAAGCCTTCGAAACCCGCCGGGGGCGAGTTGTGCAATGAATGCCTCGCCAAGGACAAGGCAGGCACTTGCAGGAAGTAGCAGGGCCGCAATAAGAAAATGGGGAGGCAGTGCCTCCCCATCACTCAGACTAGAACTTGTAGTTCACGCCAGCCTTGAGCGTCTGGTCGCGAACGTCGGTGCGCGAGGCGACTCCACCCGTCGTGCTGCGCACGTCGTTGGTCATCGTGTAGTTGTACTCGAAGCGAGCCGAGAGGTTGTCGGAAAGCTTCTGCTCAACGCCCGCGCCGAGGATCCAGCCCGGCTTCCAGCCGTCCGGGCCGTTCGTGCCGTTGTGGTCCTTGAAGCTCGTGAGAGCAACACCGGCCGTGCCGTAAACAAGCGTTTCGTTGAAGCCGACGCCAGCCTTTGCCTTGGCGGCAACGCGGCCCTGCTCCTTGATGTTGCCGTTCGGAACGCGGCTCTTGACGTTGCCAAGGTGGCTCGCTTCGATTTCGGCACCGATAACGCCGCTGTCGAGGTCGACATTGTAGCCGCCGTGCACGCCGACAACCAGGCCCTTGTCGCCGTCAAACGGGTTCAGCTTGCGCGAAGCCATGCCGAGATCGCCACCGACATAGGCGCCACCCCAACCGGAACTCGGGCCGGTGATCGGGTCGTTTGCCATCGGCGGCTCGGAATAGTTGGTCAGGTCTGCAGCCGAGAGGGGGGTAGCGAAAAATGCGGCGACGATCGCCAGCGCGAAGGGCGTCTTCATCATGGTCATGCTTTACTCCATACAAAGCCCGCGTCGAAACAAGGACGGAGGCGGTTCTTTTCATTCACGGTCCGCAGTCGTCGCGACTCCCCACTTCAGCCCTTCGGGTCATGCCGCCTGCGTCTTGCGAACCATTTTCACGAATCTCTAAAGAGTCCCTTAACCGAACCGCCCTCGCCCGCCGGCCTTCGATCAACAATTCGTAACCCCTGCAAAAACGCAAAAACACGCGGCTCCTCACCGCGTGTTTTCATCAAGAATGGACCGGAATTCTTACTGCAGGATGCGCGGCGCCGGCTGCATGCCGGACTGGGTTCCGGCAGCGGCGGCCAGTTCATCGCCGTCGAGGCCAGTCGCCACCACCGAGACGCGGAACTTGCCGTCGAGGTTGCGGTCGAAGATGGCGCCCACCACGATATCGGCCTCGTCCATGACCTCGTCACGGATACGGCTTGCGGCCTCGTCGACCTCGAACAGCGTCATGTCGGAGCCGCCGGAGATGGAGATCAGCACGCCCTTGGCGCCCTTCATCGAAATGTCGTCGAGCAGCGGGTTGGCAATTGCCGCTTCGGCGGCCGTCAGGGCGCGACCGTCGCCGGAGGCTTCACCGGTGCCCATCATCGCGCGGCCCATGCCCTTCATCACCGACTTCACGTCGGCAAAGTCGAGGTTGATCAGGCCTTCCTTGACGATGAGATCGGTGATGCAGCCAACGCCGGAGAACAGCACCTTGTCGGCGGTCATGAAGGCATCGGCAAAGGTCGTCTTGGCGTCAGCAATGCGGAACAGGTTCTGGTTCGGAATGACGATGACAGTGTCGGCCGCACGACGCAGTTCCTCGATCCCGGCTTCGGCCGTCTTCATGCGGCGGTTGCCTTCGAAGGTGAACGGCTTGGTCACGACGCCCACCGTCAGGATGCCGGCATTGCGGGCCGCCTGGGCGATGATCGGTGCGGCACCGGTGCCCGTGCCGCCGCCCATGCCGGCCGTCACGAAGCACATATGCGAGCCGGAAAGATGATCCATGATCTCGTCGATCGACTCTTCGGCAGCGGCGCGGCCGATTTCCGGCAGCGAGCCGGCGCCGAGGCCTTCGGTCACATGCGCACCGAGCTGGATGCGGCGCGATGCCTTGGAGGTAGCAAGCACCTGGGCGTCGGTATTGGCCGCGACGAAATCGACGCCGGCGAGTTCCTCGGCGATCATGTTGTTGATGGCGTTGCCGCCGCCACCGCCGACACCGATCACGGTGATCTTCGGCCGCATCTCGGTAATCTGGAATTTCTTGCCGTCCGTCATCGTCATCTCCTTGGGCATCGGCGCAAGCCGGCGGGCGACTTCCCCGCCACCCGAATCAGCGGTATTTTAGCTGTGCAACTAGGCAGAGGCTGGGCGAAAGAACAAGAGCAGCATCAAGGGAGGCCCGAAAGCGAAATTTTCCACAGCTTGGCGGGAACTTCCGCAAGGCAGCGCTATTCTAAAGATTCGATCACAAAAAGAAGAGAGGAGCATAGCGTACCATGCCTACGTCCGCCGCACGCGCGTCTGTCCCTTCCCCGGAAGAACATATCCTCACTGCCCAGGAAGCCCTCGAGCCACTTTTCCTGGCTTTGGAAGAAGAAGCCGAGGTCAAGATGATCGCCGCTGCGGTCAAGGCCGGTTGGCGGGTCGAGGACGCTGTCTCCGCCATCGATGAGTTGAGGCGCACCGAACTGCTTCCCCGCAACCGGCGGCACTGATCTCCGATCACGCCAGATGATTCTCAAAAGCAGCCCGGGGCGCATCCACGCCTCGGGCTATTGCTGTATCATGCGTTGAAAACGCCGCTGCTTTGCTGCTGGCGACCAGACAAGAAAAATCCCGCCTGGGGCGCCGGCGGGATGTGAAGTGGAGGTCAAAAATTTATGGTTGTTGAGGCAACCGCAGGGGACGAAGATCGCCTCGTTTGGCATGGCCTTGTGTTGCCATGCATGTCTGTTTTCATTGACTTAACCCCCAACTAGGCAATCGGTTCCACATTTCGTTAACGGCGGATCGTTAGGTTGACGGACTTTTATCCTGGCGGCATGAGGCAGGGATGGCCACCCCGAGTTTCCGGTTCACACATTACGATCTGAAGGCCCAGCGCGCTGGTACGGTGGTCGAGGTGACCCTGAACGGCGTGAACAACGTCCGCCTGATGACGGCTGGCAATTTCCAGCGTTTTACCGAGCGCCTCGATTTCAAATATATCGGCGGCGTGGCGCGTCGCTCACCTGTCCGGCTCGTCATTCCCGACAGCGGCCACTGGCACGTCATCGTCGACATGGAAGGCCATCACGACCTGGCGGAGTCCTCGCTCAGGATCATGCCCGTTCCCGCTAACGCCGGGCAGAAACAAGCCTCTTAAGCTCCAGGCCTCAGGCCTATCCGCCGTTTCGCTCCTTGCGAAGCTTCGCCCACCAGTCCAGCCGCTTGCGGATCTCACGTTCGAAACCGCGCTCCGGCGGATCGTAAAACACCTGCCGCCCCATCTTCTCCGGAAAATAATCCTGGCCGGAAAACGCGTCGGGTTCATCGTGGTCGTAGCGATAACCATCGCCGTAGCCCTCGCCCTTCATCAGCTTCGTCGGCGCATTCAGGATATGCTTCGGTGGCAGCAGCGAGCCGTTCTCCTTCGCCGCCCGCGTTGCCGCCTTGAAGGCTGTGTAGACCGCGTTGGATTTTGGCGCGCTCGCCAGGTAGACACAAGCCTGAGCCAGGGCCAGTTCGCCTTCCGGCGAACCGAGATAATCATAGGCGTCCTTGGCGGCGTTGCAGATCACCAGCGCCTGCGGATCGGCAAGCCCGATATCCTCCACCGCCATCCGGACCAGTCGACGGCCGAGATAGAGCGGATCCTCACCGGCATCGAACATGCGCGCAAGGTAATAGAGCGCGGCATCGGGATCGGAGCCGCGAACCGATTTGTGGAGCGCCGAGATGAGGTTGTAGTGCCCGTCCTGCGCCTTGTCATAGACCGGGGCGCGACGCTGGACGATCTCCGTCAGCGCTGCGGTGTCAAACACCTCGTCGGGTCGAGCCGCCCGCCAGACTTCCTCCGCCAGCGTCAGCACGGCCCGGCCATCGCCATCGGCCATACGGATCAGGGCTTCCCTGGCGCCCTCATCGAGCGGCAGCGGCCTTTCCTCGACTTCTTCGGCGCGGCCAAGAAGCTCGCGCAGACTGTCTTCATCATGCGAGCGGAAGGTCAGAACCCGGGCCCGCGACAGGAGAGCGGCGTTAAGCTCGAAAGAGGGATTCTCCGTCGTGGCGCCGATGAGGATGACGGTGCCGTCCTCCATGACGGGCAGGAAGCTGTCCTGCTGGGCGCGGTTGAAGCGATGGATCTCGTCGACGAAGAGCAGCGTCTGGCGCCCGTCCATGCGGCGCAGGCGTGCCGCCTCGAACACCTTCTTCAGGTCCGCCACGCCGGAAAAGATCGCCGAGATCTGCTCAAAGGCTAGCCCCGCCTCTCCAGACAGGAGCCGCGCGACAGTGGTCTTGCCCGTGCCGGGCGGGCCCCAGAAGATCATCGACCCCAGCGAGCCGGAAGCGATCATCCGCCCCAGCACGCCATCTTCGCCCGTCAGGTGCGCCTGTCCGGTCACTTCCCCCAATGTCTTCGGGCGAAGGCGGTCGGCCAGAGGCCGCCGGTTGGCCACCTCGTCCGGCACCTTCGGCGCGAAGAGATCACCACTCATCGGAAGAACTGCCGGATCCGCTGGCCATCTCGCTCAATCTCGACCCGCCAGAAGCCGGGATTGTCGTCGAGCATGGCTTCCAGCGCCTTGGTGGAGGTCACGGTCGTGCCGTTGAGCGAGATGACGATGTCCTTCGGCTGGAAGCCGTAGCGGGCGGCGGGCGAACCGCGCACAACATCGGTGACAACGACGCCTGCCTTTTCAGCCGGCATGCGCATCTCGGTCGCGAGCTTCGGCGAGAGGTTTGCCACGCGCAGCCCGGCAAACGGGTTTCGGCCCTCCAGGAGCCGTTCTTCGCGCGGCACCGTTTCCGGCGCGGTGTTGAGCGCAAGGTTCACCTGCCGCTGGCCGGCGCCGGTCTGGACGGTCAGCGTCGCCTGCTTACCAAGCCCGGCGGTTGTCAGACGGTACCCCAAGGCATCCGGATGCTCGACCGAGATGCCATTGACGGCGGTGATGACCTCGCCAGGCTTCAACCCGGCGCGGTCAGCCGGACCGCCTTCGACCACGCGAACGACCAGCGCTCCGCGGGCCGCCTTCAGGCCCAACGCTTCAGCGACATCGGAGGTGACCGCATCAAACGTCGCGCCAACGAACGGGCGCTCGAAGGTCGTCTTGCCTTCGGCAGCGGCGGCCAGGAAAACCTTTACCAGGTTGGACGGGATGGCAAAGCCGATGCCGTTCGAACCACCGCCGCGCGAGAAGATCGCCGTGTTGATGCCGAGCAGTTCGCCATTCATGTTCATCAGCGCGCCGCCGGAATTGCCCGGGTTGATCGAGGCATCAGTCTGGATGAAGAAGCCGAAGTCGCCGGAGCGCACCTGGTTGCGCGCGAGCGCCGACACGATGCCGCTCGTCACCGTCTGGCCGACACCAAACGGGTTGCCGATCGCCAGAACCAGGTCACCCACTTCCGTGCGGTCAGAATCGCCCAGGGGCATGACGGGGAACCGCTCCTTCGACTTGATGCGCAGTACCGCCAAGTCCAGGCTCTCGTCCTTCAAAAGGATTTCGCAGGGAAATTCGCGCCCGTCGGCGAGCGCGATCTTGATGTCGTCGGCGCCTTCAATGACGTGGTTGTTGGTCACCACCATCCCTTCGGCAAGGATGACGCCGGAACCGAGCGAGGACTGCTTCTCGGAGCGGTTCGGCATCCGCTGGCCGAAGAACTGCTCGAAGAAGGGGTCGCCGGCGAAGGGATTCATGCGCCGCACGATGCGCTCAGCATAAACGTTGACGACGGCGCCGGCCGCCTGCTTCACCAGCGGCGCGAAGGAAAGCTGCATTTCCTGGCGGCTTTGCGGCACCGCCCGCTGCTCCTGGGCCAGCACGTTGGCGGGCATGGCTACCAGGAGGGCAAGAAGACCGATCGACACGCGGCGCGGCATGTTCAGCATATTATTCCTCTCAAGCGTCAGAAAGTCCGGTCGATTTGTAGCGCGGCAGGTTGAAAAAGAAAGGCGTCAGAATCGCGGCTGCGCAGGCGATGTCGAGACCCGTTCCCCCATATAAAGCCTCTACGATGGCAGCGCCAATGGCAAACCGCTGGCCGCCCTTGCCTTGCCATCCAGCGCGCCTGCCTCATCTTTCCAGACACGCGGTGCTGGAGATGACGGATGCTCCAGAGCCGGATGCAGAAGGAGTTTTCGCCATGAGATCAATCGTCACAGCTCTTGCATTTACCGGCCTTGCGGCCGTGCCCCTGCCGCAGATGGCGTCTGCCGCGAGCTTCGATTGCGAGCGGGCCGACCTGGCGCCCGACGAGAAGATGATCTGCGACAACCGCTCCTTGAACGATGCCGATGTGAAGATGGTGACGACCTTCGACATCCTGACGACGCTCGTCGCGATGGGTAACCGCGACAAGCTGAAGGAGGAGCAGAGTGCGTGGCTGAAGAAACGTCAGGCCTGCTCCGAAGACGTGGCCTGCCTGCAGGAAGCTTATGCGGAACGCATGAAGCAGCTGGACGAGGCCTTCAACGACATCGCCCGGCCGCTCTGAGCGTTATTCCGGCAGGATGCGGACGGCGCCCTTGTCGGCCGAGGATGCGAAGGCCGCATAGGCCTTCAGTGCCGTCGTGACATTGCGCTTGCGCGGTGCCGCCGGCTTCCAGCCGAGCGCGTCCTGCTCGTGGCGGCGGGCCGCGAGATCTGTGTCCGAAACCTTGAGGTTGATGGTGCGGTTCGGGATGTCGATCTCGATGAGGTCGCCCTGGCGCACCAGGCCAATCGCGCCACCCTGGGCGGCTTCCGGCGAGGCGTGACCGATCGAGAGACCCGAGGTGCCGCCGGAGAAGCGGCCATCGGTGATCAGTGCGCAGGCCTTGCCCAGTCCCTTCGACTTCAGGTAGCTCGTCGGATAGAGCATTTCCTGCATGCCCGGGCCGCCCTTGGGGCCTTCGTAGCGGATGACCACGACGTCGCCAGCCTTGACCTCGTTGCCGAGGATGCCCTTCACGGCCGCGTCCTGGCTTTCGTAGACAACGGCAGGACCGGTGAACTTCAGGATCGATTCATCGACGCCAGCCGTCTTTACGATGCAGCCATCGAGCGCGATGTTGCCGTAAAGCACGGCGAGGCCACCGTCCTTGGAGAACGGCTTCTCGACGGAGCGGATGACGCCGTTTTCGCTGTCGGTATCAAGCTCATCCCAACGGGACGACTGCGAGAAGGCAACCTGCGTCGGCACGCCGCCCGGTGCTGCCTTGAAGAACTCGCGAACCGTTTCCGAATTGGTGCGGGTGATGTCCCAACGGTCGATGGCATCGCCGAGCGTCGTTTCGTGGACGGTGGCGCATTCGCGGTGGATCAGGCCGCCGCGGTCGAGCTCACCCAGGATGCGCATGATGCCGCCGGCGCGGTGCACGTCTTCCATGTGGACGTCCTGCTTGGCAGGCGCGACCTTGGAAAGGCACGGCACCTTGCGCGACAGGCGGTCGATGTCTTCCATGCCGAAGTCGACGCCGCCTTCGTGGGCTGCCGCAAGAATATGCAACACGGTGTTGGTGGAGCCGCCCATGGCGATGTCGAGCGACATGGCGTTCTCGAAGGCTTCCTTCGTGGCGATATTGCGCGGCAGGACGCTTTCGTCGCCCTGCTCGTAATAGCGGCGAGCGAGATCAACGATCAGGTGGCCAGCTTCAACGAAAAGGCGCTTGCGGTCCGAATGGGTAGCGAGCGTCGAGCCGTTGCCGGGCAGCGAGAGGCCAAGCGCTTCGGTGAGACAGTTCATGGAATTGGCCGTGAACATGCCGGAACAGGAACCGCAGGTCGGGCAAGCCGAGCGTTCGATGATCTGGACGTCTTCGTCCGAAACCTTGTCATCTGCCGCAGCCACCATGGCGTCTACGAGGTCAAGCGCTACCGTCTTGCCCTGCAGGACCACCTTGCCAGCCTCCATCGGGCCGCCGGAAACGAAGACCACCGGGATGTTGAGGCGCATGGCGGCATTCAGCATGCCGGGCGTGATCTTGTCACAGTTGGAGATGCAGACCATGGCATCGGCGCAATGCGCGTTGACCATGTATTCGACGGAGTCGGCGATGATTTCGCGCGACGGCAGCGAGTACAGCATGCCGTCATGGCCCATGGCGATGCCGTCGTCGACGGCGATCGTGTTGAATTCCTTGGCGACACCGCCTGCGGCTTCAATTTCCCGTGCCACGAGCTGACCGAGGTCCTTGAGGTGGACGTGGCCCGGCACGAACTGGGTGAAGGAGTTCACCACCGCGATGATCGGCTTGCCGAAGTCGGAATCCTTCATGCCCGTTGCGCGCCATAGTCCGCGCGCGCCGGCCATGTTGCGGCCATGGGTCGTCGTTCTGGAGCGATAAGCAGGCATGGTGTGTCCTCGATCTCGTCGGGCCGGTGCCCGGCCGTTGGCCGAACGCAAAAAGCCCCTTTGTTTTGCGGCTTTCTTTATCCGAAGCGCCCGATCATGTCACTATCAGGACAGGCCAAAGCGGTACGGTTGGCCCGCAGAGCGCAGGCCCTACCGCACCTCGGCCGGATCTATCCCGAGATGATCGAAGATGATCTGCACGTTGCGGCGGTGCGACTTGAAGAAGACGTCGAAGATGTCACCGGCCAGCGGCACGCTGCCAAGGACCGAGTCTGCCGCGAGGTTGCCAACCATCCGCACCAGCTTGTCCGCTGGAAGGCCAAGCCGCCGGGCTTCGTTCACAATGTAGAGCCCGATGAGCGCGCCACCGGCGTCACCCACGACCGGTAGAAGGCCGATGACGGAGTCCGCACCAAAGCGCAGCCGCGTGCCCGGAATGCCGATCGCGGTATCCATCAGCCGCGCAAGGCGGGCCAGCCGGCGCAGGCGCTTGAGTGTCTCGGCACGGTCGGTGAAGGTTTCGCCTCGCCCGGCATCCCATGTACGTGTCACCATGGCAGTTCTCCTTGTCGCAGTGCCAGCGGATTCGGCTGACAACTTGCCATCAAGAGATGGTGATCCGGGGTTGAAGTTTCCATGTTCCCGGCCGCCTTTCGTCACGCAAAAGTGGTTGCGTCCTTTTTTGTGCTCGCTGTGAAACCAAGGGCTTTGAGACTACGTATTGAACCAGGAGAGGCACCGCTGCCGCCAGAGGAGAGACCGCCATGCCCGCTTATCGTCCACCCAAGATCCCAGCCTCCGAAATCACCCCGCGCGCCATCTACATGTCGCGGCGCTCCTTCATCGGCGCGACGGCGGGCGCCGGCCTGTCGCTGGCAGGCTTCGGCAGCGCGCTTGCCGCACCGCTCGCCGCCAAGCCCGGGCCATACAAGCTGGATGAAAAGCTGACTCCGAAGGAGTCGGTGACGACCTACAACAATTTCTACGAGTTTGGCGTCAACAAGGACGATCCGGCAGCCAATTCCGGTGATTTCAAGCCGACGCCCTGGACGGTGAAGGTCGATGGGCTGGTCGGCAAGCCGCGGGAGTTCGGGCTGGAGGAAATCCTCAAGATGCAGCTCGAAGAACGCACCTATCGCCTGCGTTGCGTCGAAGGCTGGTCGATGGTGATCCCCTGGATCGGCTTCCCGCTTTCGGCCATCCTCGACCAGGTGGATCCGCTGGGCAGCGCCAAATACGTTTCCTTCGAGACGGTGGTGCGTCCGGAAGAAATGCCAGGACAGAAAGGCCTGTTCCAGCCGCTCCCCTGGCCTTACATCGAAGGTCTTCGCCTGGACGAGGCGCGCCATCCGCTGACCATCCTGGCGGTCGGCCTTTACGGAGAGACACTGCCGAATGCCAACGGCGCGCCGATCCGGCTCGTGGTGCCGTGGAAATACGGCTTCAAGAGCATCAAGTCGATCGTCAGGATCTCGCTGGTCGAAGAGCAGCCGCAAACGACCTGGAAGAATGCCAACGCGCGGGAATACGGCTTCTATTCCAACGTCAATCCGGCGGTCGACCACCCACGCTGGAGCCAGGCAACCGAACAGCGCATTGGCGAAGGCGGCTTCTTCGGCGGCAACCGCCGCGACACGCTCCCGTTCAATGGATATGCCGAGGAGGTGGCAAGCCTCTATGCCGGCATGGACCTGAAGGCGAACTACTGATGTCGTTTCTTCCTGCCCTGCCCCGCCGCTACCACGGTGCCAGCGTCTGGGCGCTCTACATCCTCGGCCTCGTCCCGGCCGTCTGGTACTTCTATCTCGGTGCGACGGACCGGTTGGGCGCCAACCCGGTGAAGGAGTTCGAGCACGCGCTCGGAATCTGGGCGCTACGCTTCCTGATCGCGACACTGGCAATCACGCCGCTGCGCGACATCGCCGGCATCAACTGGATGCGCTACCGGCGGGCGCTGGGCCTGCTTGCCTTCTACTACGTGCTGATGCACTTCACCGTTTATGTATCGCTCGACCTCGTCTTCAACTTCGGCGCGGTGGGCAGCGATATCGCAAGGCGCCCCTATATCACCATCGGCATGGCCTGCCTGGTGCTGCTGATCCCGCTGGCGCTGACATCGAACAACTGGTCGATCCGCAAGCTCACCACCGCATGGACCAAGCTGCACAAGCTCGTTTACCTGATCGCGGCAGGCGGCGCCCTGCATTACATCCTGGCGGTGAAATCGGTGACGCTGGTGCCCTTCATACACGTCGCGCTGATCGCGATCCTGGTCGCCTATCGGGTGGTGAGGCGGCCCTTCCTGGACTGGAAGCGCGGGAGGAGAAGCGTGGCCGGCGCGCCTCGCCCCGCATCACGTTAGACAGCGCGGGCCGCTCCCAACGCCCGAAATGCAAAAAAGCCGGGCGTTTCCACCCGGCTTCTTCTATTTCCGACATTGCGGAGATGATTAAGCGGCTTCTGCAGCTTCTGCTTCAGCAGCAACGCGTTCCTTGTCGGCCTTGCCCTTGGCGTCGACGTCGCGTTCAACGAACTCGATGACGGCGAGCGGAGCATTGTCGCCCTGGCGGAAGCCAGCCTTCATGATACGCAGGTAACCGCCATTGCGGGTTGCATAACGCGAAGCGATGGCTTCGAACAGCTTGCGAACAGCGTCCTGGTCCTGGATCTGCGAGATTGCCTGACGACGAGCGTGCAGGTCACCGCGCTTGCCGAGGGTAACGAGCTTTTCGACGATCGGGCGAATTTCCTTCGCCTTCGGCAGGGTCGTTACGATCTGCTCATGGGTGATGAGCGAAGCCGCCATGTTGGCAAACATTGCCTTGCGGTGGCTTGCGGTGCGGTTGAGTTTGCGGCCGGCTTTTCCGTGGCGCATGATGTGTCTCCTTCACTTGCAGGCATTCGCCTGCAGTCTGACTAATTAGTACTGGTCTTCGTAGCGCTTTGCGAGATCTTCGATGTTTTCCGGCGGCCAGGCGGGAACTTCCATGCCAAGATGGAGGCCCATGGATGCCAGAACTTCCTTGATCTCGTTCAGCGACTTGCGACCGAAATTCGGAGTGCGCAGCATTTCCGCCTCGGTCTTCTGGATGAGGTCGCCGATATAGACGATGTTGTCGTTCTTCAGGCAGTT
>Ga0065721_10052349_pt1 | contig 12132 bp, 10 predicted proteins | sample Mesricmetagenome_FD_59108 | JGI IMG/M metagenome (GOLD analysis project Ga0065721, IMG submission 59108) | Mesophilic microbial community from rice straw/compost enrichment Sample: eDNA_1 v2 (version 2) | ecosystem: Engineered > Solid waste > Grass > Composting > Bioreactor | place: USA: Davis... | reverse complement strand
CGATCAAGGCTGGCGCCGTGAACTGCGGCGGGTAGAAGGCGGCGGCTATCCGCTGAGACAAGGCCGAATTGTCCTCATCGACTATGGCGATGGGCGCGTTGTGCAGCGCCGCCGGTATGGAGGTGGCCGCCATATAGACCGACGCGGTGAACACGTAGAGGATCAACACCAGCATCATAGGATCGCGCCATAGGCTCCACAGCTCCTTCACCCCCAGCTCGTAAATATTGGCGAGGTTGCGACTGCGCATCTTTAGCGCTCCTGTTTCTTGAGTAGTAAAACCGCCGCGCCAATGATGACCGGCACCGACAGCAGCATGGCCCACAGCGGCTGCGTCAGATCGGCCAGGCCGAGCGCCTTGCTGAAGACCCCGCGACAGATGGAGATCATATGGGTGGCGGGATAGATCTCCCCGGCGAACCGGCTGACTCCCTCGAGCGAGGACACAGGATCGATCAGACCGGCAAACTGGGTGACCGGAATGACCGTGCCGATCACGGCAAATAACATGGCGGCAACCTGACTGCGCGTCACCGCCGACGCGAGCAGCCCCATGCCGGTCGAAGAGAAGCCGTAAATAAACGCGGCCAGCGTCAAAGCGAAGAAACTGCCTTTGATCGGCACACCAAAAGCGGTGACCGCAAGCAGGCTCATCAGCAGAAAATTCACCATCGCCAGCGCCACATAGGGCAACTGTTTGCCCAGCAGGAATTCTAGGCGCGTCACCGGTGTTACATACAGATTGGTGATGGACCCGGTTTCCTTCTCGCGCACCACCGCCAGTGCAGTCAGCATGGCCGGCAGCACCAGCAGCAACAGAGGAATTACCGCCGGCACCATGGCGGGCAGACTTTTCACATCAGGGTTGTAGCGAAAGCGCGTCTCGACGGTGGCATAGCCGCTGGTGCTGACGCCGTTGCGTTCAGCCGCCTGGGCGAGCAACCACTGCACATGCATGCCCTGGACGTAGCCCTGCACCGTTTCCGCGCGCTGCGGCATGGCGCCGTCGATCCAGGCGGCGATCTGCACGGTCTCGCCGCGCAACACATCGCGGTTAAAGCCCTCGGGAATTTCGATGGCGAGAGACAGCTCGCCGCTGCGCATGCGTCGGTCGAGGTCGGCATAGTCAACTATGGGCGCATGCTCATCGAAGTAACGCGAGCCGGCGAGATTCAACGTATAGCTCTGGCTGAGGGTAGTCTGATCGCGATCGAGCACCGCATAACGCAAATCCTCCACATCCATGGTGATGCCGAAGCCAATCACGAACATCAGCACCAGGGAACCCAACAGCGCCAGTGTCGCGCGCACCGGGTCGCGCACCAGTTCCAATGACTCGCGCCACAGGTAACTCAGCATACGCTGCAGGCTGAAACCGCCGGAACCCGTTACTCTGCCGTGCCCAGCAGCCGCAACTGGCGGTGCCTCCGGAGCAGCAACCTTGGGAGAAGTGGCAGCCGCGCCGCCCTCCGCCTCTATCAGGTAGCCGATAAAAGCCTCTTCCAGGGTTTTGGCGCCGCGCTTCTCCACCAACCGTGCGGGCGCGTCGCTGTCCAGCACCCTGCCCGCGTGCATCATCGACATACGGTCGCAGCGTTCGGCCTCATTCATAAAATGGGTGGATATAAACACCGTCACCCGATCGCGCCGCGACAACTCAATCAGCAGTTGCCAGAAGGCATCGCGCGCCACCGGATCAACGCCGGAAGTGGGCTCGTCCAGAATCAGCAGCTCCGGCTTGTGCACCATGGCGACCGCCAGGGACAGGCGCTGGCGCATTCCCAACGGCAAACTGGTCGGCAAACTATCCAGCACTTCCACTAGGCCAAAACGCTGCACCATTTCCTCCACGCGACCGGGAATCTCTTCGGCGGGAACGTTGAACAGCTTGGCGTGCAGCACCAGGTTCTGGCGAACCGTGATTTCGCTGTAGAGGGAGAAGCTTTGCGACATGTAGCCGACGCGGCGGCGGGTATCCAGGTCGTGCGGGTTCACTTCCTTGCCGAACAACCACGCCCGCCCTTCGCTCGCCGGCAACAGGCCAGTGAGCATTTTCATGGTGGTGGATTTGCCGCAGCCGTTGGAGCCGAGGAAGCCAAAAATTTCCCCGCGGCGGATGCGGAAAGACACATTGTCGACGGCGACAAAGTCGCCAAAACGCATGGTTAATCCTTCGGCCTGAATGGCGATATCGTCCTCGCCGCCCTCCGCCAAGGGCGGGATCACCACCGCTTTGTGCCCGCGTTTTTTCTCCTCCGGCAGCAGGCGGATAAATGCCTCCTCCAGATTGGCACTGCCGGTGCGCTCCAGTATTTCCTGCGGCGTACCGGTGGCGAGCACCTTGCCGGCATCAATGGCCGCCAGCCAGTCGAAGCGTTGCGCCTCATCCATATAGGCGGTGGCGACAATCACGCTCATGCCGGGACGCGCAGTGCGTATGCGGTCAATCAAATCCCAGAATTGCGCGCGCGCCAGCGGGTCCACGCCGGTGGTGGGTTCATCGAGAATCAGGAAATCCGGGTCGTGAATCAGCGCGCAGCACAGCCCCAGCTTCTGCTTCATACCGCCGGAGAGCTTGCCCGCCGGGCGCGACAGGAACTTGAACAGCCCGGTGGCTTGAGTGAGTTCGTCAATGCGCTGGCGGCGCGCTGCGGCATCATGGCCAAACAGGCGCCCGAAAAATTGCAGATTTTCTTCAACAGAAAGCGTCGGGTAGAGATTTCTACCCAACCCTTGCGGCATATAGGCGATGCGCGGGCACACCTGCTGGCGATGCGCCTTGCTGGCCATATCGCCGCCGAGCACTTCGACCGTGCCCTCCTGAATGATGCGCACCCCAGCAAGCAACGCAAGCAAGCTGGATTTACCGACGCCGTCCGGACCGATCAGGCCGACCATGCGCCCGGCGGGTATCTCTAGGTCTATACCATCCAACGCCTTGACGTCGCCGTAGCGCAGACTGACCTGACGGATACGGGCAACCGCCTCAAGCTGGCTCATCTGCCTTACTCCGGCACTCGCACGGACAGGTTCTGCGGCCACTCGGCTTGCGGATTGAGCTTGATCCAGGCCACACCGGGCAGGCCGGTCTTAACCTGGGCCAAGTGCTTGCGCAGCAACTCCTGCGGAATCTGCGCGCGCACGCGGAACATCAGTTTTTGCCGCTCGCTGGCGGTTTCCACTGTTTTAGGCGTGAATTGCGCGGTGCTGGCGACAAAGGAAATCGTGGCGGGAATCACAAATTCGGGAGCGGCATCCAGCACTATGCGCGCCTCGGCACCAATGGCGACACGGCCAGCGACCGTTTCGGGCAGGAAGAAAGTCATATATACATCGGACAGGTCGATCATATTCAACACCCGACCACCCGCACCTATCACCTCACCCGGCTGAGCCACGCGCACCTGAACCCGGCCGTCGCGCGGGGCGCGCAATTCGCTGTCGCGGATGTCCACCTCGATACGTTTGATAGTCGCCGCAGCCGCCTCCACACTGGACTGCGCACCGATGACCTGCGCCTTGGCGACTTCCACTGCTGCCTGGGCAGAAGCCACCTGGGCTTTGGCCGCCGCCAGCGCCGCCTCTGCACCGCGCACCCGCGCCTGGTCATCATCCAATTGCTGAATCGAGGTATTGCCCTCCTTCGCCAAAGCCTGGGAACGTTTCAGCCGCCGCTGCGCAGCATCCAGCTCCGACTCGCGCTGACGCACCAACGCCAGCGCCGCCGTCATATCCGCCTCCCGCAACGTCACCTGCGCTTGCGCCGCTGCCACCGAATGCTCCGCCTGCTGCTGCATGGCAATAGCCTCATCCCGCTGAGCTATAAGCGTTTCCAGCTGCATCTTGGCCAGCAACTGACCGGCTGCAACAAACTCGCCTTCACTGACCAAAATCTCTTCAATGCGCCCGGCAAACTTGGTGGCAATATCAATCTCCGTCGCCTCAATCCGCCCATTCCCACCAACAAACCCCTCCCCCGGCCCACTATCGACAAACCTAGTCCACCCCCACCAAGCCAGCACCACAGCAACCACGGCGACGGCGGCAATTAAGAATTTTTTCTTGGAAGATGAAGAGGTAGTCATGGGCGTGAGCCTTAACGGGTTAATGGTGTGAAGTGGTGGAGAAGTGGAATCGAAGCACTATCTGGATCGACACTTCTTTCTATAGATCAAAAGTATTGTTGATTGATAGGTTCCCGAGTGGGATTGGTGCGATTCAGCGCCAGAATAAATGGCCCGCCCTCACCCTAGCCCTCTCCCAGAGGGAGAGGGGACGATTGTGCCCACCTCTAAATTCTCTCCCTGATGTAGAGGACCTGCTGATATAGAAGACGTGAGACTGTGCCAATTTCGAAGCGCCGACCCTAAACTCCCTCTCCCTCTGGGAGAGGGCCGGGGTGAGGGCGCGCACGCAAGTGCACTCCGCAAGATACTCAAAAACTGGTGCCCTAAACTCAAACCGGCAACATGGGTTACACACCTCCCTCTCCCCCTGGGAGAGGACCGGGGTGAGGGCCATTGAATCCTTTACTTCCAGAATGAGGACCCGCCACCCTCTCATAAACCCTCTGCAACACGCCCTCAATATTGGTAAGCACCTCGCGATTATCAAACCGCAGCACCTCAATCCCCAAAGCATTTAATCGCGCTGTTCGCCGGGCATCTTTCTCTACACCCGAGTCCTCAAAATGTTGCCCACCATCAAGCTCAATAACCAATTGATGCTCATGACAGTAAAAATCCGCGACGTAACTTTCTATCGGATGCTGCCTGCGAAATTTGGCATTCGCCAATTGGCGGTTGCGCAGTAAATACCACATTAACTTTTCCGCATCCGTCTGACTGCGGCGCAACCGCTTGGCCAATTTTATTAAGTGTTCGGGAATTCCTTTTTTGGTCATGGTCCTTTTTCCTTTTATTGAATCAATCCATTATTGCCCTCACCCCTACCCTCTCCCGCAGGGAGAGGGGGTAATAGCCCTCACGCTGAAACTAACACAATCCCAACTCTTCTTTTGGATACAAATTGGAAAAGGGTACCGTCCCGCCCCTCTCCCTCTGGGAGAGGGGACATGGTGGTGCCCTCATCTAGATTCGTGCCCGCGAGCAGACTCGGAATTGTGTCAGCTTTAACGTGAGAGCTCCTACTCCCTCTCCCCCTGGGAGAGGGCCGGGGTGAGGGCCCTTACCCCAACCGAGCCTCATCACTTTCAATCCTCCCATCCGCCAGCGTAATCACCCGGTCGCACTGTTCCGACAAACGCGGGTCGTGCGTTACCAGTAGTACGGCGCAGCCGAATTCGCGGTTGAATTGGCGGAACAGTTGGAAGACTTCGATGGCGGATTTGCTGTCGAGGTTGCCGGTTGGCTCGTCGGCCAGGAGCAGGGCTGGGCGGGTGATGAGGGCGCGGGCGACGGCGACGCGTTGTTGTTGGCCGCCGGAGAGTTGGTCGGGTTTGCGATTTTCCAATCCCTTTAGGCCCACCCGTTCGAGCAGGTCTTTGGCACGCGTTAGTTGTTCATGAGCGGGCTTGCCGGTGGCGACCATCAGGGGCATCAGGACATTTTCCAGCGCGGTGAACGCCTGAATCAGATGGTGGAACTGGAACACGAAGCCGATCCGCGTACCGCGCAAGGCGGTGCGCTGCACGTCGTCCATATGGCTCGTGGGTTCACCGAGGATATAAAGCTCGCCACCTGTAGGCCGGTCGAGCAGACCGATAATGTTGAGCAGCGTACTCTTGCCGGAACCGGAGGCACCCACCAGCGAGGCAAAGTCGTGGCGTTGCAGGCGAAAATCCAGCCCGTGCAACACCTCCACCTCGGTCGGCTTGCCGACGTTGTAGGCTTTTTTCAGACCCTCCAGTCGAAGAACCTCCTGCCCTGCATCCTTATCCCGATCAAACATGGCGGATCGCCTCCACCGGGTCGAGCGCCGCTGCGCGCCGCGCCGGCACCGCTGCGGACAGAATGCCGGTAATCGTCGCCAGGGCAGTCGCGGTGACCAGCAACCAAGGGCTGATGGGGATATAGAAGAGTTTCGGGCCGAAGGTGTTGAAGGTGGCCACCAAGCCATATCCCGCCACACCGCCCAACAGTGAGCCGCCGAGGCCGAATAAGGCGCCCTGAATCAGAAACACCCGCAGCATCTGCGCCCGACGGGTGCCCATGGCGCGAAGGATGCCGATCTCCCGTGTACGCTGCACCACGCTCACCGACAGTACGCTGGCAATCCCCAGCGCAACGCTCAGGGCCACAAACACGCTGATCAATTGGGTGGAAAGACTCTGCGAGCGCAAGGCGTTCATCAACTGGGTATTGGTTTCCATCCAGCTTTCCGCCTTCAAACCGGTAAGGCGGGCGATACCCTGGGCGATGGTCTGCGCCTGAAAAATCTCTTCCACCCGCAGATCGATCACCGTAGCCGCACCGGGCAAATCCAGCAGCGCCTGCGCCTGTTTCATATCGAGGTACACATAACGGGCATCGAGGTCGCGCACGCCCAGCTCAAAAATACCAGCCACGTTCACCACAGCCTCGCGCCCCTGGCCGCCATCCAGGCGCAACTTGTCGCCCACGCGCATGCCCAGGTCAGAGGCCAGCTGCTTGCCAATCACCGCATCGCCCGCGCCTATGCGAAAAACCCCGGCCACTATGTCCTTTTGGATGGGGATGATGCGCTGATAGCGCTCCGGATCTATGCCGACCAGGGCGGTCGATTCCAGCGCCTCTCCCCGCCGCGCGAACGCCGGCCCGGAGATTATGGGCGAGACCGCCGTAACCCCAGGGAAGTTATCGAGAACATCGCGCACTTCCTGCCAATTGTTGATCGAGCGCAGCCGCTGAGCGCGCTTGTTTTCCAGCAGCAACTGCACAGTGCCAGAGTCGACCGGCAGCACACGGTTCTGCTCCTCCAATGGCTCCACTTTGATATGCGACTGGGTGCCCAAGGTGCGCTCGATAATGTTGGCCTGCAGGCCGGTAATAAGCGCGGTGATAAACACAATCACCGCCACACCGACGGCGATACCAACGAGGATCAGCGTGCTTTGCGCCTTGCCCTCGCGCAGAAACTTGACCGCGATGGTCCATTCAATCCACATCGGCCTTACTCCAGCCGCGCGGGCAATTCATTGCGGGTGCGCGAATCGATGCTGGCTCCGCCGCTAAAGGCCTTCACCCGCACGCGATTTCCTTCTGCAACGGCAGCCTGCGCATCGGCCAGAATCCAGTCCCCCGCTTGCAGACCGGCGGTGATCTCCGTCTGCGTCAACCCGCGCAACCCCAACTGCACCTGACGCCGCGCCACGCGACCGTCGGCCACCACCCACACCTCAGCGCGATCGCCATCCATGACGGTCAGCGCATCATTGGCGACCACCAGCGCGCTATCGCGCCGCCCCGTTTCAATATTCACGGAAACCGTCATGCCCTCGCGTAAAAAGTCGGGAGCCGGGTCCACCGGCAGACGCACATCCACAGTGCCGCGTTGCGGGTCGACGCCGGGAGCAATAAAACCCACCACAGCCTTAAATGGGCGGGCCGGATAAGCATCGGCGATGCAAGTAGCCTCCTGGCCGATGGCGAGCACCTCCAGATTCTTTTCATCCAGCGGCACCAAAATCTCAGTACCGCCAGTGCGGGCGATCTCGAACAAAATGCGCCCCGGCTGCACCAAATCACCTGGCTCCGCATTGCGGGTCAGCACAGTACCGGCCACCTCGGCGCGGATGGTGGTTTTTTCCAACTGCGCCCGCGCATTCGCCACCCGCGCCAGCGCCGCCACCTCGTTGGCTTGCCCTGCATCCAAAGAACTGGCCGCAAGCCGCGCCTGTTCAAACGCAGCGCGAGCGACGGTCTCCGCCTGCACGGCCTGCTCCATCGCCTCGCGGGAGATCAGCTGCTTCGCCAATAAATCCCGCCGACGTTCCGCCTCCCGGCTGGCCTGATCCAACCGCGCCTGCGCCTCGCGCAACGCCGCCTGCGCCTGCGGCCGGTTGGACTCGCGCAACTCCGCCAGCGCTGCCTCCGCCTCCTGCACCGCCGCGACCAAATCCTCCGCCCGCAACACCGCGAGCACATCCCCGGGCGACACCAAATCCCCCTCCATCACCCGCCGCTCAACCACCACGCCGCTCACCTGACTGCCCACCTGAGCCCGCGAAACCGCCGCCACCCGCCCAGTCGCCACCACCGTCTGCACCAACGGCCGCGCCACCACCTCATACCCCGCCAAAACCGGCCCCTGCCAAACCCGCCAACCTCCCCAAACCAGCACAGCCAGCACCACACAAGTGCTACCAATGATCAGCCGACGACGTTTCATGATGGGGAATTCTCCGTTTTGTTTTATTGCTTATTCGAGGCCGCGCCCTTTCTAACCCCCTCTCCCTTTGGGCGAGGGAGGGGTGAGGGATGGGTAGTCTGGCATAAATTCGCAGCAACACCGCTGTGAGATTGGTAAGCGCTTGAGGACTATCAGATCGAAGCAATCAATATTACTTGCCCTCACCTAAATCCTCTCCCAGAGGGAGAGGACTTGGAATGGAGCAAACCGGGAACAGGGGTTACACAACCCCTCCCGGAGAGGACTTGGAACATCACCAGCTTCGAATTGAGGGTCCCTGCCCCCTGGCAGGCCAACACCCTCTGGAAAAGCGTTGAAGAGAAGAAATCGCTCTTAATGCGGCCGGATCACTCAGTGTCTATAGATCTGATCCGAATTCTTATTCGCTTCCACCGTTTTGAAGGATTTTTCCTGATAACTGTGCCCACAACAGCAGCAACTGTAGGTTTTGATCACCTCATAGCGCTCCTCGGTCCAGGTGATCACCGTGATCAACCGCTTGCCCTCATTAGGCCCGGAGATGGAACGGCCAGTCTCCTGCTCCCGTTTGCGCGGCGTGGCGGAGAGAAAGGTCTCCTCCGTATCCGTCCGACTCACCGCAAAATCCCGCCCGCATTGCCTGCACTGGGCATCGGACGCCAGCCAGGTCATCACCCCAAACCTGACCACCACAAAAGCCAATGCCCCGGCCATAAGCACAAAGACATAACTCAGAATGGGATAAGAAGCCTTATAGGCAAACCACACCCAGGCACCGACAAGCAGTGCCCCAAGGGCGCCCGCGCCTAAGCTGAGGAAATTGAGGTTGTTTTTGATGGCAAGTTGTTCTGGGGTAAGGTCGTCGTGCTGGGACATAAGACTGCTATGGAGGATTGAATCAGGCGTCGAGCATTTGACAGTCAGCGTGTTTGCTGACTGGAGGCTGGATTAGTTGTAGACCATGTTTGGGGTGTCTGCCATCCAAAACCCCCTCTCCCTCTGAGAGGGCCGGGGGCGCCCGGCCAGGGTGAGGGCCTACGGAGTCCCCACCTACTCCACTCCTCCGAAAATCGGCCGGGACATCCGAAAAACAGCCGGAAATCGACTTTTATGGAGAATTTCGCGCGGGCTCGATGTCGGCTATGTATCGCCAGCTTGCGAACATCCAGTCGATGATATTCATGCTGCGCTCCATCCAGTGCTGCAAATCCTTTTCCCCAAGCACTTCAACGTGGTTATCGCGATCTTCTGCTGCTGCATGCAGCATCTGCCGGAAAATCGTGTTAAAGAGTCAGGCCCTTAATAAGGCTCATGACGGGACTGATCATCTTTAAGCGTTGCGGGGCATCGTTACGCACCAGGTCTGCAAGGTAATCAGTCAGGCTGTATCCACTGGCCATGGCGGCACGTTCAGCCAGGGCTTTTAGCTCGGCGGGAAAGCGGGCTTCTATACGTTCGACTTTTACTGTCATCGGATACCTCCAGTGTTTTCACACCGCTTAGCATACGGCAGTTTGCCGTACAAGATTACCAAGTAATCCACCATAGCCGCGAAGGTGCCGCAAGCTATGTTTTGCCTACTAAGCGCGCTGCAATTTCACGAACTAACAACCCAGCTCCCCCGCCAGATCTGGATTGCTATGCCACGCGGTAGTCATGCGCCGCGTATCAACTACCCTCAAAATGGTTCAGATGACAGGTAAGGTCTACTCGGCAGGCATAGAAGAACATCTTCGCGACGGCATAACGCTACGCGTCTATAGCGCAGACAAGACGGTTGTGGACTGCTTCAAGCACCGCAACAAGATCGGTCTGGACGTAGTCCTGGAGGCACTGAGGGACGCTCGGGCAATGCGTAAAGCTACAGCGGACGATCTGTGGCGCTACGCAAAAATCTGCCGGGTCGCTAATGTGATGCGGCCTTATCTTGAAGTCATTAAATGAGTAATATCGCCGCCTCCACCTGGCTACCCAAGGGGGGTATGGAGCTCCATCCGCCGAGCGATGAGTACCGAATTATCGAACTGGAACTGGTACCGCACCCGGACCAGTCCCGGCCGGAGATGACCGAGATGGACTACAGTATGCTAGGCGGCATGCCGCGGATGAAGCTGCGCGCAGCCACTACTTGGTACATCCTGCGCAAATGGAGCGTGGACTGCTCGCCGGATCACAGCCTGCGTGGCCCTGAATACCGGCTTTGGTTGAAAGATCATCTTGCTATCTACGGTGTGCGTAGCGCCGTTCTGGCGCCGGGCGCTGTTCTGGCAAATGAAGAGCAGACGAATGCAAAAGCGTCGATAGATGACTGAACGGGAGCGACCATGAAGTTGATCCACAACACCGGCGCAGACCGAGTCATCGATCTGATCCGGCCGCATCTCAAGCAGGGCAATCAGCTCGGCTGCGTGACGCCCTCGTTTTCTCTCTACGCCTTCGCTGCAATGCGCGAAGCGTTGGCAGTCCTTGATCGGGTCCAATTGATCTTGCCTCCTGACGACGCGGCACTCGAGTTCCTCGGCGCGGAAGGCGACCGTGCCGCGCGCAATCGCTTGCAAGCGCGGTGGTTGGCGAATCAATGTGCGAAATGGATAAGTGAGAAGGTGGATCTTCGGCGCGCATCGGGCCCGGTGCCACAAGGCGCTATGGTCATGCGCAAGCCTGACGCCACACCTGCGCAAGTGGTACTCGGATCGCTTGCCTTCAGTACTGCCGGCCTTGGATTAACGCCGGGTAACCCATTGAGCCTGATCCAGGCATCTGAATCTGCCGACGAGGCAGCTCAGCTCGCCCGGTGGTTCGATCAACAGTGGGCAAGCCTGCAAGCGCAGTCGGGCGAATCCACTAGCGCTCGGGACGCACTGGTCAGCACCTTGCAGGCCATTGGCGAACACCGCGATCCATACACCGTCTATACGCTGATATTGCATCACCTGTTTCGTGACAGCGGTGACCAAATGGACGAGGACCGAATCGTCAAGTCCGCGACCGGTATCCGCAATACGGTGGTGTGGAAAAAACTGTTCAAGTTCCAGCGTGATGGCGTTGTGGGCGCCATCGACAAACTGAACCGCTTTGGCGGCTGCATCATCGCCGACAGCGTCGGCCTCGGTAAAACCTTCGAAGCTCTGGCGATCATCAAATACCACGAGCTGCGCAACGACCGTGTTCTGGTACTGGCGCCCAAGCGTCTGCGCGACAACTGGACACTCTACAAGGCCAACGACAAGCGCAACATTCTCGCGGCGGACCGCTTCAACTACGACGTCCTGAACCACACCGACCTGTCACGCGACGGCGGCACCTCTGGCGACATTGATCTGGCGCACGTGAACTGGGGCAACTACGACCTGGTGGTGATCGACGAATCGCACAACTTCCGCAACAAGGCGACACACAAGGGCAAGGAGTCGCGCTACGACCGCCTGATGCGTCGGATCATCAAGGAAGGGGTCAAGACCCGCGTCCTCATGCTTTCGGCCACGCCAGTGAACAACCGGCTTGCAGACTTGCGCAATCAGATCGCCTTTGTCACCGAAGGCGATGACACCGCCTTGCTGGAGCACGGCATCGCCAGTATCGAGGCGACCACCCGCAAAGCCCAGGCCCAGTTCAACCGTTGGTTGGCGATGGATGAGTCCGAAAAGACGCCATCGAAGCTGGTTGAAATGTTGGGATTCGACTATTTCACTCTGCTGGACCACCTCACCATCGCCCGCTCGCGGCGGCACATCGAGAAATACTACGGCACCAGTGAGACTGGCCGTTTCCCGAATCGGCTTCCGCCAATCAACATCAAAGCGG
>Ga0065721_10052348_pt1 | contig 12132 bp, 9 predicted proteins | sample Mesricmetagenome_FD_59108 | JGI IMG/M metagenome (GOLD analysis project Ga0065721, IMG submission 59108) | Mesophilic microbial community from rice straw/compost enrichment Sample: eDNA_1 v2 (version 2) | ecosystem: Engineered > Solid waste > Grass > Composting > Bioreactor | place: USA: Davis... | reverse complement strand
AAGCCAGTATTGCCGGGCGGTGCCGGTCAGCAGCAAAGCGGCGGCGAGGTTCATGGCGATGAAGCCGAGGCCGTCGAACCCGCTCGCCATCAGAGGCAGGCCGAGGGCCATGTTGACGACCGACAGGACGGCGGCCAGCGGCCAGGGCCTGATACCCGTGCGGAATTGAACGGAGGCGGAATAGATGGTGCTGAAGCCCGCCATCAGGAAGGCGTAGGCGAAGGATGCGCCGACAAGGCCGGCTTCAAGCGTATAGGAACTATAGACAAAAATGCCGGAAACCGTGAGGCCGAGGGCGACGACGAGCGTGAGCAGAAAGGAATCGGTGCGACGGGAAAACCACGTGCCGAACAGCGTCACCATCAGGCACGCCGCCGACACGCCGAGCGCCAGCAGAAGAGAATGGTAGTCAAGCATCATGCCAAGCTTTCTCTTCGGGCACACCCGGCGGAAAATCTCGGCTTCACGCTACCTGGGGATTCTATCCAAAAGGTTACCGGATCAATCCAAATGCAACCGATCCCGGCGGCACTTGATCTTACGCCTCAACCACTTGCCAGTAGAGCGGGAACATCGGGTCGAAGACCGTGATCGGCCCGGCGCCGGTCTCCCGCTTGTCGGGAAATTTCGCCGGCTCGTCCCGCTTTTCGAGCGTGATCGTCTCCTCGTTCGGTTTCAGACCGTACCAGGCCGGACCGTTGAGAGAGGTGAAGGCTTCCAGCTTGTCGAGCGCATCCTCTTCCTCGAACACATGCGCCAGGCAGTTCATGGTGTTCACCGAGGTATAGATGCCGGCGCAGCCGCAGGCGCATTCCTTCAGCGGATCGACATGCGGCGCGGAATCCGTGCCGAGGAAGAAGCGGGCGTCGCCCGATGTCGCAGCGGCGCGGAGCGCCAGCCGGTGGTTCTCGCGCTTGGCGACCGGCAGGCAGTAATAATGCGGGCGGATGCCGCCGACCAGGATGGCGTTGCGGTTGATGATCAGGTGATGCGTGGTGATGGAGCCGGCCAGATTGCCCCTGGACGACTTGATGTAATCGATGCCGTCGGCGGTCGTCACATGCTCCATGGTGACCTTGAGCTCCGGCAGGCGCCGGCGCAGCGGATCAAGGACCGTCTCGATGAAGACGGTCTCGCGATCGAAGATATCGACCTCCGGCGTCGTGACCTCGCCGTGCACGCAGAGCGGCAGGCCGATCTTCGCCATGCGCTCCAGCACCGGCATCGCCTTGTCGAAATCCCGGACGCCGCCGTGGGAATTGGTCGTGGCGCCCGCGGGATAAAGCTTCACCGCGGAGATGAGGCCGCTCTTCCTGCCCTCCTCCACATCGTCCGGATCGGTGTGCTCCGTCAGGTAGAGCGTCATCAGCGGTTCGAAGCGGTCGCCCTTCGGAAGCGCCGCGAGAATACGTTCCCGATAGGCCCTGGCATCCCCTGTCGTTACCACCGGCGGAACCAGATTGGGCATGATGATGGCGCGGGCGAAATGCCGGCTCGTGTCGCCGATCACCCCTTGCAGCACGGCGCCGTCGCGCAGGTGCAGATGCCAGTCATCGGGGCGGCGGAGGGTGAGCGTTTTCATGGGAAACTTCCGGAACTGATCGATGCGTCCCCATACCACCAACGGATCGCACAAGACAATCCAAAGTGATGGGGTGCGGCCCGCCATACCCCGATCTGCCGAATACCGACATTCACGCAAATGTGCAGGATAGTAGAGGAGAATCCGTCACGAAAGCTCAAGACAGCAGGAACCGCCGCCCGCGTTTCAGCGTTCGTACGCAATCTGAAGAATCAGTTAAGTCGGAGCGAACAATGAAATCCCGCGCCTCTAAAGTCAACAGGGGTTTTATGATTGCCACAGGCACCGCCGTGGCGCTCTGCGCATTGGCGGTTTCTCCGGGCGCCGAGGAACGGGCCAACCTGCAGATCGTCCCGGCCATGCAGACGGAATGCGACCGCCTGGCCGGCAGTCCTTACGACCAGCAGCGCAACAGCGAGTTTGCCCCGGTCGGCATCGACGAGATCGACGGTTCGGCGGTCAATGCCTGCCGCACGGCTTACGAGGCGACGGGCAATCCGCGTTTCGCCTATCAGCTCGGCCGTGCGCTCAACAAGACCCAGCAGGCCAACGAGGCGATGAACGCCTATGATGCCGCCGTTCAGGCAGGCTATCCGGCCGCCAAGGTGAATTTCGGTATGCTGATGGGCCGGCTCGGCGACGAGCGGGCGGAATTCCAGCTCTATTCGGAGGCGGCCCAGAGCGGCAACGTGCTCGCCGCCTACAATCTCGGCGTCGCCTACCGCGATGGCCTCGGCACGCAGCCGGATGTCCAGAAGGCACTGCAATGGTTCGAAAAAGCCGCCGGGGAAGGCGACGACACGGCCGCCTTCAACATCGGCGTGATTTATGACGAAGGGCAGCTCCTGCCGCAGGACGACCAGACGGCGATCGCCTGGTACGATCTCGCCGCCCAGCGCGGCAATACGGATGCGATGATCAATCTCGGCCTGATGTACGAGGCGGGAGAAGGCGTCGTAGCGAATGCCGTGAAGGCGGCCGAACTGTACCGCGAGGCAGCGGAAAACGGCGATACTTTCGGCGCCTACAAGTTCCTGCAGATGCAGGAGCTCGGCGTCGTTCCGGCTCCCGTCGATCCCTCGACGCCCGAAGGCGTCAATTCGCTGGTGCTGAAGCCCGGCGACCTGAAGCAACCGACGGTCACCGCCGGCAAGGAAATCTGAGGCTCGGATTTCGAAAGCTCAGATTTCGAAAGCTCAGATTTCTCCGGCGGACGGTCCCCAGACATCGGTCATCGCGAAACCTTCCGAGAGCGGATCGAACGGGTCGAGCGCCACCTGATGCAGACCGAATGTGAAGCCGCGCCCGGCGATCGTCGGGATGATCGCCAGCTTTCCCGCGACCGTCGTCTCCGCCGCCAGTCCCACCTCGAATTGCGATCCGATGATCGAGCGCGACTTGAAGACATCCCCGACCTTCACCGTCCCCCGCGCATGCAGCGCCGCGAGATTGGCGGAATTGCCGGTGCCGCAGGGCGAGCGGTCGGCCCGGCCCGGCCACATGGTCGTGCAGGTGCGCACCGTGCCGTCGGCCTCCGTATCCCGGAACATCACATAGGCCACGCCGGAGATCGCCGGAATTTCCGGATGCACGACGGGGATTTCCCTGTTGATGAGATCCTTCAGCACCATGCCGGCCTGGACCAGAGCCGCGGCATTGCCCTTCTCGATCGTCAAATCGATCTGGCCGACATCCACCAGCGCATAGAAGATGCCGCCATAGCAAAGGTCGAGCGTGATCTCCCCCCAGTGCGGCGTCCCGAGGCGCACGTCGAGCTCATGCACGAAGGACGGCACCATGGTGAGCTTCACCTTCTCGCAGCGGCCGTCGCGGCAGGTGGCGGTCGCCTTGACGAGACCGGCGGCCGTTTCCAGAGTCACGATCGTCTCGGGCTCCTTCATCTCGACGATGCCGGATTCCAGAAGCGCGGTGGTGACGCAGATGGAATTCGAACCCGAGCTCGCATGCGCCTGATCCGGCTGCAGGATGATGAAGGCGGCGTCCGCGTCCGGATGTTTGGCCGGCAGGAGCAGATTGACCGAGCCGATCGGCGCGCCGCGCGGCTCCAGGCAAAGGAAGCGGCGCAGCTCCCGCCCTTTTGGATCGGTATTCAGCCAGTGCAGCTGGGCGGCCACCGTTTCGCCCGGGATCTTCGGCACGCCGCCCACCGCGACCTTGCCGATCTCGCCTTCGCAATGGACGTCCAGAAGCTGGATCGTGCGCTTCCATCTCATGAGATATGCTCCAGATCAGACGTGCCGGGTGATGCCGCCATCGACGCGGATGTTCTGGCCGGTGATGTAGCCAGCGCCGTCGGACAGCAGGAAGGCCGCCGTCTTGGCGATCTCCTCCACATGGCCGATGCGCTTCATCGGCACCTTTTCGGCGGTTTCGGGCTTGTGGTTCAGGCTGTCGATATAGCCGGGCAGGATGCAGTTCATGCGGATATTGTCGGCCGCATAACGGTCCGCATAGAGCTTGGTGAAGGCGCCGGCCGCTGCGCGATAGGTGCAGGACACCGGAAAGACCAGCGAAGGCTCATAGGCCGCGAACGTGGTGATGTTGACGAAGGCGCCCTTGCCCTGTTTCAGCATGACCGGCGTGACGAGCCGCGCCATGCGCACCAGCGACAGGATCATCATGTCGGAGCCGAGGGTCCAGGCCTCGTCGGCGATGTCGAGCAGGTCTCCCTTCGGCGGATGGCCGGTATGGTTGACCACGGCGTCGATCCGCCCGTAGGTCTTCATCGTCAGGTCGAAGATCGACTGGATGTCCTCCGCCTTCTCCGCCACCCCACGGGACGCGACGCCGCCGAGCTCCGACGCCAGCTTCTCGCAGCTTTCTGACGGCGACATCAGCGCCAGCCTGTAGCCCTGTTCGCGCAGTTCGCGGGCGATCGCCTCGCCCATGCCCCGCCCGCCGCCGGTGATCAGCGCCACCTTTTCCGTCTCAGCCATCGGATTCTCCTTGAAATTTCGCCGCCCGAAAGCCGGCATTCGCGAACAGATATCGCAGCTCCGCGGCTTTGCCTACCGCCTTCAACGAAGCCAGAGATAGCCGAGCCTCAGCCCCGCTTTGCCGTCGCCGTAATAATAAGGAAGCGACAAAGATTGCGATGGGGATGGTGTCAACGCAAGCGCATCGACCGAAGGCAGGTCGATCGGCGGCGTGCCGGGCGTTTTTCCATTATCGGCCCAGATGGCCAGAACCGGCCCCTTCATCGCATCCGGAGGCGGAAACCCCTCGACCGGCTGCGCGGAATCGATGACCGGCACGCCGGGAAACTGCAGCCGCATATTGCCGGCGAGATGCATGCCGGCTGCGACGATCAATGCCGGTTGCTGTTCGGACTTCAGCGTTTCGGCGAAGGCCGCGAAGGGATAGTTGATGCGGGAATAGGAGCCGGTCAGCCCCGCCGCCAGCGTCTTTCCCGCCAGCGGGATCAGCGTCACGGCCATGATGACGGCGAAGAGGGGAATGAAGCGCCTGAGGCTCGCGCCGGTATCCGCCCCCGCCCTTTCCAGCTTCAACAGCAGATAAAGCGGCAGGACCAGCAGATAGGGGTCGAGCCAGCGTTCGGTGATCCTGGTCGTTCCCGCGACGACGATCACCAGCACCACACCGAAAAGCGCAGCCAGCATCATGATGCCGAGTAGGCGCGTCCAGCGGTCTCCTGCCCTCAACGCCTGACGGAAATCCCTCTCGAAGGCCGCTGCGAAGATGACCACCGTCAACGCGCCGAAGGCGATGCAGGCGAGAACGAGCGAGCCCAGCGCGCGGGCGAGACGGGCAAGCCCCTGAGGCGCATCGGCCTCGACCATCTTGCCGATCGTGCCGGCCGTCGCGAGATCGAGATTGCCGAGCAGCCAGAGCGCGTGGGGGAGGACGATCGCCAGGCCGAGCGCCGCCGTCAGCAGCACGCGCGGATCGAAAAGTCGGGCACGCCAATCCCGGTCGCAGAAGACGGCGACGGCCGCCGCGGCCGGCAGCAACACGAAATTATATTTGGAGACGGTGCCGATGCCGATCGCAATCCCGAGAACCGCGTAGCCCTGCCAATCGGACCGGACAAGCGTCCGGAAAAGTCCGTAGAGGAAGAGCGACGCGGCCATCAGCACCGCGACGGTATGCGTCAAGTCCTGCTGCGGCATATAGGAGAGCTGCGGAAGGGTGAGCAGGCTCAGCATCGCCATCGCCACGAAGGGTGGGCGTCGGTCGATCTCCCGTGCCGCCATGCCGAAGAAGACGTAGCACAGAAGCAGCATCAGGAACTTCGGCAGCGTCAATGCAAACAGCGATATGCCCATCACGCCGACGAAGGCGTTCTGGACCCAGTTGTAGAAAGGCGGCTGCGGCCCGTAACCGGCAAGCCAGTATTGCGAGAACAGCGCCTGCTCGGCCTCGTCCAGCGTCAGCGAATTCGGCAGCGCGAGCCGCACGGCGATGCTCAGCGCGAAGTAGATGCCGAGGACGATCGTCGCCGGCCACAGGCCCTGCGAGAGGAACCCGGTCAGCCCGCCGGCGTTTCCGGTTTCCTCGCGCGCAAAGGCCGGACTGCTTTCACGATCCATTTCTGCTCCCCGCACCGGAAGATGTCATGGCAGCAGGTGGCACGACGCGCGATGCGGATCAACAGGGAATATCAATTCCGGGCCGGTCGGCGCAGCCGGTCGAGATATCGTTTGATATTGCTTTCGATGCGCTCTCCCTCTTGCCCGCCCCCGCGCGCGCGGGCCTGCGACCACAGCCCTATCTGGAAGCCCAGATAGCAGGCTTCGAAAACAGCGAGGACGTCTTCACGCAGATCGCAATCCGCCTCCCGGGCGACGAGCTCGGCAACGCGGTTCCGCTCCTCTATTGAAAGATCGAACTCCACACAGGCGCCTGCGACATCCCAGGCGATATCCTGGCAGCCGATCAGATCGTGGGCGGCATTGTGGTCCAGCGCATCCGTCTTCATCAACCGGCCATCCGCCGTCGTCAGCCATTCCCATGGATGAAGCCGGTTATCCGTATCGACCCGATGCAGCCGTCCTCGGAACCTGCCGGGCGAGCCTATCAGGCGCCTGAACTCTTCCGCCATTTCCGATCCTGCCGCTTCCCCAATGTTGAAGACGGCCATATGGCAGAGTTTATCAATCGACGCGCCGCCGCCCGGCGCGGGAAGATGGCGCGCGCGAAAACCAAGATAGCGGCCGAGATGCTCCACGAGCCGGCGCCTGTCCATGCCCGTCCTGTCGGGGGATGCTGCCGGGACCCATTCCTCGACGATGAACCCGTAACAGGTGCCGACGATTTTCGGGACAAATCCGGCTTCGCTCAGCAGAGAACCTCTTCGCGCCTTGTCCGTATCGCTCCCGCAAAGCCCCGCAAACTTGGCATGCCAGGCCCGTCCTTCGGCCTCCATCAGGAACTTGCGTTTTTCCATCTGCATATCGCTCGGCGGCCAGAGCGAGGGATCACCATGCTGGACGGCACGCCACGCGCCGCCGGACAGATCCCGCCATGACGGCTTCGCGACGCCCACGAGGTCGGCCGCCCATGTCTGCAGACGATGTTTCTTATCCCAGGCCTTGAGAACGAGGTCGTCGAAACCGACGACATGACGGGGCCGTTCCTTCCAGCGCAATCGGTGGGTCTCGCTTGCGCGCGGTCCCGGATCGCCTGCATGGCTCGGGAAGAAATGAAGCCGATCCGGTGCGACGCCCCTGGCTTGCAGCCAGTCTGCAACGCTGCCGAACGAGCTCCCCGACAATCCCGGCCCTTCGTCGACGATGGCGAAATCGGCTTCGGGGTCCGCGAGAATGCGGCGGGAGAGCGCCGGCGTGACGTGCACGCGCCGTTCGAACGGGTGCCCCGCCGGCCGAAGCGAACAGGCCGGCCCGGCGCCAAGTGCGGCGGAAACCAGAGCCGCAAGCCCGGTGCCTATGCTGCGGATCCCGATCACGACCGTTCTGGAGGTCAACTTCGAGAGCGAAGCGGCTTCCATGTAACTCTCGGGATAAAGCGCATAGAAGGCATAACCCTCCGCCCGCTTCGTCCGCACCGGTTCGGCGCTATCCAGATATTCCAGTCTGGCCGGCCAATCCTCGGGGAAAGGCAATTCCCGGGCAAAGCCGTTCCGCCAGGATTGCATGATCGCCCGGGCCTGTCCGAGCAGCAGTTCCGCGCCCGCATCCTGAACCTCGGACACATCGTCCGCACCTTTTATGCCGAATTCCCGGTCGGCCAGTCCCTGGACCAGCTCCCCCGTCAGGATGAACGCCCGAACCAGCGTTTCATGACGCCGCCGGCCTGGCTGCATCCCGGCGCAGGCGGTCATCATTCCCGCGATCGAAGCGCGTATCGCCGCTGCGTCCTCGATGCGCTCGACGTCGCCATAGACCAACATCCGCTCTTCTCCGTTGCAGCGCACCGAACGCCTGAAACGGAAGAGCGATCCATAAGGTCAGATTAAAAGTAGGGCATCTGGAACTGTTGCGGCTTCCCTTTGTTAGCTTTGTAGATCCTGCAGCTCGCAAATGCCGGAGGGAAGCATGCGTTCTAAATCCATTCGGGTCGGATTGGTGGGGGTTGGCAACTGCGCCTCGTCATTGGTTCAAGGGCTCACCTACTATCGTAACGCCCGGGACAACGAACCGGTTCCAGGCCTCATGCATATCGACCTCGGCGGATACCATGTGCGCGATGTCGAAATATCCGCTGCGTTCGATGTTGCGGCCACCAAGGTCGGGCACGACGTTGCGGAAGCCATCTATGCGGAACCGAACAATACCCAACGTTTCGCGGAGGTCGCTCCGACCGGCGTCGAGGTGAAGCGCGGCAAGACGCTGGACGGGATAGGGAAATATCTCCGCGATCGCATCGAGGAATCGGCGGAACCGGTAGCCGACGTTGCGGAAATCCTGCGGCAGACCGGGACGGACGTCCTGGTTTCCTACCTGCCGGTCGGCTCGGAGGAAGCGACGAAGTGGTATGCCGACCAGGCGCTGGCAGCCGGCTGCGCATTCATCAACTGCATTCCGGTGTTCATAGCCTCCAAACCCGAATGGCGGCAGAAGTTCGCGGCCCGCAAGCTGCCGCTCATCGGCGACGACATCAAGAGCCAGGTCGGCGCGACGATCGTCCACAGGATGCTCGTCAATCTCTTCCGCGAGCGCGGCGTTCGGGTGGACCGCACCTATCAGCTCAACTTCGGAGGAAACACGGATTTCCTCAACATGCTGGAACGCGAACGGCTGGAATCGAAGAAGATTTCCAAAACCCAGTCGGTGACCAGCCAGCTGGACGTTCCGCTCTCCGCCGACGACGTCCATGTCGGCCCGAGCGATCATGTCCCCTGGCTGGCGGATCGCAAATGGGCCTATATCCGGCTGGAAGGCACGACCTTCGGCGGCGTGCCGCTCAATGCCGAGCTCAAGCTGGAAGTCTGGGACTCCCCCAATTCCGCCGGCGTGGTCATCGACGCGATACGCTGCGCAAAACTGGCGCTCGACCGCGGCCTGGGCGGTGCGCTCACCGGACCGTCGAGCTACTTCATGAAATCCCCACCACGGCAGTTTACCGATCAGGAAGCCCGCCGGCGCACCCAGAATTTCATCGACGACCAGGAAGACGTCCTGCGCGGAGCGGCGGAATGACGGTGACGTTCTTCCTGGTGCGTCACGCAGCCCATGACAATGTCGGGAGTTTTCTGGCGGGCCGGACAGGCGGCATTTCGTTGGGCGAAGCAGGCCGCGCGCAAGCCAGCTCTCTGGCGCGAAGGATGCAACGCGAGGAACTCGACGGGATATACACGAGCCCGCGGGAGCGCACCCGCGAAACAGCGGCCGCCATCGCATCGACCTGCGGCCTCGAGCCGCCGGAGATTGCCGCCGAACTGGATGAGGTGGATTTCGGCGCCTGGTCGGGAAAGACGTTCGCGGATCTCGATGCCGATCCCTCGTGGCGCCGGTGGAATACCGTCCGAAGCCTCACGCGCACCCCGGGAGGCGAAACGATGCTGGACGTCCAGAGCCGGGTCATGCGCCTCATCGAGACCCTGACGAGCGGCAACAGCGGCAGGAAATTGGCCCTGGTGTCCCATGCCGATGTCATCAAGGCGGCCGTCAGCCATGTTCTGGGGCTGCCGGTCGACGCCTGGCCCAGATTCGAGATCGCGCCCGCCTCCATCACCACGCTCGCGGTGGGCGACTGGGGCGCGAAAGTGATGACGCTCAACGAAGTAGCCTTGCAACCCAATCCTATCGGGGAAGACACATGATCGAAGCTGCGATGATCTGGAACGAGCCGAACAACAAATCTCACTGGGATCCGGAAATCGATCCCGAATGGAGCCTCTTTGCGCAGATGGCGATTCTCGCCGCCGATGCCGTCGCGGCAAGGAATCCGGAACTCACGAAAGTGCTCGGGGGGATATCGCCGATCGATCCTTTCTTCATCGACCGCATGAAGAATTACGGCGTGCTCGACCATGTCGACGCGGTCGCCGTGCACGGCTTTCCCCTCGACTGGAACCTGTGGCAGATTCACGAATGGCCGGAGAAGATCAATGAAATCCGTGCCGTCACCGATCTGCCGATCTGGGTGAGCGAGGTGGGCGTGTCGACCTTCGGCGCGGAAGAAGTGCAGCTCTGGGGCCTGAAGCGAACGGCCGAGCTGCTCAAGGGCAAGGTCGAGCGATGCCAGTGGTACAGCCTCTACGATCTCCCGCGGTCCTGGGAGGCGACGACGCGGCACCGGGAAGCGGAAGGCTCCTCCTACTATCGGCACTATTACATGGGCATCCTGCGGGAAGACGGCACACCGAAACCGGCACTCGACGAGTTCGCGAAGCACACGCCCGAACTCGGGCTCGTGCAGTGGTTCCATTTCGAGGACCCGCGGCTGGACGACGCCGTCGCTTGGATGAAGCGGCTGGGCGTGAAATCCATCCGCACCGGCCTCTCCTGGGCCGACCGGTTCCGGCCGAATGCACTCGACTGGTTCGACCGGCAGATGCGGGCGCTCGAGGATTTCGACGTCACCGTGACATTCTGCTTCACGCCCGAGCACAGGGGCATGGCGCCGCATCACACCAGCGCACCGCTCGTGCCCGAAGAATTCGCGGAGTTCTGCGAGGAGATGGTCGATCGATACGCACCGCGTCAGGACAGCGGATACGTGTCGCGCGCCACCAAGCCGACCGCCCGGCTGCCGGGGCTCGAATCACGCGCCTCCCTCGGAGCCCGCTAATCCCAGCCGCCGGGCAACCCGGCCAACCGGCCCCCGCGAATAGGCCAGCCCCTGATAGAAGGCCAAGGCGGCGCGGGCCCAGAGAATGTAGAGCCCGGGGCTGTGAAGCAGGCGGGCAGCCAGGAAAACCCGGTGGCTCCAGAAGCTGATCCCGTAGCGCATGACATAGATCATTTTGCGCTGCGACGTCGGGCGATGGCTGTCGGCCTGGACGCGCTTGCGCGGGCGCAGACCGAGACGAGGCCAGGTCAGGCGGAACGAGAGGCCTTCCCGGCGCTGGCGGAACCCGGCAGCCTGGGTGGCGACCACGAAATCGGCATCCACAGGCGACAGCGCGATCCGGTTCGTACCCATTCCCTCACGAAGAAGGTCGAGAAGCATCCGTGACCGGACGAGCACGACGTTCGTTCCCCGCCCATCGGACGAATAAGGCTCCTTCCAGGCGTCGCCGAAGGCGATGTCGGCCGTTTCGGCAACCACGTCGTCGCAGAAATTGCATGCGGAATTCTGGAAGAAACCCGCCCCCCAGTCACCATCGGCCAGGTGCCACCAATCCCGTGCACGGGTCTCGCCGTTTGCAAGCGTCAGTTGGGCCCGGTACCAGTTCGCCGGCCGGTCGGGGGTCTTCACCCGGTAGTCGAGCTGCCTCACGCAGCTGATGTCCTCTTCCATCTGCCAGGCGAAGCTTTCGGCCATGCGCGCGCTCTTCATATGACCGCAGAAGAGCCCCAGGGTGAAAGCCACCCGCTCCTTTAATACCGGATCATCGGCGCAGGACAGCCGCACGGCCTTGATGAAGCATGGAATGCCGACCACCGCATACCGGCCGGGGATGTCGCGCATGCTCCGAAGCACGCCGGAGAGTTCGACCGGGTAATATCGGGACTTGGCGCCTGCCTGAAGCGCCTGCAGATCACGCGAGAGCGTGTAGTGGAACAGGCGCCCCTCCGTTTGCGGATCATCGCTCTCTTTGACATGCGCGACGCCATCGACAAGCCCGCGACGCAGGAGTTCCGCCGCCACCCAGGTGACCATGCCCCCGGAACTGCCGTTCACCCGGTATTCGTCCTCCGCGACATGGCCGACATAAGCGGCCTCGAAACGACCAAGCAGCGGGTGCCGGTCTTTCGCGGACGGGAAATGCTCGGCCGCCAGATCGTCCTCGTCCCGCGCCATCGGGGAAAACGGACAAATCCGGGAGAACTCACCATCGCGGCCGCGCAGCCAGGCTTTCGGACCTCTCGGCTTCAGCTGTCCGTACCGGTCGAGTTCCATGCGGATCTCGGGCCGTGCGAAGCTTGCGGCGCAGGCGCCGC
>Ga0065721_10052336_pt1 | contig 12137 bp, 15 predicted proteins | sample Mesricmetagenome_FD_59108 | JGI IMG/M metagenome (GOLD analysis project Ga0065721, IMG submission 59108) | Mesophilic microbial community from rice straw/compost enrichment Sample: eDNA_1 v2 (version 2) | ecosystem: Engineered > Solid waste > Grass > Composting > Bioreactor | place: USA: Davis... | reverse complement strand
GACAACGTTCGAAAACGAACGCTCGTACACGCAAAGGTCCGCGTCGTACGGTAGCGAACAAGAAGAAATAAGGGGGGATAACAGAACATGGCACAAAAGGGCAAGAAAGTCGTTCGTACCAAGCGTCGTGATCGCAAGAACATCGATTCCGGCGTGGCGCACATTCGCTCCACGTTCAACAATACGATCGTTACGATTACGGACCCGCACGGCAACGCGGTATCGTGGGCGAGCTCCGGTAACCTGGGCTTCAAAGGTTCCCGCAAGAGCACTCCGTTCGCCGCTCAAATGGCAGCCGAAGCTGCAGCGCGCGCTGCAATGGAGCACGGCATGCGTTTGGTCGAGGTGTCCGTTAAAGGTCCTGGCGCGGGCCGCGAAGCGGCGATTCGTTCGCTGCAAGCCGCCGGTCTTGAAGTCAGCATGATTAGAGACGTAACGCCAATCCCGCATAACGGATGCCGTCCTCCGAAACGCCGCCGCGTCTAATAACGTTGCTGTTGTGGTATCAAACAAGAACAACTTGAGAATAATGGTTGTAACGGTTAGGCATACTACACGGTTGAACCCATAAACAGCTCTCCTTGTCACAAGGCTGAACCATTTCGTTTGGGTGAACAAAGGGCAACGTCAGCGACGTTTTGAAGGAGGTTTTGGTTATGATAGTGATCGAGAAACCAAAAATCGATTCGGTGGAAATTCATGACGACAAGAGATACGGCCGCTTCGTCGTAGAGCCGTTGGAACGCGGCTACGGCATGACGCTCGGCAACTCTCTGCGCCGTATCTTGCTGTCGTCCTTGCCGGGCGCCGCCGTCGTCTCCGTGCAGATCGACGGCGTCCTCCACGAATTCTCCACCATTCCGGGCGTCATCGAGGATGTGACGCAAATCATCCTCAATCTGAAGCGCCTGTCGCTGAAGATTCACTCGGACGAGGAGAAAGTGCTCGAGATCGACGCGGAAGGCGACGGCATCGTGACCGCCGGAGATATTCGCGCGGACAGCGACGTCGAGATCCTCAATCCGGATCTGCATATCGCGACGCTGGCTTCCGGAGCCCGCCTGCACATGCGCATCTTCGCGCGCGTCGGCCGCGGCTACGTTCCGTCCGATCGCAACAAAAAGGAAGATCAGCCGATCGGCGTCATTCCGGTAGATTCGATCTATACCCCGATTACCCGCGTCAACTATCAGGTCGAGAATACTCGCGTCGGCCAAGTGACCAACTACGACAAGCTCACGCTTGAAGTATGGACCGACGGCAGCATCCGTCCCGAAGAAGCGGTAAGCCTGGGCGCGAAAATCCTGACCGATCACCTATCCTTGTTCGTGGGTCTCACGGACGAGGCGAAAGATACCGAGACGATGAAGGAAAAAGAAGAGGACAAGAAGGAAAAGGTGCTCGAGATGACGATCGAAGAGCTCGATCTTTCCGTCCGTTCTTACAACTGCCTCAAGCGTGCCGGCATCAACACCGTGCAAGAGCTGATCACGAAAACGGAAGAAGACATGATGAAGGTTCGCAACCTGGGCCGCAAGTCTTTGGAAGAAGTGCAAGAGAAGCTCGAAGAGCTCGGACTGGGCCTGCGTTTCGAGGAGTAGCATCGTTATCAGCAGCAGAAGGAGGGAAAACAAATGGCCTATCAAAAACTGAGTCGCGATTCCAGCGCGCGGAAGGCTCTATTCCGCGACTTGACGACCGACCTGTTCCTGTACGAGCGCATTGAAACGACCGAAGCGAAAGCGAAGGAAGTTCGTTCCATCGCCGAGCGTCTGATCACGCTGGCTAAGCGCGGCGATCTGCACGCGCGTCGTCAAGCGGCGGCATTCGTTCGCCGGGAAAGCCTGAACGGCGAGCAAGACGCCATCCAAAAACTGTTCTCCGATCTCGCTCCGCGTTATGCGGAACGTCCAGGCGGGTATACGCGCATTTTGAAGCTGGGACCTCGCCGCGGAGATTCCGCTCCGATGGTGTATCTCGAACTCGTCGATCGCGCGTAAACACGGAGCAAAAAAGGATGGACCGAATCCCGCATTCGGATCATCCTTTTTTTGTGCGAGCGGGAGGGAACTTGGGTGCGCAACGTCGCTCTTGTCGTCAGTTACGACGGAACGGACTATCAAGGGTATCAAAGCCAGCCTGGAGGCCGGACGATTCAGAACAAGCTCGAAGAAGCGATCCGCGCCTTAACGGGCGAAGAGGTTCGCCTGATCGGATCGGGAAGAACGGACGCCGGCGTGCATGCGCGGTGCCAAGTGGTCAACTTCGGCACGTCTTCCCGTATTCCGATCGAACGGTGGGCGATCGCCCTGAATGCGAGGCTTCCGGGCGACATCGTCGTCCATAGCGCCCATCTCGTGCCGGACGACTTTCATTCCAGGCATGGCGCGATCAGCAAAACCTATCGCTACACGATCAACTGCTACCGGACGCCCGACTTGTTTCGGAGAAGGTACGAATTTCACCATCCGACGCCGTTGAACGTCGAATGCATGAGAGAAGCGCTGGCACATCTGGTCGGGGAGCATGATTTTACTTCCTTCACGTCGCCGCACTCGACTCAGCCGAACCATGTTCGCACGATTCTTGACGCGAGAATCGAAGTAGAGCACGGGGCGGATGAACAGCTGTATTCGAACGAGGCGTACGACCGGCGGTGGGACGAGGCGAACTATCCGGGCAAGCGGCGCGGCATCGTCCATCTGTACGTGACCGGAACGGGCTTTCTGTACAACATGGTACGCATCATTGCCGGAACGTTGATCGAGGTCGGGGAAGGCAAGAGGGCGCCGGACGAGCTGGCCGTCATTCTGGCCGCCAGAGACCGGGCGAAAGCCGGTCCTACCGCCGTCCCGCAGGGGTTGATCTTATGGGAAGTCGAATACGCGGACTTGAAGCCGGGACAAGCGAGAAAGACAACGTGAAATCCGAAATCTTTCTTGCATAAATCGCCTGTTTCATGTACAATAAATTTTGTGCCTTCTGCGTGGCTACCCACGGCCCCAGCGCGGAAGCGACACGTTTTTCGGCGTGTTTGGCTGAGACGAAGTTCGTCTCACACATCCAGGCCAAGCTCGCTTCGCTAGCAAGACCCGACATGACTATGAAACCGTTCGATCGCTCGGACGGATTGAACCAATGCATAATAAAGCAGGGAATTCACCCGAAGGAGGATGTTTCATGCGTACGACTTACATGGCCAAGCCGCTTGAAGTGGAGCGCAAATGGCATATCATCGACGCCGAAGGCAAAACGCTCGGACGTCTGGCCAGCGAAGCCGCTTCTTTGATCCGCGGCAAACACAAACCCGAATTTACTCCTCATATCGATACCGGGGACTTCGTTATCGTGATCAATGCGGAGAAAGTCGTTCTGACCGGCAAGAAGCTTCAACAAAAGAAATACTACACGCACTCCCACTATCCGGGCGGCTTGAAAACGACGACCGCTCAGGAAATGCTCAACAGAAAGCCTGCCCGCATCATCGAACTCGCGGTATTCGGCATGCTTCCTAAGAACAAGCTCGGACATCAGCTTCAAAGCAAGCTGAAAGTATACGCAGGCAGCGAACATCCACATCAAGCCCAACAACCTGAAGTTTACGAACTTCGCGGGTAATCAAAGGAGGACTTTCGAATGGCTCAAGTGCAATATTTGGGAACGGGTCGCCGCAAGCACTCCGTTGCGCGGGTTCGTCTCGTGCCGGGTGAAGGCCGCATTATCATCAACAAACGCGAGATCAACGACTACTTCGACGTAGAGACGTTGAAGCTGATCGTCAAACAACCGTTGAACCTGACCGAGACGCTGAACAAATACGACGTGCTCGTTCTCGCTCACGGCGGCGGAACTTCCGGCCAAGCCGGCGCGATCCGTCACGGCATCTCCCGCGCTCTTCTTAAAGCGGATCCGGAGCTTCGCTCCCCGCTGAAGAAAGCCGGCTTCCTGACTCGCGATCCTCGCATGAAGGAACGTAAGAAATACGGCTTGAAAGCCGCTCGTCGCGCTCCTCAATTCTCGAAGCGTTAATTTATTCGGTACGCAACCCAAGCTCTTGGCCTCTTGCAGGTCAAGGGCTTTTTTTTATGCGTTTCGGTCGCGCCGGCTCTGTCCCGCTGAAATGTCGGTAAGCTTCCAAAAAAAGTTTAATCTATTTTGGATTGAAGTATTCCGGTCGCAGGCGTATAATGGGTGTATTCATACTTAAATACTAGGGTTTAAGTGGAGGGCATGAGGATGAATTTGATCGAAAAAGAAAGCCTCATTCGGGAGAAAGCGGAGGAGTTCGAGAACGCGTCCCCGGAAACCGTCATCGCATGGGCCATCAAGACGTTCCCTAACATCACGTTTGCTTGCAGCTTCGGAGCGGAAGACGTCGTGCTCGTGGACATGATCCAGAAGATCAGTCCGTCGACGGATATTTTCTACCTGGATACGGATTTTCACTTCAAGGAAACGTACGAGACCCGCGATCGGATGGCCGAGAAGTATAACCTGAAGTTCGTCGAGGTCAAATCCAAGCTGACTCCTGAGGAGCAGGAAGCGGAGCACGGCGCGGAGCTGTGGAAGAGCGATCCGACCGCATGCTGCAACCTTCGCAAAGTCGAGCCGTTGACTCGGATTTTGTCCAAGTACGAAGCTTGGATTACCGGCATTCGCCGCGATCAGGCTCCTACCCGCGCGAACGCGAAGAAGGTGGAATACGACACGAAGTTCGGTCTCGTGAAGTTCAATCCGCTTGCCGCTTGGACATCGGAAGACGTATGGGCGTATATCCGCGCGAACGATATCATCTATAACCCTCTGCACGATCGGAATTATCCGAGCATCGGCTGCGAGCACTGCACGAAGCCGGTCATGCCTGGCGAGGATCCTCGTTCGGGACGCTGGGCGGGCAACGAGAAGACGGAGTGCGGCCTGCACAAGTGAGAGTCGTATGGGCTATATCATGACCAGATAAGGAGCTACTCAGATCATGAGCGCAATATTACCGCACGGCGGAACCTTGATTAACCGCATCCTCGAAGGGGAAGAGCGCGACTCTCTGCTCGCGCAGGCCAAGGAATGGGCGTCCATCCCGGTTAACGCGTGGACGATATCCGACCTGGATCTGATCGGGGTCGGGGCGTTCAGCCCGCTGACCGGCTTTATGAACGAGGAAGATTATTTGTCCGTCGTCAACCGCATGCGACTGGCCAACGGAGCGATCTGGAGCATTCCGATTACGCTGGCCGTTACCGAAGACCAAGCGAAGGCGTTGGAGATCGGGAAGAAAGCCGCTCTTGTCGGCGAACACGACGGCGTCGTGTACGGCGTCATCGACGTCGAGAGCATTTATACGGCGGATAAACGGCATGAAGCGATTCAGGTGTTCAAGACGGACGATACGGAACATCCGGGCGTCGTCAAGCTGTTCGACCGGCCGAGTACTTACGTCGGGGGATCGGTGCAAGTCCTGAACCGTCCCGTACCCGAGAAGTTCAACGAGTTTTATTTCGACCCCTCGGAAACAAGACGCTTGTTCGCGGAGAAAGGGTGGAAGACGGTCGTCGGCTTCCAGACCCGCAACCCCGTGCACAGGGCGCACGAATATATCCAGAAAGCGGCGATGGAAATCGTCGACGGGCTGTTCCTGAATCCGCTCGTCGGCGAGACGAAGTCGGACGACGTGCCGGCCAACGTTCGGATGAAGAGCTATCTGGCGCTGCTCGAAAACTACTACCCGACCGATCGCGTCTTCCTCGGCGTGTTCCCGGCGGCGATGCGTTACGCGGGTCCGCGCGAGGCGATCTTCCACGCGCTCGTGCGCAAAAATTACGGCTGCACGCACTTTATCGTGGGCCGCGACCATGCCGGCGTAGGCGATTACTACGGCACGTACGAGGCGCAGGATCTGCTGAAGACGCTCGCGCCCGAAGAGCTCGGCATTACGCCGCTGTACTTCGAGCATAGCTTTTTCTGCACGAAGTGCGGCAACATGGCTTCGAGCAAGACTTGCCCGCACGGCAAGGAGGACCACTTGACCTTGTCCGGCACGAAAGTACGCGCGTTGCTCAGGGACGGCATATGCCCGCCTCCGGAGTTCTCGCGGCCGGAAGTGGCGGCGATCCTGATCGAAGGAATGGCCGAAGCCAGCAAGTCCTATTCGATTTAATTCATAAAAATCCGCCTTGTCCCATAGGATGTAGGGAGTTCTCCCTGGGATGAGGTGGATTTTATTGTTTATCGGACCAGACAAGCCATGGCGGCGCCGATGGGGCGGACGCGCAAGATTGGTCGTATGGATGACCCGGCAGGCATTGCTCCGGATCGGCATCGTTGCCCTATTGATCCTGCTGACGGCGACGATTTTCCTGAGCGAGATCCCGTCATCCCGGACCTGGACGCATTGGACGCTCCCCTTGTCCGGCAAGGTGATCGCGCTGGACGCCGGCCACGGCGGCGCGGACGGAGGAGCGAGCAGCCGTGACGGCGTGATCGAGAAGGACTTGAACCTCGCGATCGTGCTCTACTTGCGCGACTACCTTCAGCAAGCGGGAGCGTTGGTCGTCCTGACGCGGGAGGGCGATTACGATCTGGCGTCGCCGGAGACGAGGGGATATTCCCGCCGCAAAACGGAAGATCTGCTGAAAAGGGCCGATGAAGTGAGCAAGCGGAAGGCGGATCTGGCGATCAGCGTTCATATGAACAGCTTCCCTTCGCCGCGCTGGTCGGGCGCGCAAACCTTTTATTCCGCGAACAATCCGGAAGGAAAGAGACTCGCGGCGGATATCCAGTCGGAGCTGAGAAGCGTCCTCGGAAACACGCAGAGAATCGCCAAGCAAGCGGACACCGTCTATTTGCTTAACGCTTTGAAAATGCCGACCGCGCTCATCGAGGTCGGATTCCTGTCCCACCCCGAAGAGTCGCATCTGCTGGCCGACGAAGAATATCAACGCAGGGTAGCCGGTTCCATCTATCGGGGAATTCTGAAGTACGCGGCCGGAGATTCCGGCAAGCCTGTGTTATAATAGATAGGCGTAAACCTAACGATGCGGGGGGGGGGGGTCGAATTCGTGGTCACCAAAGAAAACGTGCTTGAGGCTCTGCAGTCCGTTCTCGAGCCGACGTTAAAACAAAGCCTGACCGATCTCGGTCTGGTTCGCGATATGATGGTTCGGGATTCGTCCGTATCGCTGTCCGTCGTGCTTCATCCGGACAGCATGGACCGTTCCGAGGAAGTGGAGAGAGTCATCGCGCAGGCGCTGTCCGGTCTGGACGTATCCGTTCCGAGAATTCGCGTTCGCGCGATGTCGGAGCACGAGCTGTCCGAGGCGGCGGCCAAGTCGCCGGGAGCCGGCCAAGAGCAGGCGCAGAAAGCGAAGGAGGCGCCGATCCGCGGACATGGCGCGGGCTTGGAGAAGGGGACGATCCTGCATCCGGAGAGCGGCGTCGAATTCATCGCCGTCGCCAGCGGCAAAGGCGGCGTCGGCAAGTCGACCGTCACCGTCAACCTGGCGGTGGCGTTGGCGAGGAAGGGCAAGCGCGTAGGGCTGATCGACGCCGATATTTACGGCTTCAGCGTTCCGGATATGATGGGGATCGAAGAAAGGCCCGAGCAGGTCGGCGACAAGATTATTCCGATCGAGCGCTTCGGCGTGAAAGTCATCTCGATGGGCTTCTTCGTGGAAGACAACAGCCCGATCGTCTGGAGAGGACCTATGCTCGGCAAGATGCTGCGCAATTTCTTCGCGGAGATCGATTGGGGAGAGCTCGATTACTTGCTGCTCGACCTGCCGCCGGGAACGGGAGACGTGGCGCTCGACATTCACCAGATGATTCCTCAGAGCAAGGAAATCATCGTGACGACCCCGCACGCTACGGCCGCGTTCGTGGCCGCTCGCGCCGGGGCGATGGCGATCAAGACGAACCACGACATTCTCGGCGTCGTCGAGAACATGTCCTGGTTCGAAAGCAAGGAAACCGGCAACCGGGAGTACGTGTTCGGCAGGGGAGGCGGCGGGAAGCTGGCCGAGACGCTCGGCACCGCGCTGCTCGCGCAGTTCCCGCTCGGAGCGCCGGACAATCACCCTTCCGAGCCGGATTTCTCCCCGTCCGTCTACAAGGCGGATACGGATATCGGACGGGAGTACGCGGTTCTCGCGCAAGCGATCATCGATCGATGCGGCAAATAACAAAGAAAACGGTCGGAAAAGCCCTGCGCGGCTTGTCCGACCGTTTTTTATTGTAGCGCTCCGTTCCGGTTCGTTCGCGCTTATGCGTCAGCCTTCGCCGCCTCCGCCTTCACCGCCGCCGCCGTCTCCCCCTTCTCCTTCTTCGCCGCCTTCTCCGCTTTGCCCTCCTTTGCCGCCGCCTTGCTTGCTTTCTTCCTTAGGCGTCAGTTCTTCCTTCACGACGCTTTGGAGCAGCTTCATGATTTCCATTTTGAAGATCGGATTTTGCATTTGTTCCGTGACGGAGCCCATAATGACTTTGCGCACGTCCGGGTTTTTCATCGAATCCGTTAAAATTTTCGTCATCTCGGGGGTTTTGAACATATCGACGAGTTCTTTCTGATAAGCGGGATCCTTCATCAGATCTTTATGGATTTGCTTGTTATCCTTGCTGACCGCTTTGGCGAATTCGCCCGCGAACTTCGGGTCCCTCATGATTTTCTCGAGCACGGTCGAATATTCGGGGGAAGTCAGCACGTCCTTGACGACCAGCCGGACCTGCGCCTGATCCGAGGGAGTCATGCTTTTCATTTGCAACGTGCTTTCCCCGTATTGGGCGCTCGAGGCTTTTTCCATCGCTTTCTGCGCTTCTTCCGAGCCCAGAATGTCGATGACCATCGATTTGACTTCTTTGTAGCTCATTTGGTTCCCGCCGCTGCTTCCGGATTCCTGACCGCAGGAAGCGAGCAGGAGGGAAGCGGCCAATAGGCAGCTTATGGCGCGCAATCGGCCACGCATACCGAACACCTCCCTTTTTATCGTAGGGTGATGGACGTAGTATGCTTCGACAACCTTGTGAATATAAGGGGTTGTTCATGGCTTTTTATGTTGTTCATGGTAAAATGAAATTGAACAATTAGAGGAGGTTTCCGGACTTGAATTTACGCAAATGGATGAAGCTATTCGGTACCACGATTCTGATCGGCGCGCTCGTAACCGTCGTCGGCAGCGTATGCATCCAGCTCTTCAACCCAGATTTCCGCAACGTCGAGGCGAGCGGCTGGTTGTCTTACGTGCTCATGATGGCCCTGATCGGAATGACGTTCGGCGCTTTCGCCCACATGGGCTTTTTCGCTTATTTAATGCTGAACTATATCGCTCGCAGCGTCTTGAAACGTCCTTATTACTGGGTGGCGCTCCAGGGCTTCCTAGCCGTGTTCGTCCTGGTGGAAATCGCTTACTGGACTTACGATTCGAATTTCCCGGACGCGACGTTCTGGCTGCTGCCGATCGCGCTGCTGGCCATGTCCGCCTTGACGGCGTGGGTGAAGGCCGGCCAGACGAACTCCGGCGCTTGGATTCCGACCGTCTTTTTCATGGTGGCGATCACGACGGTAGAGTCGATCCCGGTATTCCGGACCGGAGATATTTCGTCTCTGCTGTATCAATTGATCCCGCTGTTCGTCTGCAATGCCTATCAGATCATGCAGCTGCATAAAATTTTAGGCAAAGCTCCGACGGCCGACCCGGCCGTCGCGACGGCGGCTAAGTAAAATACGGAGAGGCAAGCTCGTTCCATGCGGAACGGTCCTGCACGGTTTTGCCTTTCGTCTCCGTCTGGGCGATCAACTGGGATACCGTCACGAACTCGTACCCCTTCGAGCGCAATTGATCGATAATGACGGGAAGGGCTTCGTGCGTCTGCTTGCTGGAATCGCTGGCGTGCAGAAGGACGATATCCCCGGGATGGGCATTGTTCACCACGCGGTTCACGATCGTGTCCACGCCGGGATTTTTCCAGTCCAATGAATCGGTGTCCCATTGAATGACTTTGTAATTCAATTCTTCGGCGATTCGAAGCACCCGCTTGTCGAAATCGCCGTTGGGCAGGCGAATCAAGCGGGGAGACTTGCCGGTCATATCCCTTAGTATGCCGTCGGCGATCGTGATCTGCTTGCGGATGTCTTCGTCGGTGTATTGGCTGTAATTGTCGTGCTTATGTCCGTGGCTGCCGATCTCGTAGCCGGCGTCCGCGATGCTCTTGACGAGATCCGGATGCGCTTTGCTCCAGGGGGAAGACAAGAAGAACGTGACGTTCTCCACGTTTTTCGTCTTCAAAACGTCGATAATAGGCTCGGCCCGTTTTTCTCCCCAGCTGATATCGAAGGTCAACGCGATGACTTTGCGGTCCGTCGGGACGTTATAGATGGCGGCCGGGGGATGAGGGGCGAATACGCTGAGGTTGTTTTTCTCGACCCAGATGACCGAGACGGCAAGCAAAGCCGCTACCGTCAGGAAAAATCCTCTTTTAATGCGCCGCCCGTTAAAGACGAAAAAATGATTCATAGGGAATCGGCTCCTTCCAGAGAGTGTGACCGGCGGCTTCGATCCGGAGAAGGGGGAGGAAGGACGGGCCGCAGGCTTGGTTACTACCACTGTATGCTTGACCCAAAGCGTTCATGCTCCGGGATTAGCTCCGGGATATCGGCGCTTATCTCCGATGTCCGCACGCCGATCCCGTCGGAAACGGGCGCGGCAACGCTCTGGCAAGGGAGGGGAACGGAGAAAGTCGAACTAGCCGATAACCCTAACGCAGCCGAGGGGAAAGAACATGACCGATAGCCCTAACGCAGCCTTTCTGTAAAGCCGAAAAAGATAAAGACGAGTATCAATGAGGGGGAGACGCATGTTTACGCGCCAAGGTCTACTGTTAACTTGGAAGGAAATCCGACCGTATTTTATGTTCTCGCTCATTTTGTTTTTCGCGGGTCTGGTCATCGGGGGAACGCCGGGCGCCCCTTCGGAATTCCTGGATCAACAAATGGCGGGCCTGCAAGCGATCGCGAGTTCGATCGGCGGTTCGGATAACCCCGAGATGACCGGATTTATGCTCATAACGTGGAATAACATCCGCGTTTCTTTGCTGGTCATGGGGCTCGGGCTGATCGCCGGCATCATGCCGTTGTTCGTGCTCGTGACCAATGGAATGATCGTAGGATACTTGCTCTCGAAAATCTCGGCGACCGGCGAGAACGTGTTGCTTGTCGTCCTTAAGGGCTTGCTTCCCCATGCGATCTTCGAATTGTCGGCCGTGTTTCTGGCCTGCGCGTTCGGAATTCGGTTCGGCATGACGCTCATCAAAGGCATTTTCGGTTCGGCTTTCGGCACGAAGGAGCCGTGGGCGCCTTTCGTCAGAACGGCTACCGGCGCGGTGCCGGCGGTCATCGCCGTCGTCGCGTTTCTGCTGATCGGGGCTCTTGTGGAGAGCACGATTACGTATTGGCTGGTGCAATCCTAAAAAAATTGTTCCGGGCACAGTCGAATCTCCCTTCTTCCTGTCATAATTGCGGCGTAAAAAGCGCATAACAGTAGCACACCTGCCGGAGCTTCCTAAGGCACCAGGAACGTTCCGGCCCAATGCTGCTTATTCACGGGAGGATTCGCGGTTTATGCTCGGGATGATGTTCACGGACAAGGAATGCAAGGAATTCGACTATTTGCTTCGCAAGGAAATGGACGAAATGTTGCTCGACATGAGCGATCGGCGCTTGGACGGGCCGGTGAAAGACGCGATCACGAGGCGCTACAAGATAATTTTTCGAATGTACGCCCGCATCGCGCCGCCGAAGGAGCTGTCCCGGTATGCGACCGGTCTTAAGTCTCAGAGCCACAAATCATAAAAAAACCGAAATAAAGCTTGACCGATGCCGGTGCGATGTGATAAATTAGCTTTCGCCCCGATTTTGCGAGGGCCGGAAGACGAAGCGAGACGCAGGGAAAAGTTAAATAATACCTGTTGCCAAGTGATAGTCGACTGTGATATATTATAAAAGTCGCCGTTAGCGCGGTGACGCCAAAGAAACATCGATTGTTCTTTGAAAACTGAACATTGAGCGTAAGAAACAAAAGCAATACCAGTAGTAATCATGAGCTGAGAAGCTCTTCTTCAATGGAGAGTTTGATCCTGGCTCAGGACGAACGCTG
>Ga0065721_10001830_pt1 | contig 12139 bp, 10 predicted proteins | sample Mesricmetagenome_FD_59108 | JGI IMG/M metagenome (GOLD analysis project Ga0065721, IMG submission 59108) | Mesophilic microbial community from rice straw/compost enrichment Sample: eDNA_1 v2 (version 2) | ecosystem: Engineered > Solid waste > Grass > Composting > Bioreactor | place: USA: Davis... | reverse complement strand
AATAAAAAAGGCATGTTCACTGTGAACATGCCTTTCATGCTTTTTCTTCAGGTGGCTGATCAGTCCCGCAGCAGGACATTCAGCTCATCGACCACTTCAGCCCAGTCTGAATCATTGAGTACTGCTTCGCGCAGGAAGCTGGCCTGGGCTTCGGTCCAGAAGCTCGCTTTGGATAATGGCTCAGCCTGGGGCAGAGGCCGGTGCTTCTCAATAAACGCTTCGATGTCCTCTCTGGCGTTGGGCAAACCCAGCTGTGCAAACAAGCCACTCAGAGAGTGGGTAGAGGTGTCTAGCATGGTGAACCTCCCGCTAATCTGCTGACTGAATAGTTAAAGTGGCACTAGCATAGAACAAAAGCATGTTAATGGCTTGTACTTTTCTGCGCCATTCTCGTCAACCGCGCGTCCTTCTCCTGCCACAGTTCATTAACCCAGCCCTGGAAAAAACGACGAAACTCCTCGTCGTTGGCGTAATCCCCCAGCAGGGTGTCCGGAATGGGCAGTTGCCGCACATGTATATCAACACGCTTTACTTTGCCGGACGCGTATTCCCAATAGGTGGGGCGCCCCTGAGGGTAATAGATAGTGACGTCGAGCAGACTATGCAACTGTCCCCCCATCGCCGCCAGGGTAAAGGCCAGACCACCCGCCCGCGGAACCAGCAGATGCTGGTAGGGTGATTCCTGCTGTGCGTGCTTCTCCGGCGTGAACCGTGTGCCCTCCAGATAATTGATGACGGTCACGGGGTTGTGGCGGTATTTCTCGCAGGCCCGGCGGGTCTCCTCGATGTCCTTGCCCTTCAACGCCGGATTCCGGTCGATTTCCTCTTTGGAATACCGCCGCATGAAGGGGTATTCCAGCGCCCACCAGGCCAGGCCGAGGAAAGGTACCCAGATCAGGGATTTCTTGAGAAAGAACTTAACGTAGGGAATGCGGCCGTTAAAGACGCGCAGCAGGATCAGGATATCCACCCAGGACTGGTGGTTGGCCACCATCATGTACCAGTCGCGCCGGCTCAGGTTAAGGTCGCCGTCCACCTGAATATGGGTGCAGGTGAGCCATTTCTGGTGCAGGTTATTGAGGTCAACCCAGGTACTGGCGATCCAGTCCAGCCAGCGGTTGCAGGGCTGCCGCCAGCGTGACACGGGAATCAGTCGCTTGATCAAGGCCAGGAGCAACAGGGGGAAAATACCCAGCAGGGTAAGCAGGACAAACAACAGGCTGGTAAGAACACCTACTAAATGCCGATATATGGACATACGTTGCTCGCTCCAGCTACTGCGATGTCAGTACAGGATACCCTGCAGCCCCATCAACCTTGTCAGACAGCCGACTCCTCCGTAGACCGGTCTTCTGCCTGAAAATCCGGTTCTTCACCCAGCTCCGTGAAAAAACTCAGAACGTCCTGCCAATTGTTGACCCGCAGGGCAGCGGCTTCGTTGATGTTGTGGGGCGCGGTATACAGCACGCCCGTGCCCGCAAAACCCACGAAATGGCGGGAGCTGTCGTCGATAAGGTAGTCAGCATTAACCAGGTACTTCTTGCCGCAGAAGATAAAGTTCATCGGCGACAGGAACGGCAGGTGCTGCACCAGCCATTCGTACTTTGCGGTAAAGGAGTTGGGGTGCTCCATGGCCGCCGTGGCGATCACAATCTCATAATGCTCATGCAGGGTTTTGATCACGGCAATAGCGTCATCGTGAGGCGTAAGGTCGGCGAAAAAACGGGGATCATCCGGATAAGCGCGGACCCGCGCCAGATGTTCCGGTGGGACACGCTGATAGATCTTGGCACCGGCGAGATCAGCTTTGGTGAGCTGCTGGTTGAATTCCTGGTTGTACCACTCAATGTGGCGGGCCAGTGTGTCGACGATGGTTTCGTCCATGTCGATAGCGATACGTTTACGCATTCATGCTCCTGCAAAATGCGCCCGGCGCAGCGCGCCGGGGGCAATGATGGGTCGTTAAAAGTTGGCGTTCACCAATGGGCTGGTTTCTGCGTCGTAGTCCACGCCGTCCACACCGAAACCGAACAGCTTGAGGAACTCCTGGTTGTAGCCTTTAAAGTCGGTCAGCTCGAACAGGTTCTCTTCGGTGACCTGCGGCCAGATTTCCTCAACACGGCTCTGTACTTTCGGGTCCAGCTCCAGCTCATCTACCCGCAGGCGACCGGCTTCATCCAGGCGCGGCGAACCACTGTACAGACATTCCGTGAACAGGCGTTGAATCTGCTCAATACAGCCTTCGTGGGTGCCATCTTCTTTCATAACTTTGAACAGGATGGACAGGTACAGCGGCATGACCGGAATGGCCGAGCTGGCTTGAGTGACAACTGCCTTGAGGACGGCAACCCGTGCGCGGCCGTTCAGGTTGGCGAGCTTGCCATCCAGTGCCCGGGCAGCGCGGTCCAGATCTTCTTTCGCTTTGCCGATAGTCGCACGACCATAGATCGGCCAGGTGAGCTTGTCGCCGAGATAGGTGTAGGCCACAGTCTGGCAGCCATCAGCCAGCAGATCTGCCGACTTGAGTGCATCGATCCACAGCTCCCAATCCTCGCCACCCATTACCTTGACAGTCTGGGCAATTTCTTCTTCGGAAGCTGGCTCGATCGCCACTTCAGAGATCTTCAGGGTATCGGTATTCAAGCCTTTGGATACGTAGGTCTGGCCAATCGGCTTGAGCACTGAATTGTACACTTCTCCGGTTTTGGGGTCGGTGCGGCGGGGAGCAGCCAGGCTGTAAACCACCAGGTCCACCTTGCCCAGGCTTTGCTTGAGTTCTTCGATCACCTGGGCTTTGCAGGCGTCGGAGAAGGCATCGCCATTGATTGTCTTGGCGTAGAGGCCAGCCGCTTCGGCAGCCTCATGAAAGGCAGCAGTGTTGTAATAACCCGCCGTGCCAGTCTTGGTTTCGGTCGGCGGTTTCTCAAAGCAGACACCCAGAGTGTCGGCACCGCAACCGAAAGCAGCGGTAATACGGGAGGCCAGACCAAAGCCGGTGGAGCAACCGAGCACCAGCACTTTCCGGGGACCACCATCCACAGCACCTTTCTGCCGGGTGAAGGCGATCTGCTCCTGGACGTTGGCTGCACAGCCCTGAGGATGCGCGTTGGTACAAATAAAACCACGTACTTTTGGTTTGATAATCATGAAGTTGTCCTGTTGATGAATATCTGGTCTGGGAAACAAAGGCGGCCATTATAGTGTGCGGGAGAGCAGAAAACAGCGTTTTGTCCCAAACGCAGCGATACTCCGCTGGTCAAAGGGCCTGCGGCAGGGATTACACCACCCGTTTTACCCTGCTGCCCGCGGGTGATCGCTTGATTCGCCGATAACCCGATCTGATCACAGAATAAGGAGCTTCCCATGTTCTACCCCATGTTCGCTATGGTCATCCTCACGTTTCTGGTAGCGGTTTACATGTTGGCCTCCAGGGTGATGGCGGTGCGGCAGCGCAAAGCCTCCATCGGTTATTTCCGCCTGCACAGTGGTGCGGGGGAGCCTCCCGCCCGTGCCGTGGCTGCAGAACGGAATTACACCAACCTGTTTGAGTTACCCCTGCTGTTTTACGTCGTCTGCCTGCTGGCGATGATCATGAGGTATCAGAGCACCCTGCTGGTGGTCTGCGCCTGGATTTTTGTGGCCTCGCGGGTTGTTCATACGCTGATCCACCTCAGTTACAACAACGTGATGCACCGCCTGACGGCATTTCTGGTGGGCGCGGCGTGCATCCTCATCATGTGGATCAATCTGGCGGCCCATCTCGCCGCCCGCTGAAGCCGGGCCGCTGCATGAGGGGCACGACTTCCTGCTCTCGCCATGGCCATGGACGGGGTGAGAGAGTAGAATGCGTTCCTTATTTTCAGCAGTAGATCCCCCGTGGTTAGCCAAGCCTTATGATTCCAAGCATCAGCCAGACCTCCCCCGTCCAGGCCCACTACCTGGCCTTTATCAATGCCCTGCGTGACAACGGCTTTCGCGGTGATTTAAGCCCGGATTACGCCAACCGCACCGTGCTGGCCACGGACAACTCCATCTATCAGGTGTTGCCGCAGGGAGTTATCTACCCCAGGGATACAGCCGACCTGATCAAGCTGGTCAAGCTCAGCCAGGTGCCGCGCTTTCGCGACATAGTGCTCAGCCCTCGCGGCGGCGGCACCGGCACCAATGGCCAGTCCCTCACGGATGGCCTGGTGGTGGATACGTCCAAGTACATGAACCAGATTCTCGAGATCAATGTGGAGGAGCGCTGGGTACGGGTGCAGTGCGGGGTGGTGAAAGACCAGCTCAATGCCGCCATCAAGCCTTACGGGTTGTTCTTTGCTCCGGAATTGTCCACCAGTAACCGCGCCACGATCGGCGGGATGATCAATACCGATGCTTCCGGCCAAGGTTCCTGCCGCTACGGCAAGACGCGGGATCATGTGCTCGAACTGCGCACGGTACTGCTGGATGGTACTGAGTGGACCTCTGCCCCGCTGACGGAGGAAGAGCTGGCGGAGATCAGTCAACGGGAGGACCGCGCCGGTCAGGTCCACCGCCTGCTCGACAGTATCCAGCGCGACCACGCAGACCTGATTGCCGCGAAGTTTCCTAAGCTCAACCGCTGCCTCACTGGCTACGACCTCGCGCACATCCGCGATGAAGAAGGTCGCTTCAATCTCAACAACATCCTGTGCGGCAGCGAAGGGACCTTGGGTTTTATTACCGAGGCCAAGTTAAATCTGCTGGTAACGCCGAAATATTCTGCGCTGGTTAACGTTAACTATCGCGACTTCAACGCGGCGCTGCGTGATGCCGCCGAGTTGATGAAAGCCAATCCCACCTCCATCGAAACCGTAGACTCCAAGGTACTGAATCTGGCGATGAATGACATCGTCTGGCACAGTGTTGCGGAATTTTTTCCGCCCGCCAGTACCGGGGAAAAAATTCAAGGCATCAATCTGGTTGAATACACCGCTGATGACGAAGAGGAATTGCGGGCGGAAGTAAAAAAACTGACCGANCTGCTCGACCAGGCGGGNNTCGACAACAGCCTCGGACGCATGGGTTACAGCCTCGCCTGGGGTAACGATGCAGTAAATAAAATCTGGGGCATGCGCAAAAAAGCGGTAGGACTGCTCGGCAACATGGAAGGTGAAATCCGTCCGGTTCCGTTTGTAGAAGACACGGCAGTGCCCCCGGAAAACCTGGCGGATTACATCTTTGAATTCCGCAAATTGCTCGACGATCACCAGTTGACCTACGGAATGTTCGGTCACGTGGATGCCGGTGTGCTGCACGTTCGCCCGGCGCTGGACATGAAAGATCCCGAGCAGGAAAAACTGGTGCGCAAGATCACTGACGAAGTTGTCGCACTGACTCAGAAATACAACGGCCTCCTCTGGGGCGAGCATGGTAAAGGTGTCCGTTCAGAGTATGCGCCGCAATTTTTTGGCGAACTCTATCCGCAGCTGCAGCGCATCAAAGCCGAATTTGATCCTTACAATCAATTGAACCCGGGCAAGATTGCCACACCGGCGGCAGACATCGAACTACTCAAGATCGATGGCGTAACCACCCGCGGTCAGGAAGATCGTAAAATTCCGGTGCAGGTGTGGAATGCCTACAGTGAAGGCATGCACTGTAATGGCAATGGCCTGTGTTACAACTGGAATCCCAACGACGCCATGTGCCCGTCCTGGAAAGGGACGCGCGAACGTATCCATTCGCCCAAAGGCCGCGCCTCATTAATGCGCGAATGGCTCAAACAGATGAGTGAGCGCGGTGTAAATCCCGTGGCGGAAAGTGCGGCGATCAAACGCAGCAACTTCCTGCTGACGCTCCCCGCGCGGATTAAAAATACCTGGCAGAAACGACAGGGCGAGTACGACTTCTCCCATGAGGTGCACGAGTCCATGGTGGGCTGCCTCGCCTGTAAATCCTGTGCGGGTCAGTGCCCGATTAAAGTGGATGTGCCGGAATTCCGCAGTAAATTTCTGGAGCTTTACTACAGCCGCTACCTGCGTCCGCTGAAGGACTATTTCATCGGCGGACTGGAGTTTATGATCCCTACCCTGGCGCGGGTACCCTGGCTGTACAACACGCTGATGAAGCCTCGCTTTATGCAGCGTTTTCTGGCGCGCGTGGTGGGCATGGTCGACAGCCCTCTGCTGTCTGGCATCCTGCTGGATGAGGAAATTCAAAAGCTCGGTATTCGTTACGCGAGTCTCGAGAACATCGCCCAGCTGAGCGCAACAGATAAGGCCAGAGCGGTTATCCTGGTGCAGGATGCCTTCACCAGTTATTTTGAAACCCCCTTCGTTATCGATGCGCTTAAACTGTTGCAGAAGCTCGGCTATGTGCCGCTGCTCGCGCCGTTCAAGCCCAACGGTAAACCTCTGCAGGTTCATGGATTTTTGAAAGCTTTTGCGAAGGCAGCAGATACCAATGCCACTATGCTGAACGGTCTTGCGTCATCCGGCATCCCGCTGGTTGGCCTTGAACCGGCAATGACCCTGGCTTACCGCAGTGAATACAAAAAAATTCTCGGTGCGAATGCGCCCAAGGTACAGCTGGTTCAGGAATGGCTGGCCGGCCAACAGGATCATCTGCGCGAGCAGGCCGAACAATTCAACAACAGCGAATACGCGCTCCTGGCTCACTGCACAGAGAAAACCAACGCGGTCAGCTCCATCAAGGATTGGCAGCAGGTCTTTGCTGCTCTCGGGCAGTCGCTTAAGGTGATTGATACCGGTTGCTGCGGCATGGCAGGTACATACGGACACGAGACCGTTAACCTAGAAACCTCGAAAAAAATCTATCAGTTGTCCTGGGCTGAGGTAGTGAACAACCCGGCCAACAAAGATCGATTGACGGCTACCGGCTATTCCTGTCGCAGCCAGACCAAACGTATCGACGACGTGAAGCTGCCACACCCACTGCAGGTGTTGCTGGCTCAGGCAAAATAATAAAAAAAGCCGGATGGGCTATTGCTCATCCGGCCAGGATTTGAACGCTGCGGCGCTTCAAACTATCACCGCACCTTGTTCCACCGACTGCCCACACAGTCAGACCTTTACCCGGAATGCGGAACCATAACAATGAAGATATCAAGCTTAGCAGCCCTCGCCATTGCCTCTGCGGCAATCTTTTCTCCTGTTACCCAGGCGAAAGACAGTGACTGGCATTACCTGCTCGACCAGGATTTGAGTCAATGGAATACCTACCTCGGCTTTCCCAACCCGGAAACCGAGATCAAAGGCCTGCCTAAGGATGCCGAGGGTAACTACACCCAGCCCATTGGTCACGGCAAAGACGAAAAAGGTGTTTTTACCGTTTCTCTGCAAGATGGTCAGCCGGTCCTGCGGGTTTCCGGCGAGATTTATGGCAGCGTCTACACAAACGAAGAATTCGAAAATTATCACCTGGTTCTGCAGTACAAATGGGGTTCAAAAAAATGGAAACCCCGGCTGGATCTCGAACTGGATACCGGCATTCTGTATCACGCCATCGGTGAGCACGGCGTGGACTACTGGAAAGCCTGGGCCTTGTCCCAGGAACTGCAGATCATGGAGCAAAGTACTGGCGACTGGTGGCAGATTGCTGATTCACAGATTGATATCCGCTGTGAAGAGCGCGAAGGTGAAGACGTACATATCTATAATCCGCAAGCTGAGCGGCTCAGCTTTGGACCCGGCGGGGTCGGCATCACCTGTCGCCGCAGCCATGATCGGGAAAAGCCTAAAGGTGAATGGAACACGGTGGAATTGATAACCTACGGCGACAAGAGCCTGCACATCGTAAATGGTGAGGTTGTAATGGCGCTGAGCAATTCCCGCTATACCCGGGATGGGAAGGTTATCCCCCTCACCAAAGGTAAGATTCTGTTACAAAGTGAAGCGGGTGAAGCATTTTTCCGAGATATCAAGTTGCGCTCCATCAACGGAATCCCCGCGCAATATCGCAGCTATTTTAATTAAAACGTGAGGTGGCCCGGCGTCCGGGCCATCTTCCCGATCCCATCAATTCAGACATTATCCAGGAAGGTTTTTATGATGCTGATGATCACCCTGCGCAGTGTTGCTTTTCTTCTGTTTCTGGTGCTGCTGGCGTTTGCGCTGCTGCAATTAAATGATCCCGACCCGCTGCAGTGGACAATTTATTATCTGATCTGCTCGCTGGTGCCATTGATGCTGGTGTTTAAGCGTTTCAGTAAAGCAGTGTTCTGGACAGCAGTGATATTGAGTCTGGTGGTCATGGGGCTTTACGCCGCAGGAACCCTGGAGTATCTGCGCCACGCCAGTCAGGAGCCGCTGATGCAATCAATGAATCCGGCTAAACCTTACATTGAAGAAGCCCGGGAGTTCATTGGTGGTTTTATTGCACTGTGCATCCTGCTGCTGTGTCGGTTTATGTGGTTCAGGCTTCACAGAATGCACGCAAAAAAAGCATAAAAAAAGCCACCCCGAAGGGTGGCTAAAAAACCAGCTCCATAACACTAGCTTTAATCAATTCTTCGGCAGTACATCCTCGGCGGCATGGACCAGGAAAATATAACTGGCTCCAAGATTCACAACGTATTCATTCTGTCCCCAGAAGAATGGCCAGTCCTCGTGGTTCTCCGGATAGTCTGGCTTCAACACCAGAATACCGGGAACAATGCCCCCCGCGATGAAGGAAAAGTCAGCGCGATTCATGCCGTAGGCCACTTCTTTAGAACGAGTGCCGACTGCAGAAACCAGCGAAAGGTTGTGTGCCGGGTGTGTGCCGTAGAGGAAATTCAATCCGCGCAGCACGGCCTCGCGATCAACCAGATCCGGGAAGGCNTTGTGCAGATAATANTTGTTGATGGCGTGGCGGATNACCCAGCCACTGCCTGCCCACCCACCGGTTGTAATAGGTACGCCNAANGGATTTTCCTTGTGCAGCTTCTCCATATTGGCAACGTAGGTGGCGGTCAGCGCTTTTACTTTTTCGCCGTAAGCCGGTGACATGTGNGGCATGGCCCGTACGAACCAGGAAACGTGGAANGCAAATTCCTGNTCCAGTTTCTGCAGAAGTTGCTCAACGACCTTCGCATANTGCGCCTCGCCAGTGGTAATCAATAACTCTGTAGCCAGCTTCAGGTGCTCAGAATCCAGACGGCCACCGGTNGTATTACCGTGAANAAATAAATCCGGCTCAGGCTTGGCCTGCTCATCTACCCAGACTTTTTTGGCGGTCGCCAGGGATTCCTGCGCGAGCTCATCGTTATAACCTTTGAGTGCGCGACTGGCTGCGGCCAGCGCTGCAGCAGAGCCGTAATTCAGTGGAGTGGACTTGCTGGTGAAGGCCCAGCGATCGTCAAACTTGCCACTCTTGAAGCCTGTGGACTCGTTTTCTTTCAGGGATGGATCATAGATCAGGTTATCGGTCTTGGTGAGACCATCACCCAGGTGGGTGTACTGATCAATGTGAGCTTCCACAATACCCGGGATCGCGCGACCCAGTGCACGATGCTGGGCAATCAGCGCCAGGGTGCCGTGCTCAATCTGCTGCAGGATGTCGGGCTTGCCGTCGGCGACATGAATGTCCACGTACTTACGCTCGTAATCAACACTGGTGTTGTCGCGCTTGGGTGCAAAGCTTTCCCACACGGTCACCAGGGTGTTCACCACATCGTATTGCGTCTGGGTGCGGATATCGTAGTCGCCCGCATCATACCAGCCACCAATGTTCAGGCCGGGGATGTGTTCACCGGGTTTGTAGGGCGTATCGGTTGTCGGTCCCTGGGCATAGAGATCAAAGTGTTCATGGTTCACCGGCGCCTGCAGGGCGTCATCCAGGTGGGAAGCGCCGTGCCACACGCGGTAGGCTTCGTTGACCATCACGTGATCCATCTGCACCGGCAGGAATATGTCCAGGGTGGGATGCCAGGCTTCACTGAAAACCTGATGATCAATACGGAAAGGTCCGGTCTTATGCTCCCCGTAACGAATCATATAGAGACCCGGTGTGGTCACACTGCTGAAGTCAAACTCGCGGTAGTGATAGCGCAGGTAATTACCCCAGGAGTTCANGCGGGCGCTGAGGACGGNCTTCTGGCTGCCATCCGGCATGATACGCAGCAACTCCGCTTTCGGATTCTTNTTATCCCGCGCATCCAGNTCGATCACTGCCACTTTTTTCTGCGCNGGGTGATAGCCCACCTGGGAATGCGCNATCATCGGCGGCCGCACCCAGTTTTTGATAGTGCTGGCATTCAACTGCCACTCCACCACTGNCCCGGTTTTTCCCGCAGGAATCTTACTGCGCACAATAAACCAGCCGTTCTGCGCTTTAGAGCGTCCATCGTANAGTTCCAGCGGTTCACCAAAGGTCTGAATGCTGACGCGCCGCTCNATGTCGTCCGGCGCGAGCACCAGATGCTTACCGGTAGCCAGCGGACGCGCTTCAGCCAGGCCATTGATTTCTTTCGGGCCNCTGGGATAGCGCGGGAAGATGCCGGTGCGCTCTTCCATCATGAACGANTTATGAAAATAAGCGGATGGCAGAAATTCGAGNTTGAAACCGGCCTTGCCTTCCAGTGCTGCGGGGAGCGGCTTGGGGGCACTGACAGTAATGCGTACACCCTCGGCGTTTTTCTTCACCTTGATGGAAAAATCAAACTGGTGATCAGGGTAATGCAGGAAGGCCTCGATGGATTGATCGTCGCGATCAATCTTGCGCTCTTTGAACATGGGTGTCATGTCCCACTGCTCAGGCGTGGCATTCAGGCGAACGTCGCCATTAGTTGCAGTGCGCAGACCGTGGTGAATTAATTCGACACCGCTGATCTTGGCATCGCTGAACAGACCGTCGTACCAGTTACTGAATACCAGCACATTCAATCCGGGCTGTTCAAAATATTCTTTCTCGCCCAGCGTCAGATTGGCGGAATTTGAAAAAGCAGGCACAGAATTCGTCAGCAGAAACAGCGACACAATCCCGTAGCGCAATACATGGCAGAATTTCACGAGCAACTCCTCATCTTATTATCATCCCTCTTATAGTCCATGAGAACATAAGGCGTCTGCAACGGTCTTTACACTAAATGACGAAGAATAACGGTTGTTTTCGCGTCAAGGGCCCCCACACTGTTTAACACCCTCAGATTCAGTGGTACCTGCTTATGTTGCAAGATGTTGCTTTTTCTTTACTGGAACTCGCCTCGGTGCGGGAAGACGCTTCTGTTCAAGATACTTTGAAGAATTCACTGGCCTACGCCCAGACGGCAGAGAAGCATGGATTCAAGCGGTTCTGGCTGGCGGAACACCACAATATGGAGGGCATTGCCAGTTCCGCCACCGCCGTCCTCATTGGCTATATCGCCGGCGGCACCCAGACCATACGGGTCGGCTCCGGTGGCATCATGCTGCCCAACCACCCTCCGCTGGTGGTCGCAGAACAGTTTGGCACTCTGGCCAGCCTTTATCCGGATCGCATTGACCTGGGGCTCGGCCGCGCGCCGGGTACTGATCCCATCACCGCCCGTGCGCTGCGTCGCGACGATATGCGCGCTGATAATTTCCCCACCGAAGTCAGTCTGCTTCAACAGCTGCTGGGACCACTGCAGGAAGGACAGCGTTTGAAAGCAATCCCCGGTGCCGGCACTGAAGTGCCGATCTGGCTCCTGGGTTCAAGCCTGTACAGTGCTCAGCTGGCGGCGCAACGCGGCCTGCCTTATGCCTTCGCCGGCCATTTTGCGCCCCGCCTGATGCGTGAAGCGATTCGTATTTATCAAACACAGTTCCAGCCGTCTGCTGTGCTCGACAAACCTTATGTCATGCTGGGTATGCCGGTGATCGTGGCAGACACCGAAGAAGAAGCCGTGTTCCTGTCGACCACCAGCCAGCAGCGCATTCTCGCCCTGCTGCGCGGTCAGCCGCTGTGGCTGAAACCCCCGGTGGAGTCGATGGATGGGCTGTGGAATATTGAAGAGGAACTGTATGTGAAAGATTTTCTTTCTCTGTCAGCCATTGGTAACCCGGCGCAGGTTAAAGCCAGGCTGGAACACTGGGTAGAGGAACTGGGAGTTGATGAATTCATGTTTACCATTGATCTTTACGATCCCGCTAAACGCCGTTATGCGGTTGAACTGCTCGCTGCGATGAAAGCGTAACTTTTTATACCTGTTATACGC
>Ga0065721_10052344_pt1 | contig 12141 bp, 14 predicted proteins | sample Mesricmetagenome_FD_59108 | JGI IMG/M metagenome (GOLD analysis project Ga0065721, IMG submission 59108) | Mesophilic microbial community from rice straw/compost enrichment Sample: eDNA_1 v2 (version 2) | ecosystem: Engineered > Solid waste > Grass > Composting > Bioreactor | place: USA: Davis... | reverse complement strand
CTGGTCTCTGCGGATTAGGTCCCTGACGTAATCGCTTACGTTTGAATATCGACCCGTCTTGGCTTGTGCTTCAACCCAGTCTTTCATGGGGTCCGGCAGGGATACATTCATCGTCGCCATCACAGTCTCCTTAGACCCCAAAGATAGCCGCTGATGGCAAAGTTTGTCAAATAACTCGTGATCGCGATACGCTCTTGAAGGGATACGAACTGTTGTAGAGCTTGATTCTGTTGGCGCTGATTGGCGCGAACTAAGTGGCATGATGGTCTGTGAGGAACCGCCACTGCGCGTCACGACTACATTGAATCGAGGAAAAGGCCTATCCGGCGTGGTCAGTGCAGGATCTGGCTGAGGAAGAGCTTGGTGCGCTCGTGCTGCGGATTGTCGAAGAACGCAGCGGGTTCGTTTTCTTCGACGATCTGGCCCTGGTCCATAAAGATGACGCGGTTGGCGACCTGGCGGGCGAAGCCCATTTCATGGGTGACGCAGAGCATGGTCATGCCTTCTTCGGCAAGGCTCACCATCGTGTCGAGCACTTCCTTGATCATTTCCGGATCGAGTGCGGAGGTCGGCTCGTCGAAGAGCATGATCTTCGGGCGGCGTTGTCACGTTAACCCGGACGTGAGATCGAGCGGTGTAGATGGTCTGGCATGAGCACGCCCATCAGCTACAAACGCCACCGCTTTCCGCCTGAGATCATCGCCCATGCGGTGTGGTTGTACTTCCGGTTTCCGCTGAGCCTGCGGCTGGTCGAGGAGATGCTGCTCGAGCGCGGCATCCTCGTCTCCTATGAGACTGTCCGGCGCTGGGCCTTGAAGTTCGGGCCCGCATACGCTCGCCGGCTCAAGCGCAAGACGCCAAGCCGCCGCGACATCTGGCATTTGGACGAGGTCGTGGTCACGATCGCGGGCCAGAAGCACTGGTTGTAGCGGGCCGTCGACCAGGACGGCTATGTGCTCCATGAGATCGTCCAGGACCGACGCGACACCAAGGCGGCCAAGCGCTTGCTGAGGCGTCTCTTGCGCAAGCAGGGTGGCCCACCCCGACGGATGATCACCGACAAGCTCGGCTCCTACGCTGCTGCCCGGCGCCAGATCATGCCGGCAGTCGAGCACCGCTCGCACAAGGGGCTCAACAATCGGGCGGAGAATTCGCACTTGCCGCTGCGCCGGCGGGAGCGAGCGATGCAGGGCTTTCGATCGCCGGGCGGGTTACAGAGGTTCACCTCTGTGTCTTCCGCCGTCCGCAACCTGTTCGTTCCACCCCGCTCCCGCCGCTCTGCTCTTGCCACCCATCTGCATCGTCTCGCCGCCATGGCGGAATGGAAGTCTGCAGCTTGCGTTGCAGCGTGAGCCCGTCAGGTGACCGCGCTTGCCTCACTGCGCCCGATTTCCGTTAACGTGACATCACCTACCTGGCGCCCATATTAAATCTCCTCGAATAGCTTAAACCCATTGAGATCACGAACGCGCCAGCTACTCAACCTGTTCGAGATGGGCTCTAAGGTCCTTCAGTAAACAGCCTCATAGGCAGCACAGATGTCAGCCTGCGTCTTCCCCTCAAGATAGGCAATCTCGCCTTTCTTGTGCTTGACGTAGACTTCCGCGAAACCCTCCGGGAACCACCCACGGACGGTCGAATTGGCTTCGAAGCGCTCAAGCGCAGCATCCAAGCTTTGCGGTAGCCGGACATAGCCCCGCGCGGCCAAAGTCGTTGTGTCAAGCAGTGATAGATCTTCCTGCGTCGCCTCCGGCACCGCCAGATTCTCTTCAATGCCTTGCACACCGGCGTGAACGATTGCGGCAAGAGTTAGATGTGGATTGGCGGTGGCATCGGCGGCACGGAACTCAAAGTTGAATTGCGCGGCGCGCGCAATGTCGCTCATGTCTGAGACAGGGCAGATGCGCACCGAAGCCTCGCGATCCCTGAACCCGAGATTGTTGAAGGCCGCACTCCAGCGATGTGGAGTGAGCCTGAGATAGGACACTACGCTTGGTGCAGTAATGGCGATGATCGAGTCCAGATACTTCAAGATGCCTGCCACGAATTTGCCGGCCACGCTGGAGAGATTGTGCTTTCCATCCGGATCGTAAGTCAGTGGGTTACCGGCATCGTCCAGCATGCTGAGGTGAACATGAACCCCATTGCCAACCCCCGCCGGATCGCGGATCGGTGTGAACGTCGGATCGTAGTCAAGTTCTCGGGCGACCAGGGCGACTAGCTCGCGGGTAATTAACGAATGATCGGCAATTGTCACCCCCTTTTGCGGACCCATCGTCACTTCAAACTGGCCGGAGCCGAACTCTTTGAGGATGGTATCGGGTGTTATCCCGGCGTCGCGCATTGCCGCAATCACTGCTTCGCAGAAGTGACGTTCCTCCTGGAAGCCACTCAAAGTGAACGCCTTGCCGATTTCGCCGACCAGATGCTTCATCTGGAACTCGTGCTCGAAGGCCCCATAAAGCGTAATCCCGGCAGCCTTCTTCAGACGCTCCAACGCCGCCTCCAGTATGGAGCGCGTGCAAAATTCCCACGGGCGGCCATCGGTATAGCGGATATTGCCCAGCACAAAGTTTTCGTTAGGCGTACCTTCCCCGCATTCAATGCTGACGCGCGTAGCCGCATCGGGGATGAGCACGAGATCGCCGAGGGAACCAAAGGGGCTGTCTGCAATCGCATCGAAGCAGGTGATCTGGACATTGGTTGGGGTCCAGCCGACGCCCCGCTTCAGCCGCTTGTCGAACTGCGACAATGGGAAAGCCTTGCCACGCACCTTGCCCGAAAGGTCACCGCAGCAGGCAACCATCATTTCCTCACGTTTCATCGCCCTCACCGTTGATCCTGCTCTGGTCGTCGCCCGGCATGGCAAAGCGTACGCCATCCCAATCCTTGATGCGTTTTTGAGTCGCCTGCCAATCAGCATCGGAGACGCGCACGATCAGCGCCTCCACCAGTGCCATTGCTGCAACTGCTGTGTCCCACGCTGTCCCGGCGTCAATTGGCAGCGCAACGATATGATCTGCGCTGCGTGCCGCCGGCGACATCCATTTATCGGTGATGACGACAATCGTCGTACCCCGTTTTTTCGCAATGGTGTGCGCGAGCTGGGTAAGAGTAAGCTGGTAGCGCCGGAAGTCGAAGAGCACGACCACGTCCTTCTTACGCATGCTGAGGACGTAGTCGGGCCAAGCTTCCGGATTTTCCGCCATGTGGTAGATGCCGCTGCGGATTTGACGCAGATGAATGGACAAGAAGGCCGCAATGCTGTTGGTGACGCGACCGCCAAGCAGGAAGACGTTGCGGGATGGGTCGGCGATCAGCTCTGCGAGAACGTCGAATTGCGCTTGCGGGACGGTCTCCACCATTTCCTGCAGGACAGCGCATGCGCGAGCGACATACTGGGAGAGAAACTCCACATCACCTACAGGGGTCTGGCTGCATTTGAGGTCGACAGGCGAACTCTGACCGGCCTTCAATTCAGCGATCAGCTGGCGCTGCAGATCCTGGAAACCGCCGCAGCCGATCTTGGTTACGAAGCGTGTGACGGACGGAGCGCTAACCCCCGTCTTCGTCGCCAGGTCCTGAATGCTCTGAAGGCCGGTGAACGGGTAGTCAGCGAGTATCGCGTTGGCGATCTTACGCTCGCTTGCGGTAAGCTGCGCTGAGCTCTCCCGAATTCTCGCGCGTATTGTCGTTGTCAGCTTTCCCTCGCCCATTGCTGAGACGTCCCTTTGTCGGCGCAGATACTTGCCGTCTGAAAATAATTAGTCAAACAGAAAAACTTGATTGACTATGAGGGATAAATTTCTTTGACTGACGTTATCGAGATGCGCCGCCAACACACCGGCTACAGATAGATTTGGCTTTCCATGCTCCCGTTCGCAGATGGCGATAGCTACAACTTACTGCAGGCCGGTGACCCTAATCCGGTAGAGTGGGTGAATGCCTCAGGCCAATCGCCCATACTCCTTGTCTGCGAACATGCCGGTCAGGCCGTACCTGCGCTCCTCGGTGATCTTGGCATCGCTGCGGAAGATATGGCACGTCATATCGCTTATGACGTGGGAGCCGAAGGCCTTGCACGAAGATTGGCCGAGCTTTTGGGATCGCCGCTCGTCCTGCAGCGCTACAGCCGTCTCGTTATCGATTGCAATCGTCCTTTCGAGGCACCTGACTGCGTCGTTCGACAAAGTGATGGCACAGCGATTCCGGCAAATGCGGATCTGTCGGGGATCGACCGGCGGCGCCGTTACGAAGAGATACACCAGCCATTGCACACCAAAATTGCCGCCGCACTTGATGCGCGGCAAGCGGCGAACATGCCGATGGCCCTTGTCACGCTGCACAGTTTCACTCCGGTACTGCGCAGTACCGGGGCCGTGAGGGATTTCGAAATCGGCCTGCTGTACAATCGCGACGGACGATTGGCCCAGGGTCTAGCGACAAGCTTCCGGGATGCGAACCCGAACGTCACATTAAAACTTAACCAGCCTTATATTGTAGACGATCTGTCCGACTACACGATCCCCGTTCACGGAGAAAAGCGCGGCATTGCGCATGTGCTGATCGAAGTGCGCAATGACTTGATCAACGATGACCGTGGACAGCAGGAATGGGCCGAGAGACTGGCCGCACCCTTGCGTCTTGCGGTGGAAAGGCTTGAGGGAGCCACATGACAGCCGCCGCCCATCTCACCACCCGCAATGTACCGCTCGATCCTCTGGCGTCGGCTATTCTCTTCATCGACGTGCAGAACTTCTCCGTGCGTCGTGATGGCGGTGAGTTCAAGGATATCGCCGACGAGGATATCGCGGGCAAGTATGGCTACTACTTCAAGCGCATCAACGAAGTGGCAATACCGAACATGCAGCGCCTGCTCGCGGGCTTTCGCAAGGCCGGCATAGAGGTCCTTCACACCACGATCGAGAGCCTGACCAAGGACGGCCGCGATCGCAGTCTCGACTACAAAATCACCGGCTTCAATGTGCCCAAGGGCTCGCACGACGGCAAGGTGATCGACGAACTGGCGCCGCTCGAGGACGAGATCGTGTTCCCCAAGAGTTCGTCCAGCGTGTTCGTATCCACCCATATCGACTATGTATTGCGCAATCTTGGGGTCAAGCAGATCGTCCTCTGCGGCCTGCTCACCGACCAGTGCGTAGAATCGGCGGTCCGCGACGCCTGTGATCTGAATTACCTGGTAACGCTGGTGCCGGACGCTTGTGGAACCTATTCCCAAGAGCGTCACGATTTCTCGCTGAACGCTATCAAAGGCTACTGCCGGCAAATCTCGACCGACGACCTGCTGAGGGAGATCGGCGAGTAAGGCGGCACATGGGAGACGAGAAGTGAAACCAGGGAGAGACCACTCCAGCGGCAGAACAAGACCACAAGGCGAGGCCGCTCTTCAGTTCACAGCCGAAAGGCATTCACTAAGGGGAACTACGATGAGAACTTCCAAACTGCTAATGACAGTCGCAAGCATGGTGTTTGTCGGCTCTGCCGCGATGGCGGCTGACGATAAGATCGTCATCGGTAGCGCATTGTCGATGACGGGTATCCAGGCCCCGCTCGACACCCCCGGCTATAACGGTGCCCTCGTTGCGGTGAAGTATCTCAACGACAACGGCGGCGTGCTCGGCAAGCAGATCGAGTTCATCAATATCGACGGCAAGTCCGACCCGGTGACGGTCGGTAACGTGGCGGTCGAACTTATCGACAAAGGCGCCGAGGTCATCGTCGCGCCGTGTGACTTCGACTTTGGTTCGCCGGCGAGCCGCGAAGCCCAATCTGCCGATCTGGTCGGCATTTCCACGTGCGCTTCTGACCCGCTCTATTCGTCCTGGTCTCTCGGCGACAAGCAGTTCACACTTTCCATGTGGAATACCACCATGGGCGCTACCGCTGCCGATTTCGCGGTAAAGGAAAAGGGCTGGAAGACAGCCTATGTCGTCACCGATCAATTCATCGCCTACACAAAGTCGCTGTCCAAGTACTTCGTCGAGCAGTTCAAGACGAATGGCGGCGAGATCCTCCTGGAAGACACTTACACCAATGGCGACAATAACTTCTCTGCCCAGCTTGCCCGCCTGCAGGCGCTCGGCCAAAAGCCTGACGTAATCTTTGTCTCGTCCTACGGCCAGGACATCGGCATGATCATCCGTGCCTTGCGGGAGGTCGGATATGACGCTCCCGTCCTTGGCGGCGACGCCTACGACGATCCGGCCATGCATGAATCTCTCGGCGAGAAGTTCGGTAACGACGTCTTCTTTGTAACGCACACCTGGATGGGCCCGGAAGCTCATCCTGACATGGCGAAGTTCATCGAACTCTACACCGCGATGCACGGCGCTGCCCCGGACACGTCCTTCGTCTCGACTGGCTGGGATACGATCATGATGATCGCGGAAGGCATCAAGGCCGCGGGCTCTACGGATGGCGCGGCTCTCGCGAAAGCTCTTGAAGACGGACAGTTCAAGTTGCTGACCGGCGACCTCGATTATGGCACTGCCGAGGAAGGTCATGTGCCGAACAAGGCCGCCGCACTGATCGAACTCAAGGGCGGTAAGCCAAGCTTTGTCGGATGGCGCAAGCCGGAATCCCTTCCGAAGCCCTGATCGCTTTTTCGGGCCGACCGAGAGGTCGGCCCACATCACTCGGGGAAAATCATGTCTGAAACGCGTCTGGCGGTAAACGACGTGTCGGTGGAATTCACCGGCCTTCGAGCCCTCGACCACGTGTCGCTCTCCGTCGCGACCGGAGAGATTGTCGGCCTGATCGGCCCGAATGGCTCCGGCAAGACGACGCTGATCAACGCAATCACGGGCCAGGTGAAACTGGCGGGCGGCACGATTGCTGCCGGCGACGCGATCCTATCCGGCCTCAGCCCCCGTGAAATTGCCTTGCATGGTGTTAGCCGGTCCTTCCAGATCGTCCGTCTCTTTAACACCATGACCGTGATGGAAAACGTCGAGGCCGCAGCACTTGCCAAGGGCGTCTCCCGCACCGTCGCAGCGAACCGGGCGGATGCTTTGCTGAGTGAACTTGGCCTGTCGGCCATGGCGGATGAGCTCGGCGAAAGCCTGAGCTACGGCGACAAGCGTCGCGTCGAGATCGCTCGTGCGCTCGCGGCCGAACCGCGTTTCCTCCTGCTCGACGAGCCGGCTGCCGGTATGAACGACAATGAAACGGAAACCTTGCTCCACACGCTCGCCGACCTGCCGACAAAACGAGGTCTCGGTCTTCTCATCATCGACCACGATATGGGCCTGATCATGCGTCTCTGCCACCGGCTGCACGTGCTCGCGTCCGGCCGTACAATCGCGGAGGGCGATGCCGCACATGTTCGAACTCATCCGGCCGTCGTCCAAGCCTATCTAGGAAAGGCGGCGGTTAATGCTTGAAGCTCGCAACCTATCCGTCAACTACGGCATGATCCGCGCCGTGCGCGAAATCAGCTTCACTATCGCCAAGGGTGAACTCGTGAGCCTCCTCGGCGCCAACGGCGCTGGCAAGTCCACCACGCTCAAATGCATCGCTGGCGCTCTCAAGGCCGGAGGCGGCTCGATCATGCTCGACGGCAGGGACATCACCTCAGCGAGCCCCGAGCAGGTCGTCCGTGCAGGCCTTGCAACGGTTCCCGAGACGCGGGATGTTTTCCCCGACCTCACTGTTGCCGAGAACCTCATGCTCGGCGCCTACATCCATCGTCGGGACCGGGCCGGGAACCGCGAAAATCTTGAACGCGTTCATCACCTCTTTCCGCGTCTCGCGGAGCGCGGAGGGCAGGCGGCAGGCACGCTATCCGGTGGCGAACAGCAAATGCTGGTGATCGCCCGTGCGCTGATGTCGCGACCAGCCGTGCTGCTGCTCGACGAGCCCTCGCTCGGGCTTGCGCCGGCCATTGTTGATCGCATCTTCGAGATGATCGAAACGCTGAAGCGAACCGGTCTTACCATCCTGCTGGTCGAGCAGAACGTGAACCAGGCGCTCGCTGTCGCCGACCGCGCCTATGTCCTGCGTCTCGGCAAGATCGTTACATCCGGTACCGCTGATGAGGTTCGGGCCGCAACCGATCTCACCGAACATTATCTGGGAGGGTGACGGTGACTTTTGCGATACAATTTTCTATCGACGTCCTGAGCCTCGGCGGTGCCTATGCCCTCATGGCGCTCGGGCTGGTGATCATCTATGGGATCCTGCGCCTCGTGAACTTCGCGTATGGCGAGCTCATCATGGTGGCCGGCTACTCCATGTACCTGACGAGCGGATCCGGCATGCCGTGGATTGCCATGGCTGTTGTCGCCGTCGCGATGGCAATCGTCTTCGGCATCTTGACCGATTATGTCGCCTTCCGACCCGTTCGTGCAAAATCCGTCACGGCCGTCCTGATCACGTCGTTCGCCTTTTCAAACCTGCTGCAGAACGCCGCCCTGCTGTTCATCTCGCCTCGGCCTCGCAATGTGCCGCTGCCGGACATCTTCTCCCAGACCGTGAACGTTGCAGGCGTCATCACGCCGGTACGCAATCTCGTAACAATTGCCGCATCGGTTGTTCTGTTGGCTGCCGTGGCTTTTCTGATGCGCAAGACGACACTCGGCATTGCAATGCGGGCGGCAGCGACCAACTTCACCATGGCGCGCATGCTCGGCGTTCCCGCCAATCTGATCATCTCTTCTGCCTTCGCCCTCTCCGGCTTCCTCGCCGGCGTCGTCGGCATCCTGTGGATCGGCCGCATCGGCACTGTGGTGCCGGGTATCGGTCTGGAGCCGCTGCTCGTCGCATTCATCGCCACCGTTATCGGGGGCATGCGCAGCCTTCCAGGCGCTGTCGTCGGGGGCTTCCTGCTGGCGTTTATCGACACGACGCTCAACTATACCTTGTCACAGGATCTCCTGAAGTTCCGCGATGCCTTCACCTTCGGCCTCGTTATCCTGATCCTGCTCTGGCGTCCCGAGGGCCTGATCAAAGGTCCGGCCAGCGGACAGCGGACCTAAGGAGCCAGACCAATGAAACACTCCTATCTCACCGCTATCATTCTTCTTGGCGTGATCGTCATCATCGGCGTGGGTAGCCAGTTGCTCGGCGTCCGCCTTTACGACCGCATCGCCACCAACCTGATGATCTCGCTGGTGCTGGTCATCGGCCTGCAGACCTTCATGGGCAATTCAGGACTGCTCTCCTTCGCTCATATCGGCTTTATGGGTCTCGGCGCTTATACATCGGCGGTGCTGACCATTCCCGTCCAGATGAAGGGCATGGCCCTGCCCGACCTTTACGCTTTCCTCAAGGTCGTGGAAGTCTCGCCGTTGCTCTCCATGATCGCCGGCGGCATCGTCGCTGCAGCGGTTGCAGCGCTCGTCGCATACCCGTTGATGAGGCTTTCCGATGCGGCAGCCGTCATCACTTCATTCGCCCTTCTGGTTGTTCTCTATACGGTCATGAACAACTGGAGCGCACTCACCAACGGTCCGCGCACACTATTCGGTCTGCCGAAGACGACCGACCTGCTAACGGCGGCGATCGTGGCGGCATTCGCGGTGGTGATCGCATTGCTGTTTAAGGAATCGCGGACCGGAAAGCTGCTGCGCGCCTCGCGCGAGGACGAGGTGGCGGCGGCGGCGCTTGGCGCAAATATCCCCCATTTGCGCTGGCGCGCCTTCATCCTGGCTGCCTGCATCGCCGGAATCGGCGGCGCGCTCTGGGGGCATTTCATCACCTCCTTTGCGCCCAAGGCCTTCTACCTCAAGGAGACATTCCTGATTATCACCATGCTGGTCATTGGCGGCGCCAATACGGTCACCGGTGCGGTGGCGGGAACTGTTCTCGTGACCATAGCCTATGAGGGGCTGCGCGGTACCGAAAGTGCGCTTAACGCTACCGCCGTCGGCGCCGGCCAGTTGATCGGACTAACGGAAATCGTTCTGGCGCTTGCCATGATTGTCGTCATGATCGTGAAACCCGGCGGAATATTCCCCAACCGCGAGATCGGCCACATTCTCGTTCGTATGCGCAGCCGGAAGGAGACATAAGCGTGAGCTGGAAAACGGACTATCGCTCATTTTACTACGCGAATGCCGAGGAACCTGAGGATATAGTCCTCAACCCGGAAACGACGGCGCTGCTCGTCATCGATATCCAGAACACCTACCTCGACCCCAAGGACACTCCCGAAGAGACGGCCCGCTGGCAGCCCTTCTACGATCGCATGCGCCGGACCGTGATCCCGAACACCGCACGGCTGATCGAGGAATGCCGCAAGCGTAAGGTTGAAGTCATCTTCGCCCGCATTGCCTGCCTCAAGCCCGATGGCCGCGATCGTTCGCTCAGCCAAAAGAAGCCCGGCTTCAATTACCTGCTCCTACCGAAGGAACTCCCCGAAGGTCAGGTCGTAGACGAGCTCGCACCTTGCCCCGATGAGATCGTCATCACCAAGACCACGGACAGTGCGCTGACCGGCACCAATCTGCGTCTGGTTCTGCATAACATGGGGATCAAGGATGTCATCTGTTGCGGCATCTTCACCGATCAGTGCGTGTCTTCCACGGTCCGTAGCCTGGCGGACGAGAGCTTCGGTGTGCTGGTCGTTGACGACTGTGCTGCCGCTGCGACTGAAGAACTGCATAAACGCGAACTCGAGATCATCAATATGATTTATTGCCATGTCGTCCAGCTCGATGAGGTCCTTACATTCTTCAAGTAGAAGAGGAGACACCGCATGTCCGGCCTCTACGCCCGCGAAAGCCGGTCCGTCTCGACGATGGCCCACCTGCGGTTCTATCCGCTGGCGGTGACCGGTGGCAGCGGCGCCTATCTCACTGGAGATGACGGGCGCCGGCTTCTCGACTTCGCCGCCTCCTGGGGTGCGGCCAGCCTCGGGCATGCGCATCCGGCTCTGCGGGCCGCGGTCGATCGCGCGCTCGCCGACCAGGCCGGGGCGAGCTATCTTTCCATGGCCAGCGATACCTGCGTCCTGCTGGCAGAGAAGCTTCTTGCGCTGGTGCCGGAGCGCGCGCGCGGACGTGTCTGGTTCGGGCATTCCGGTTCGGATGCCAACGAGACTGTCGCGCGCATGGTGGTGGCGGCAACGGGCCGCCCTCGCATCCTCGCTTTCCGTGGCGCCTATCACGGCGGGACAGTAGGTTCGATGGCCGTTTCCGGGCATCCCGCCCAGCAGGGTGTTAGAGCAGCCGGACTGACCCTTGTCCCCTACCCCGACAGCTTTGCCGCAGGCAGTCCAGAGGCCGCCATGCAGCAATCGCTGGCTGAGCTGGAGCGTCTCTTCGCGACCGAAGTGCCGCCGCACGAGGTCGCAGCCTTTTTTGTTGAGCCGATCCAGTCAGATGGCGGCATGCTGGTGCCACCGGACGGCTACTTTGCTGCCGTTGAGACGCTGTGTCGGAAGAACGGCATCCTGATTATCTCGGACGAAGTCAAAGTCGGGTTGGGCCGCACCGGACGGTTCAACGCCTTCGAGCATGCCGGATTCGAACCAGACATCGTCGTGTTCGGTAAGGGCTTGGGAGGCGGTCTGCCGATCTCGGCCGTGGTCGGCCCGGAGGCGCTGATGAACCATTCCCCTGCCTTTTCGCTGCAAACCGTGCACGGGAACCCCGTTTGCGCAGCGGCGGCACTTGCAGTCCTTGATACTATCGAGCGCGAACATCTCGTGGAGAATGCAGATCGGACCGGACAGGTGCTACATGAGGCCCTGACAGGCTTGGCGTCGAAGCACGCGATCATCGGAGACGTACGGGGCCGCGGCCTGGCCATGGGTGTCGAACTGGTCACTGACCGCCGCACTCGCGAACCTGCGCGGCGGGAAGCCGCCCTTGCCGTTTACCGCGCCTTCGAGCTTGGCCTCGTGCTCTATTATGTGGGCGTCAACTCCAACGTGCTGGAACTGACGCCACCCTTGACGCTTACTGAAGAGGAGGCGCGACAGGGTGTAGCGATCCTCGATCGGGCGCTCGGCGAGGTAACCCAGGGCCTGGTGGATGATAAGGCCCTTGACGGGTTTTCGGGCTGGTAGCATTCGAGGGTGATGTCACGTTAACGGAAATCGGGCGCAGTGAGGCAAGCGCGGTCACCTGACGGGCTCACGCTGCAACGCAAGCTGCAGACTTCCATTCCGCCATGGCG
>Ga0065721_10052345_pt1 | contig 12142 bp, 11 predicted proteins | sample Mesricmetagenome_FD_59108 | JGI IMG/M metagenome (GOLD analysis project Ga0065721, IMG submission 59108) | Mesophilic microbial community from rice straw/compost enrichment Sample: eDNA_1 v2 (version 2) | ecosystem: Engineered > Solid waste > Grass > Composting > Bioreactor | place: USA: Davis... | reverse complement strand
CTTTGTTCAGCGGCCCGACGCTACGGACCCAAAATGTGTGGAGGAGGGCCGACGCGGGGGCCGGGTTGCGAACGGCGGTTGCGTGTCCCGCGCGCGTCCAGCCATTCCTCGCTAGAGTCCCATCAATCGCGCGTTTCACGCGCGGGGTCCCACAGTGTGCAAAGGAGCTCTTGTGAGCGTTTTCAGCTGGACTCTCCACGGCGATGGCAAGAACGTCGCCCCCTCCGAGGCGGTGGCACCCGACGAGCGCCTGACCTATCCGCGAACCCTGGGCATCGGCGCCCAGCACGTGCTCGCGATGATGGGCTCGACGCTGCTGGTTCCCGCCCTCACCGGCATGCCTGCCGCGACCGCCCTGTTCTTCTCGGCGATCGGCACGGCGCTGTTCCTGGTCATCACGCGCAACCGCGTGCCCAGCTACCTGGGTTCGAGCTTCGCCTTCCTCGCGCCGCTCGCGGCCGCGGGCGTGACCAACGAGAACGCTCCGCTTGATGCTGAAACGATTGGACGCGGACTTGGCGGCATCGTGCTCGCGGGTGCACTGCTTGCGATCGTCGGCCTCATCGTCGCCCGCTGGGGCACGCGCTGGATCGAGGTCTCGATGCCCCCCGTGGTCACGGGAACCATCGTGGCGATGATCGGTCTCAACCTCGCCGGGGTCGCGAAGAACAACTGGGTCAATGGCCCATGGACCGCTCTCGTGACGCTCGCCGCCGTGCTTCTGGCGATGGTGGTCTTCAAGGGCTTCCTTGGTCGCATCGCGATTCTCTTCGGCGCCGTCGTCGGCATCGTCTTCTCGCTCATTCGTGGTGAGTGGGACGTGCCGCTGGACGGCTTCGGCGGCGCCACCGGCAAGGAAGTGATTGCCGCCGCAGACTGGTTCGGCATCCCCACGTTCCACACGCCCACCTTTGACGGCACCGTCCTGGTCGCGTTCCTGCCCGTGGTGATCATCCTCATCGCGGAGAACATCGGTCACCTGAAGTCGGTGTCCGCAATGACGGACCGCAACCTCGACCCCGAAACCGGCCGCGCCCTGTTCGCTGACGGTGTCGCCACCGCGATCGCCGGTGTGGGTGGTGGTGCGGGCACCACGACCTACGCGGAGAACATCGGCGTCATGGCTGCGACCCGCGTGTACTCGACGCTTGCCTACTGGGCTGCCGCCGTGTTCGCGCTGCTGCTGAGCCTCAGCCCCAAGTTCGGCGCTGCCGTCGCTGTTCTGCCCCCCGGCGTGCTCGGCGGCCTGGCGACGCTGCTGTTCGGTCTCATCGCGATCCTCGGTGGCCGCATCTGGGTGGAGGGCAACGTCGACTTCAAGAAGACGGTCAACCTCGTCACCGCTGGCGTGGGCATCATCGTCGGCACCGCCGACTTCGTCGCGAACGCCGGTTCGATGCTCTTCAACGGCATCGCGCTGGGCACCATCGCCACGTTGGTCATCTACCACGGCCTCAACTGGATCGGCCGCTTGCGCGGCACCACCGAGGTCCCCGCAACTCCCGCCTTCATCGAGGGCGACGAGAGCAAATAGCACGCAAGGCAAGGGGCCTGACGCTCGCCAGCGTCAGGCCCCTTCGCTTGGCTGGGCTTGGGGCTAGCTGCGCGACGAGGCGACGATGCCCGCGTACCACTCGGCCGAGGGCTTGATCGTGCGCTCAAACGTCGTGCGGTCCACGGCAACCATGCCGAACTGCGGGCGGTAGCCATGTGCCCACTCGAAGTTGTCGAGCAGGCTCCACGCGAAGAACCCGCGCACGTCCACTCCATCGTCGACAGCGGCGCGCAACGCGGCAAGTGAGCGCGAGTAGTACTCGATGCGCTCGGCGTCATCGGCGGTGGCCACGCCGTTCTCGGTGACGATCACCGGCAGACCCGTGGCGGCGTGCGCGGCGCGCACCGTGACGCCTAGCGCCTCCGGCGTGAACGTCCAGCCCATCTGCGTAACGCGCCAGTCAGCGGGAATCTCAAGGGCATCGCCTTTCGGTCCCATGTGCTGGGTGAAGTACGTCTGCATGCCGATGTAGTCGTCGCCGCGCGCCGCCTCGAAGTAGGCACCCGCCATGAGGTAGCCGAAGGCGTCCTCCTCCTCGGACGTGGGGTACGACGAGGGGCGGATGCCCTCGCTGTTGATGTCGCCGTCCGGGTGCAGCACAAAGTCGCTCAGCGCGAGCGTCAGGCCCACCGGGAAGTCGCCAGGCGCGGCCCGCAGGATCTCGACGGCTCGCTTGTGCGCGGTGACGAACTGCTGCGTCACCGAGCTGAACGCCGCCAGATCGCCCTTCTTCCCGGGCGGGAACTCGCCGATCACGTAGCCCATGAGGCCCACGACATTGGGCTCGTTGAACGTTGCGGCGATGTCGATGACGTCGCCAAGGTAGTCGGCCGCGCGCTCGACGTACGCGGCGAACCAGTCGACGATCTGGGGGTTGGTCCAGCCACCCTGCTCCGCGGCCCACAGGGGAGTGGTGAAGTGGTGGAAGGTGACGGAGTTCTTCAGGCCCAGTTCGTGCGCGCGCAGCATCATCTGGCGGTAGTGCTCGAGCGCGGCGATAGAGAACTCGCCCTGCGCCGGCTCGATGCGGCTCCATTCGATGCTGAAGCGGTAGGCGTCGAGTCCCAGGTCCTTGACGATCTGCAGGTCCTCTTCCCAGCGGTGCCAGGAGTCGGTCGCGTCACCGCTGGACTCGGCGCAGCCGCTGCCCGGGGTGTGCTCGAACTTCCACCAGTCATTGTTGACGTTGCCGCCCTCGATCTGGTGCGCGGCGGTCGCGACTCCCCACAGCCAGCCGTCCGGTACGGGGCCAAAGCTCTCAAGGGGAGTGAATCCAGCGTCGGTCATTCTGTGCGCTCCTTTGCGGCAAGTTACCAACCGGTCAGACAATGGCGATACTACCCCGCGCGCGGGCGCTGCGCCCGGCGATCAGTCCCAGCCCAGCGCGTGGAGTTTGTCGTCATCGATCCCAAAGTGGTGCGCAATCTCATGCACCACCGTGATCGCGACCTCCTCGCGCACCTCCTCAGGCGACTTGCACATGCGCAGCGTGGGGCCGCGATAGATGAAGATGCGGTCGGGCAGCTCACCAAAGCCGTACACGCCGCGATCCGTGAGCGCGATGCCGTCGTAGAGGCCAAGCAGGTTCTTGTCATCGCCCTCGGGCTCGTCCTCGATGAGGATCACCACATTGTCGATGAGGTCGAGCAGCTCGTCGGGGATGGTCTCGAGAGCGTCGTCTACCGCCGCCTCGAAGTCCTCGTCCGTCATCTCGACCATGCGCCCATTGTTGTGGCCCGACGCCCGGGTTGGGTAATCCACCCCTCTGACCGGTACTATTGCCGGGTCCCGGCGGAGACGCCGAGCGCCCCCATCGTTTAGTGGCCTAGGACGCCGCCCTTTCACGGCGGTAGCACGGGTTCGAATCCCGTTGGGGGTACAAGGGGTGGGTGTAGATGGTTTACACTTGCTCTTGCTCTCATGAGCACTGGCCCTGTAGCGCAGTCGGTTAGCGCGCCGCCCTGTCACGGCGGAGGTCGCGGGTTCAAGTCCCGTCAGGGTCGCGGTACGGCGGCCCCTTCATCGAAGGGGCTTTCGTGTCAGTGGGTCAGCCCACAAGGCTCTGTAGCTCAGTTGGTAGAGCGCACGACTGAAAATCGTGAGGTCACGGGATCGACGCCCGTCGGAGCCACTGAAAGCCCCGCCATCGAGCGGGGTTTTTTCATGCCCGACGCTGTGGCTGAGCCCGTGGTGAGGCTCACCAGGGCCACGCGATCAGTTCGTACTGCGCTACGCCGGTGGGCGGATCGAAGAAGTACCCGGCGAACTGTCCCGACTTGCCCGGTCGCAGCTCGTCGAACCATCCATCCGTGGCCCCGAGCACGTTGCCTGAACTGTCCCTCGCGATGATCGCGACGTAGCCGCCGCGGATGATGTCCTTGTAGGTATTGGTGACGGTGCCGGTCACGCTCGTTGACCACTCGGTCTCCTCGACGTCAAAGTCGTCCACCGTGATGCTGCCCTCATAGGGCTCATCGCGGAGCGCGTCGTCTGGCGGGCCCTCAACTTGGATCGCGTGAATCTGAGCGTCACCCACGTCGCGGAACTCACCAACGAGCACCATCTTCCCGGGAGCGGCGTGACGGAAGGTGAGTCTTTCGGCGACCACCGCACCGCTGTCGTCGAGTCCCCTGACTGTGAACTCCGACGTTCCATAGGGCCGCTCATGCGGGTTCTCGAGGACGACCAGGTACCACCAGCGTCCGCGTTCGTCGAAGTCCGAGTACTCCCACTGGCCAAATGCCTGCTCGACGATCTTCAGCGAGCTGGCGCCGCCGTCGGGATCCAGAATGACGGTGTCTCCGTAATAGCCCCTGATGGACAGGTACTCCGGCGCGGGCCAGAACCAGCCGCCGTTGTTCTGGCTGTGGACCGTCACGCCCACCGACACGATTGCGGCGACAAAGCCTGTCAACGCGCCGATCTTCGCCATGCCGCTCGGCTGCTTCTTGCCAAGCGCTATGAAGGCGAACACGATCGCGACCGCGCCGATCGCCGCTCCCACGATGGGGATCCAGCCGGTTGCCACCGCGACGATTCCCACCACCAGCGCAGTGATCGCAAAGCCGCGCGGAACCTTGGGTGTCTCCGCCTTTTTGAGCCTGTCGGCAGCGAGGTTCCGTGCGAATGCTCGAGGGTCGTACCAGTCGTTGCGACCCTCGAAAGAGTCCTCGTCAACCTCGCGCGGCTGCGGCTCTTCCTGGTCCTCGGGCGGCTCGTAGTACTCGGGCCCTGGCGGGGGAATGGTCATCGCTCAGTATGCCCAGACATACGCCTCGAAGGTCGCGTCCTTGAACGGGCCGTCGAACAGGTTCACGGTGAACTCCTCACTGCCGCCACCGTCAACCGACGTCAGGTATTGGTCGCCGCCAGCGATGATCGCGCCAGAGCCGTCGCGGGCCACTACGGCGACCTCGACTCCAAGCCGCGTCTTCTCATAGGTGGACGTGACGCGGCCCGTGATCTCCGTGGACCAATCCGTGTGCTTGACCGACAGGTCGCCGACCTCCAGCGCGCTGTCGAGAACGGGCTCGGTGAACAACGCCTCATCCGGCGGGCCGACGACCTCGAGTGAGGCGATCTCTCCCTCGACGTCGTAGAAGGTGCCGACGATCGCAGTCTTGCCGGGGGCCACGTAGCGGTACTCGGTCCTGTCAGCGAGCACGGTGCCATCTGCGGCGAGCGCACGCACCTCGATCTTGGACGTCATGTAGGTCTTGGCATTGGGGTTGTCGAGGATGACGACGAACCACCACACGCCGGGACTCGTGCTCTCCTGAACGGCGTACTCGGAGAGCTTGAGTGAACTGGGGCCGCTGCCGCTGGCAGACAGCGGCACCATGTCGCCGTGGTAGTACTGCTCCACCTGGTAGTAGTCCGCCGGATCGTACCTGTCGAAGAGATCGTCCTCGATGAGCACCACAGCCAGCACGGCGATCGACATCAAGGCGGAAATAAAGCCAAGGACCATTCCCGGGATCGCCATGCCCTTGGACTGCCGCTTGCGGATCGCCACGATGCCCAAGACGAGCGCGGTGATGCCGACGGCGATGCCCCAGACGGGGATCCACCCTGTGAACGAGCCGACGATGCCGAGCACCAGCGAGGCGATGGCGAATCCCTGTGGGGCAGATCGTTGCGGCGGCGCAGCGAATCCCGGTGGGTTCACATATGGGACGCCGCCCGTGGAGCCCACCTCGGCAGCCGCATCGGAGATGGACGGCGGCGGCGGGATCGGCGCGGGCGCAGGCGGGCTGTAGTACTCGGGTCTCTGAGGCGGCTGCGACATGGCCCCTAGATTGTCACGTCTTGCCTGATGAACGCTATGCCACGTAGGAGTCCACTTGGGCGATGAGGTCTCCGCGGAAGGTGAACGCCGTGGCGAATGCGAAGGCAAACGGGCCCGACTGCCGGTGCGTGCCTCTCCCCGTCCCCGTGACGATGGTGACGTCACCTTCGGAGACGATCCGGTCTTCCGTCAGCACCGGGCTTCCTTCGAAATCTGGGTTCTCGATCTCGGTGTCGAACTCCGCCTTGCCGTGGGTGGTTCGCACGCCGTGCACATTCCACACGACGTCGTCGGTGAGACAGCCGAGCACCGCCGCGTGATCGCTGCGACGGAACCCGTCGAAGTATGTCTCGAGAACCTGCCTCCTGGAGTCCATCAGTAGGGCCAGGGGTAGGCCTCGAACTTCGCGTCCGGGACGGGGGTGTCGTAGAAGAACGCCTCGAACTTCTCGGTGGCGCCGGCTGCGAGCTCGCCGACGTAGGCATTGGCAACGCCGATGATGGCACCAGAGTCATCGCGGGCCACAACCGCGATGACCGCGCCGTACTTGAGCTCGCCGAAGGTCGACGTCACCGTGCCGGAAACCGTCGTGGACCAATCGTTGCTCTCGACCGTGAAGTCGCTGAGTTCAAGGCCGCCTTCGGGCGTCGAGCTGCTGAGCGCATCGGCCGGCGGTCCGAGCACCTGAAGCGAGGCGATCTCCCCGCCGCCCACGTCCCAGAAGTTGCCCACGAGCGCGGTCTTGCCTGGCGCAACGGCGCGATACGTCCAGTTGTCATCAAGCACAGTGCCATCGGCGGCAAGGGCCTGGACCGTGATGTCCGCGGCCGGGAAGCTCGTGCTGTTGGGATTGTCGAGGATCACCGCGAACCACCACACCTCTGGGTTCGACTCAGACTTGCCGAATGCCTGCTCGGCGATCGAGAGGCTGGTCCCCCCAGCGTCGGGCTGAATGGTGGTGGAATCCCCGTTGTAGTAGAGGTCGCCGGGGTCGTAGCTGTTGTCGGGGTCGTAACTGAAGGTGGGCCAGTTGTCGGGATCGGAGATCCAGTTCGCGCCCGCGATCAGCGCGACGAGGACCGCGGTGGACATGATGGCCCCGATGATGCCCGTGATAATGCCCGCAATCGACAATCCCTTGGACTGCTTCTTCCCGATGGCGACGAAGCCAAGGATCGCGGCGAGCAGACCGAGGACGATGCCCCACACAGGAATCCATCCCGTGAGGAGGGCGACGATGCCAATCACGAGTGAAGCGACCGCGAGTCCCACGGGGGCACCCGAGCCAGAGGTGCTCGGAGCACGGTGGTAGGCCGGGTTCTGCGCGTATGGATTGTCGCCCCCTCCGCTGTACTGCGCGGCGGCGTCGGAGATCGACGGCGGCGGAGGGGGAATGGGCACGGGTGCCGGCGGCGGGGAGTACTGTTCGGGACCCTCAGGCGGCTGCGACATGGCACCTAGCGTGCCACGGCCCATAGGCGTGCGACTACGCGTGGAGTGTCCTCCTTGGGCGCATTGTCCTAGTTTGGAGTAGGTTGAGAATAAGCCGCTCTGCTTCCGGGTACCGCCCAAAGACGACGCGTGCTGCAGAGCGGTTGCACGCGCCGACAACGAAGAGGCGCGACGGCGCTCCTCGCAGAGCCTGCGTGCCTCCTTATTACCCAAGGAGGGACCGATGACACTTCGGTGGAACCGCGGGATTGGAGCCGCCGCACTCGTGGCGGCAGGGGCTCTGATCGTTGCAGGATGCACGTCTTCTACTGACGACGACAGCTCGGAGGGGCCTGGAGGGCCCGCGATCGAGCCCGGCACGGACCTGAGCGGAGTGACACTCAACGTCGCCGCCGCGTGGTCCGGAGACGAACAGGCGAACTTCGAGCAGGTGCTCGCAGCTTTCGCGGATGAGACGGGAGCGACCGTCAATTACACGAGCTTCGGCGACCAGGCAGCAACCACGCTTGGTACGCAGATCGAAGGCGGCAACCCGCCGGATGTCGCGCTGCTGCCGCAGCCGGCTCTGCTCACTCAATACGCCACCGACGGCTCGATCAAGCCGGTGAGCGACGCCACGGCCGACGCTGTGGGCGCCAACTACTCGCAGTCCTGGATTGACCTGGGAAGCGTTGACGGCCAGCTCTACGGCGTCTGGTTCAAGGCGTCCAACAAGTCGACCGTCTGGTACAACGACGACATCTACTCGCAGGCGGGCGCCACCGTGCCGGCCACGTGGGAGGAATTCCTGCAGCAGCTGCAGATCATTCAGGATTCCGGCTACTCGGGCATCTCCATTGGCGCTGACGTGGGCTGGCCTCTCACTGACTGGTTCGAGAACGTCTACCTGCGCACTGCTGGCGGCGACATGTACGACCAGCTGACGCGGCACGAGATCCCGTGGACGGACCCGTCCGTTGCGGAGGCCCTCGAGGTGCTCGCCCAGCTGTTCAGTTCCGAGGTGGTTCAGGGCGGTGCCGCCCAGCGCACCTTCCCCGAGTCCGTCACCGAGGTGTTCGGCGCCGACCCCAAGGCCGGCACCGTCTTCGAGGGTGACTTCGTGGCTGGCAACATCACCGCCGACGGCAACTCCGTCGTGGGTGAGAACGCCCTGTTCTACGACTTCCCGTCGGTCAACGGCTCCGCCGCGGCGGTGGTCGGTGGGGGCGACGTCGCGGTGCAGTTCAACAACGACCCCGGCACCGACGCGCTCATGGCGTACCTCGCCTCACCCGAGGCTGCCGAGGTGTGGGTGCCGCTCGGCGGCATCACCAGCCCCAACAAGACGGTGGACACCTCGCTGTACCCGGACGAGATCTCCAAGCAGATCGCCGAGGCGCTCACCGACGCTGAGGAGTTCCGCTTCGATATGTCAGACCTCACGCCCAGCGCCTTTGGCGGCACCACGGGCCAGGGCTTCTGGCAGATCATGATCGAGTTCCTCGAGAACCCCTCCGACATCGAGGGAACTCAGCAGGCGCTTGAGGATGCCGCGGCAGCGGCCTACTGAGGCGACCTGATATGACCGCCACGGTTGATCAACCGCAGGCGGCCCCGGTTCGGGAGGACGGCGAATCGCTGTCCTCCCGGACCCGCCGCCGGGAAGCGCTCATCGCGACGGGCTTCATCATGCCCGCGCTCGTGCTCCTTGGAGCGCTCGTCGTCTATCCGATGATCTACACGTTCATCCGGTCGTTCTACAACGCCAAGGGCGACGAGTTCATTGGGTGGGACAACTACGTGACCATGTTCACGTCGGACACCACCTTCACGGCGATCCGCAACAACATCATCTGGGTCATCGTCGCGCCGTTCACCTGCACCGTGATCGGCCTGGTCTTTGCCGTGCTGCTGGACAAGATCCGCTGGTCCACGGCCTTCAAGCTCATCATCTTCATGCCCATGGCGATCTCGATGCTCGCCGCGGGCGTCATCTTCCGCGGCATGTTCCAGGAAGACCCCAACCTGGGAGTGGTCAACGCGGCGATAGTCGCCACCAAGTCAGTCTTCTCAGACACGTCCGCCTATCCGGGCGCCAAGCCGCGCCCCGACCTCGGCCTCACCGTGGACGGCGGCATCATCGCGACCGATGCTGAGGTCGCCACCGGCTCCACCATTGACTTCCCGCTCGTGGGGATCCGTGCCGACAGCCTTGGCGAGGACCCCACCCAAGCCGCCCCAGCGTCGGGCGCGGGAAATGACGAGATCACGGGAACCGTCTGGCTCGACTTTGTGAGGGGAGGCGGCGGCACCGCTGGCACGATCGACGACAGCGAGGCCGGGCTGCCGGGAGTGCGCGTCGACGCGGTGGCGCCGGACGGGACCATCGCCGGATCCGCGCAGACTGAGGACGACGGGACTTTCTCCATCACTGGGCTCGACCCCGGGCAGAGCTATCGCGTGGCGCTGCCTGCCGCGAACTTCTCCGAAGGGGCCACCGGTGTCCCCTGGCTGAGCGCCACCTTCATCACCGCCGTCGTGATCCTGTCGTATGTGTGGATCTGGGCGGGCTTCGCGATGGTGATGATCGCGTCGGGCATGTCGGCAATGGACCGCACGCTGCTCGAGGCCGCTCGCGTCGACGGCGCGAACGAGTGGAAGGTGTTCACGAAGATCACCGTGCCGCTGCTGTCGCCCGTGCTGGTGGTGGTGTTCGTGACGCTCATCATCAACGTGCTGAAGATCTTCGACCTGGTGTACGTCATACCGCCAGGCAATGCGAAACCTGCCGCCAACGTGATCGCCGTGGAGATGTGGACGGTGTCGTTCGGCGGCGGCAACGACCAGGGCCTCGGATCCGCGCTCGCGATTCTGCTGCTCGTGATGGTGCTGCCATTCATGATCATCAACGTCCGCCGCTTCCGACAGGAGCGTGCATCATGACCGACACCGCTGCTCCCGAGACCTCCGAGGAGACCCCGGCGACTGCCGCCCCGGCTCCCCGGCGCGAACCGCTCGGCCGGCGCATCGCGGGCTTCTTCAGCCGCAGCGTCGTCAACCTGCTCATGCTGATCGTGGCGCTGCTGTGGGTCATCCCCTCGCTGGGACTGTTCATCACGTCGTTCCGCAGCGTGGGCGACTCCGGGTCGTCCGGCTGGTGGACCGTGCTCACCGAGCCGTCGCAGCTGACGCTCAAGAACTACGTGGATCTGCTGTCCAACTCGACCATCACCTCGTCGCTGTGGAACACGGTGCTCATCGTGGTGCCGACGACGATCCTGGTGGTGCTCATTGGCGCGCTCGCCGCCTATGCGTTCGCGTGGCTGCACTTCCCCGGGCGCGATTGGCTGCTCGTTGGCGTGATCGTGCTGCTCGCCGTGCCGTTGCAGGTGGCGCTGATCCCGGTGGCGCGCATGTTTGGCTGGCTGGGCATCTTTGGCTCGATACCAGGGGTGATCGCGTTCCACATCGCGTTTGGCCTGCCGTTCGCAATCTTCTTGCTGCGGAACTTCTTCTCGCAGATCCCGCACGAGGTACTCGAGGCCGCTCGCGTCGATGGAGCAAGCGAATGGCGGATCTTCTCCCGAGTGGTGCTGCCGCTTGGCGGGCCGGCGATCGCGTCGCTCGCGATCTTCCAGTTCCTGTGGACGTGGAACGACCTGCTCATTGGGCTGATCTTCACCAATGCGGAGTCGCAGCCCATCACGGTGGCGATCCAGAGCCAGCTGCGGCAGTTCGGATCCAACATCGATGTGCTGTCCACCGGCGCCTTCGTGTCTATGGTGATTCCGCTCATCGTGTTCTTCGCGTTCCAGCGCTACTTTGTGCAGGCTCTGTTGGCGGGATCCAACAAGTGATCGCCTCACGTCAGCGCCCGTACTTGCCGATAACCGTTTCAGTAGGTGACACCCACCAAGGAGTTCTGCATGTCCCGCAACAGCATCTCTAAGACGCTCTTCAACGCGCTCTTCGCTTCCGTCGCCGGCTCGCTCGTCGCGCGCCTGCGCACGGAGTTCGCGCTTGCCAAGGCCGAGCTCCAGCTCAAGCTGCGCAACCTCGCCTCCGGCGCGGCGTTCCTGGTTGTCGCCGCAGTGTTCAGCTTCTTCATGGTGGGCGTGCTGCTCGCGGCTGCCGTGATCGGTCTCGCGAACGTCATGCCCGCGTGGGCCGCCGCGCTTGTCGTGGCCGGAGGACTGCTCCTGTTTGTGCTCATCTTTGGACTCATTGGCGCGAGCAAGGTGAAGAAGAACAAGGACCTGGTGCCGCACCGCGCGATCGACGCGGTGAAAGGCGCGATGCCGGGCGCGTAAGACGGGCGGCGCACGCGGCTGCGGCTCGCGCGCGGCTGGGTCCACGCGCTCACGGCTGCGGCGCGCCCAAAACTCACCCAGAGCGCGCTAATGGGACATGAGGTCCGGCTTTTCGAGATTCTTGCGCCGTAGTGGGACATGAGGTCCGCTGCGACCGACCCTGCCCGCACGGCCGTGCTCATCGGGACCACTAGAGGTCCCACGAGGCACACCCCGGCCTTTCTCGGCACCGCTGCGGCTTGGGCGGACCTCATGTCCCATTAGGAGACCGAGTTTTCCCAAACCCGGACCTCATGTCCCATTACAGCGCCTGGAGTGACGGGAGTGGGCGCCTGGAGTGACGGGAGTGGGCGCGGGGGTGTGCCGGGGGTGGGCATGGGGGTGTGCCGGGGGTGGGGTCCCCGGCGCCCAGCACAGCGCGGCCAAGCACCAGCGCCCCACAGCGCGCAACAGTTCCGCCTAGCGCTCGTCCACCTCGGCCGCAGCCGCCTCGCCGCTCGCCGATGCGGCGACGGCCTCGACCGTGACCTCATCCACCTCGAGGCGCGCGCCCCGCGC
>Ga0065721_10052343_pt1 | contig 12144 bp, 8 predicted proteins | sample Mesricmetagenome_FD_59108 | JGI IMG/M metagenome (GOLD analysis project Ga0065721, IMG submission 59108) | Mesophilic microbial community from rice straw/compost enrichment Sample: eDNA_1 v2 (version 2) | ecosystem: Engineered > Solid waste > Grass > Composting > Bioreactor | place: USA: Davis... | reverse complement strand
GAGACGGACGGCGGAGAGCCCCGTACGTTCCGCGTGTCGCGAATCGACGAGGCGCGCATCACCGATGAGCCGTTCGAGCGGCCTGCGGGCTTCGATCTTGCCGCGAGCTGGACGGCGTCCGTCCGGCGCTTCAAGTCGAGCCTGCCGCGTTATGAAGCCGTCGTACGCATCGCGGCCGATCGTTATGAAGCGTTCCGCCGCCAGCGCTTCGTCTCCGTTCGCGAGCATCAAGCAGCTGCCGCCGGATGGATTCGAGCCGCGGTCACGTTCGACACGCTCGAATCGGCTTGCACGATCCTGCTCGGCTACGGCCGCCATGCCGAAGCGCTGGAGCCCGTCGAGCTACGCGAAGCAATCGTTGCCGAGACCGACGCGATCGCCTCGATTTATCGCGATTGAGCGACGGCGAGCGTCAGCTCCAGCCGTTTGGTCGTCTCCAGCTGGCGGACGCCCTCGACTACGAACCGGATCGGATGCCCGAACAACGGACCGTCGTAGACGAACGTGTGGTATTCGCCGCCTTCGCCCATCGGACATACGCCGTCCAGTCGCGCGATGTCTTCGTAGAACGATCGATCCAGCTCGCGCCCGAGCCAATCTGCGGTTAACGCTTGGTCGCTCACGCGAATGACGACGGCGCGATAACCGGAATCGACGAAGCGCAGCAGCGCCTCCGCGGTCTGATCCGGCTGCATCCACAGCGGATACACGGCTTCTATTCGTACCGCTTCGGCGACGGCCGTCCCCCACTCCCTATGTTCCGCTAAGAACAAATCTCCGAATGCGATCGACTCTATCGAATATTTCTCCCGAAGTCCCTCAAGCGTTCGGATGTAATCTTCCGTGTACGTATCGAAGCTGCACGCGATGAACTCGACCGGCAACCCTAGAGCCTCGCCCTGCGCTCGGATTAGTTCCAGCTTCTCTCCGTGCCCGAACGTTCGTCCGATCTCCGAAGGCACCGTCGTTAGCAGGCATACAACCGTATAACCTTCGCGAACGAGCCGATCCAGCGCCATGCAGCTGTCTTTGCCCCCGCTCCAGGAGAGCGCTACCCTTGCGGACATAGTCTTCCTCCGTTCTTCTATACCTGATGCGTCCATTATACTCCGATGTGTGATTACAATTAAGCCCGCCATCTCGAGGTTCTGGAGGAGAGGAGCGTTCGGAAGTACTCAATGAACTGCTCCGAAGGCATCGGACGGCCGGTATAGTAGCCTTGAATCCGATCGCAGTCAAGCTGCTGCAGGCGAGTGAGCTGGCCCTCGGTCTCGACCCCTTCCGCGGTAACCGCCAAGCCTAGACCATGCGACATGTCGATAATACCCTTGACGATCGCTTCGTCGGAGCCGTTCTCCGTCATATGGAAGATGAACGAAGGATCTATCTTCAGTACGTGGAGCGGCAGTCTCTTCAGAAGTATGAGAGAAGATTGACCGATACCGAAATCGTCGATCGCGATACGGACACCGATATCGACAAGCTCGTTCAACACTTGAATCGTATGCTCGATGTTCAACACCGCCATATGCTCGGTAATTTCCAAGCATAGGTTGTGAGGTTGAATGCCGGTATTGCGCAGCGCCTGCCTAACCAGCTCCGGAAAATCTCCCTGCAGGAACTGCTGCGAGGAGATGTTGACCGAGACAACGGCCGAAACCATGCCTTCCGCAATCCATTGCTTACAAGCCTTGCAAGCTTTGTCCAGCACCCACTCCCCGATCGGGATAATGAGTCCCGTCTCTTCCGCCAACGGAATGAATTCTCCCGGCTGCACGAATTCGCCGCCGGGCAGCTGCCAGCGGATAAGCGCCTCTGCGCCGTAGATCTTGCCTGTCGAAAGCGAAATTTGCGGTTGATAATGGAGCACGAATTCGCCGCGTTCGAGGGCGAGCCGCAGCCCGCTCTCCATATTCACTCTCTCAACCTGCTGCACGCCGAGGTTTTCCGTATAATAGCCGAGGCGGTTGCCGCCGCTTTTCTTAGACTGATACATCGCGAGGTCGGCGAACTTGATCAACGTCTCCGAATCTACCCCGTCGGAAGGATATACGCTCGCGCCGATGCTCGCCGACAAATAGAACTTCGTGCCTTCAAGGACGACCGGCTCGGACAGCTTGCGCAGCACGCGATCGGCAACCTCCGAAACCTCGTCCTCGCTCTCGATCGACGGGAACATGACGATGAATTCGTCGCCGCCCAGCCTTGCGATCGTATTCTCGCTCCCGATGCATTCCTGCAGCGTATTCGCGACTCGAATAAGAAGCATGTCGCCCACCTGATGGCCGAGCGTATCGTTGACGATCTTGAATCGGTCTAGATCGATCAGGAACACCGCCATCTTCCCGCCGCTAACCTCAAGATCCGCCATCGCCTTGCGCAGCCGCTCTTGGAACAAGAGGCGATTCGGCAGACCCGTAAGCGCGTCGTAATACGCCATCTGAATGATGCGCGCCTCGTTCGCCTTTTTCTCCGTAATATCCGTGAGCGAGCCGATAATGCGGACGGCATCGGTCGACGTATCGCGAATGCAGTCGCCGGCCAGATAAACCCAAATCTGTTGTCCGTTCGACCCGACGACCCGGAATTCGCACTGAATCGGCATATGGTTCGTGATCGTCTTGCGGAACGCCTCCCGCACCCATGACTGATCCTCGGGATGAATATGAGCCAGGAACGATCTCGGTGCGTCCGTCACCGTCACGGACGCGGAGCTCAGCATCGTACGCGCCCTGACGTTCCATTCGATCTTGTTCGTGGACAGATTCCAGTCCCATATCCCGTCGTTCGTCGTCCGCGCCACGAGCTCCAGCTTCTCCGCGAATGAGCGGATTTGCTGGACGAGCATATCCCGCTCCATCGCCACCGCCAAGATCGAGAAGCTGTGCCGGGCAATGTCGTTCGCTACGAAATTGTTCATCGGATCGGCGGGCGTGCACAGAGCGATATACCCCCAGTCCTGCAATTCGGACATGACCGGATGGACAATGACCATATCCTCGCCGCCTGGCTGCGCGCTCGGGGGCAAATACCGGATCGGCGGAAATTCCTCCAGCCGGTACGTCTCGCCGATCGGCGGCACGTCATCCCCGCGCCTGCTGAACGTCTGTTTGACGACGAGCCGCCTAACCCCGCGTTTGTCCGTCTCCCATAGCGCCAGACAGCCCCAATGGGACAAATTCCAGAACAAGCTCTCGATATGAATTTTTTCTTCCCGGGTCGCCTTAATCAGGGCATGCGTCATCTTGTAGTTGTTCGTCGTAATCTGATGAAGCGACGTGCGAAGATGTGACAGGCTTTGCGCGATATTCACGATCTCGTCCGGCCCTGTCGCGAAGGCAGGGTTCACGCATCCGCAGGAAGCGCGGGGGATGAATTGGGCGGGCACGTAGATTAAGTTGTTCTCGAACGATTTGCCCTCGAGCAGATCGAACACCCTCGCGACCGCTTGGTTCGCAACCTCATTGAAAGACTGATACACGGTCGTGAGAGACGGGAAGTTCGTAGACGATTGCGGGATGTCGTCGAACCCGACAACCGCGATGTCGCCCGGAACGTCATAACCTCTCGCGCGCAGCGCGTTGACGGCGCCGATCGCATTCAGATCGGTGCCCCCTATGATCGCCGAGATGCCTAGCGTTCCGCTCCCGGATAGCAGCTCTTCCGCCCCTTGCGCACCGCTCTCGAGCAGATTGTCGTCCGCGTCGAATACGAGCCGTTCGTCGAACGGCAGCCCGCGCTCCGTCAACGCCTCCCGATAGCCCATGTATCGCTCGTAAAGATCGTACTGATCCAAGTTGCCGATGAAGCCGATGCGCTCATGTCCGTGAGCATCGATGAGATGCAGCACCGCTTCCCGCATGCTGACTCGATTGCTCACGACAACCGAATGCACTTGCGAGTTCGGAGGCGGAAAACCAACTCCGACGACAGGCTTGCCGCTCTTGTTGAGCAGGTCCTGGAAGTAGGCGCTGGCCATCGGAAGCACGAGAATCCAAGCATCTATGAGATTAAATGCGACCGGGTCCTCGAGCCGGACAATGCCCAAGGTTTCATCGGTGGACTGTATAGCGAACAGACGCGAATGCTTCGAACGCACGTACTGGTGGATATCCGGGATAATTCTGCCGTAATATTCTCCATCCAGATGAGGCGCGATAAGTCCGATTCGATATTCGTTAGCCATATTAGTCCCTGCCTTCTGCGATAGTCATATGTCCATGGATGCTACGCAAAGGAATTTATCTTCTTCGATGCGCTTGTACGAATGACATCTTTACTGACAATTTTCCACACGGTTCGCTATAATTCCTCTATTTTCCCGCTGGGATAACAAAAAAACGAACCCTCCCAAGGAGCGGTTCGCGGTTATAACGCTATGCGGTCTAACGAAGCTTCATGCCCGGACGGAACATCTGCTCCGGGTCCGACGCGTTCTCCTTGGCGGTAATCGCGATCGGATCGACCTTCATGATCGTCGTCTTGCTCCCCATGGAAGACCGGTACTTCTCGACGTGGCTGCTGGCGAGGGGCTGGTCGTAGAAACCGGGCACGTACTTATCCAGCATGCTCTGCATCGCCTCGGTCGCTTCATCGATATCGGTCACGAACGACGCGCGGCCCTGAATGACAACGCTCATGTAGGCCGTATCCGTGTGGGCGGGAACCGGAGAAGTCACCGTGCCGTAGTGCTCGCTGATCGTGAAGCAGACGTTGGCGTTCGCGCGCAAGTATTGCGCCCGTCTTCCCTCCTCGGCCCCGTGTACGTAGATCGCGCCGTTCCACCACGTGAAGTTCATCGGTACGACGTACGGTTGATCCCCTAAAGACATGCCTAGAAATCCGGTTTGCGCATGCTTCAGAAAATATTCGATCTTGCTCGGGTCCGCACATTCGCGCTTGGCCAGTCTAACGGTAAACATAGGCAATCCTCCCCCACAATCCTTAGCATGATTTATGTTAGAATCAGTATAAGAGAGCATTGACCCCTTCAAAAGTGACAGATTTTAACGAGGTATTGGGGTCAGAGGGGGATTGCCATGATCACGTTAACGCCAACGCTGGACAAGGCCAGCGAGCAACCGCTCTACCTCCAGCTATATGCCTATATTCGCGGCGAGATCGAAGCCGGTACGATTCCGGCCGGCACGAAGCTGCCTGCCATCCTCGCCCTCTCCGCGCACCTGAAAGTAAGCAAAAACACGGTCGAGACGGCCTACCAGCAACTCATCGCCGAAGGCTATGCCGAAAGCCGCAGTCGCAGCGGACTTTACGCCCTCCAGGTCGAGGAGCCTCCCGTAGCTCCGCCTTCTAGTGAACGGAAGACTTCCTCGTTAGGCCGCCGAGCGAACGCTCCGCAACTCCCGCCATCGCCAGATGCCGCCGGCATTGCGTTCGATTTCCGGTACGGGGACGTCGAGATGGAGCGTTTTCCCATGAGCGCATGGAGAAGATGCCTGCTTGAAGCGCTGAATATCTCGAATCCGCGCCAAGTGATCGACTACGGTCATCCGCAAGGGGAACCGGAGCTGCGCTCGGAAATCGCGAGCTACCTCTACCAATCGCGCGGAGTCCAATGTACGGCGAACCAAATCGTCATCTGCGCGGGGACGCAGCACTCCATCAGCATGCTGTGCCAGCTGATACCGCTTCGAGGACAGCGTGTAGCCATGGAAGATCCCGGCTATAACGGAGTTAGAACCACCTTGTCCGGCCACGGCTGCGAGCTCGTTCACGTTCCGTTAGACAACGACGGCATTCAAGTCGACCGCTTATACGAATCGGATGCGTCCACCGTATACGTCACGCCCTCCCACCAGTTCCCGCTCGGCATGGTCCTGCCGATTCAAAGGCGGAACAGGCTGCTGCAATGGGCGGGCGAGAACAATGCGCTGATCATCGAAGACGACTACGACAGCGAGTTCCGATACGTCGGTCAGCCGATACCGGCCTTGAAGGCGCTGGACCATCATGATCGCGTAATCTATATGGGCACGCTGTCGAAGTCGTTCCTCCCAGCCGCCAGACTCAGCTATGTCGTCTTGCCGGAATCGATCGCTCAATCCGTACGCGAGAAGCTGGTGTTGTACAGCCAGCCTGCCTCTCCGCTCATCCAGCAAGCGATGCTGCGCTTCATGCGCGAAGGGCATTTCGGACGTCACGTCCGGAGGATGCGGCGGCTGTACCAGCTGAAGCATCGAGCGTTGCTGACTGCCCTGCAGCGCCATATGGGCGAGCGAATCGAGATCATCGGACAGAAAGCGGGGCTGCACTTGCTGATCGATGTCAGAACGGAGGCTCCGAGCAGCGAGCTGATCGAGCTGGCTTTGGGGGCCGGGATCCGCGTCTATTCGCCTGCCATTCAATGGTCCTCGCCCTCGCAATGCCCGCAGTCGTACATTATGCTCGGCTTCGGCGGATTGAACGAGCATACGATAGACGAAGCCGTAAGCAGATTGGCAGAAGTATGGTTCAAGGATTATGATGGGGTTAATTCAATAGGTCGAGTAGAGGGAGTGGCGCAATAATGAGAATACTAATCGTTGGTGCAGGAGCCGTCGGAGGATATATCGCGGCGAGAATGATCGAGGATGGATTGGATGTCACGCTGCTCGTCCGCGAAGCCCGGAAGGCGCAGCTTCTCTCGAGCGGTCTAGTCGTCCGCAGCCCGCGAGGCGATTACGCGGGGCAGCCGAAGCTGATCGTCGCAGGCGATGAGAGCGCCCCGTTCGACCTTGTCATCATCGCGTGCAAAGCTTACGGACTGCAAGGCGTATTAGCGCAGATTAAGCCGTACATCCATGCGCGCACGGCGCTGCTTCCTTTCCTTAACGGCTATAAACACATGCACGACATTGCAGCGGCTTACCCGGGGCAACCGATGCTCGGCGGCGTTGCTCGGATCGAATCTACGTTGGACGCCAATGGCGCCATTATCCACATGAGTTCCTTCTACTCTTTCTTATACGGCCCTTACGCCGAGCTTCCCGAGGAGCTGTACGGACAGCTCCAGCGAACGCTGTCCGCCGCACGCGTCCTGACCGAAAGCCCGGACATTCGCGGCGCGCTATGGGAGAAATATTCCTTCATCAGCGGCCTGTCCGGACTGACGACGCTGTTCCAAGCGACCGTGGGCGACATTCGCGATGCTGGAGAGGGCATCGAATGGTTCAGGCGCATTTTCGAAGAGATCGCTGCGATTATCCAAGCCGCCGGAGGCACGATTCCCGACAACATGGCCGAACACAACACCAAAGTTGTGGAGGGGATGTCTTCGGGAAGCACGTCGTCCATGCTGAGGGATCTGCTGAGCGGACAACCTACCGAGGGCTCGCATATTCACGGCTACTTGCTCGAGCTCGCTCGCGAGCATCGTATCTCGGCGCCTCTGCTCGAGGTGGTCTATCAACGTTTAGCCATTTACGAGAATAAGCGGGTTTAACGGGCAGACTTCTTATTTGGCGATGGGAAGCTTGATGAGCGCTTCCGTGCCGACATTAAGCTTGCTCTCATAATGGATCGCCCCGTTCATATTGCGGACGATTTGCCACGCTACCGTCGTACCCAGCCCCGTCCCTTTGTCCTTCGTAGAGTAGAACAGCGTTCCGAGCCGGTCGAGATGCTCCTTGGTCATCCCTCGGCCGGTATCGGATATTTTCACGTATACCCATTCCTCGTCGTTCGTAAGCTGAACGGTCACTTTGCCCCCCGAAGGCGTTGCCTCGATCGCGTTCTTCGTTACGTTCATGAGCGCCTGTTGGAGCTGATTGCGATCCCCGGAGACGGAAGGATTCACGGATAACCGGCTTTCGAGCTGCACCCCTTGGATAATGGACAGCGGCTCGAGCAGCATGACGATGTTCTCGATCACCGCCGCGACCTGCACGCGTTCGCTTGTAGCAAGATGAGGCTTTGCATAGCTCAAATATTCGTTCAATATCGTTTCCGCCCGCGCAAGCTCGTTCAGGATCAGCGGAATGTAGGCCGCCGAAGGGCCGGATTCCCTCTGCTTAATCAGCTGCAGGAATCCTTTGACGACCGTGAGCGGATTCCGTATTTCATGGGCGATCGACGCCGCGATTTCCCCTAGGGCGTTCAGCTTCTCCGCGCGAGCGATTTCCAGCTTCATTCGCCTGCGTTGAATCATCCCTTCATTCAGCATGTAAGTGACGAAGAACACGGATGCATAGATCACCGGCGTAATGAACATGTTCTGCATGCTTCCCGTAACGAACGGTCCCGTGTATTCCTCCAGATACCGATAAGCCAAGAGCATTAGCAGCTTTACGATGCCGACCCAGGCCGCGATCGCTATAACGACTTGAATACGACGCATTTTATCCAGCCCGCGACGGTTCAGGAAGCTTAGCAGCAGAGGCAGCGCAACCGCGATCAAGATGCTCGCCAGATCGAACAGCAGGACGTCTCCTCCTTGATACACGCAAGCTGCCATAATGACCGCACACACGAAGCTCCCCGCGTAAGGCCCCCCGTATATGCACGCCACAATGAAAGGCATAAATCGCAAATCCCAATGCAATCCGTATATCGTATAAGGATTAAGGACGCACATCGCAGCCGCGATGCCGTTCAGCCCGCCTATGAAGTACGGCGATGCCCCTATCGCATGCTTATCGTAGATGAGACTGGCGACAAGTGTCGGTGCGAGAACGATGAGAACGTGGAAAAGGAGCGTTTCTATCGACATGTTCATCCTCCGAAGATAGTGTCATGCGGTTATAGAGAATATATACGACATTAACACCTATTCCCCTTCATTATTCGGGAATTATTTACAAATTGACCCCTTTTGTATGTATACTTTCATGACATGAGAGATTGGTATTGAGAGATTTGTTCTCTATTTGATATATTTATGTTATATTATATTACATAAAAGCATGGATGGAGGCGTTCATTATGTTAACGATTAGACAATATTCCACCGTTGATCACGATCACGTCTGGCGGGTTCATCTGCTTGTCATATCCGAAGCCGGCGTCGAGCCAACCCACCAGCATTACCACGACATCTTCCACATAGAGGAGCAATATTTGCAGAGCGGCGGCGACTTTCTCGTCGGAACCGGGGTGCGGGGGCAAGTGATCGCGATGGGCGGCGTCAAAAGATTGGATGACGAGAGAGCGGAGATCAAGCGGTTGCGCATCCATCCGGAGCATCAGCGCAAAGGCTATGGCCGACTGATGCTGGATAGGCTCGAGGAACGGGCCAAGGAGCTCGGCTTCCGCCGCATCACCCTCGATGCGCTGCACAACCAGCACGGCGCGCACGCCTTGTTCAAGAGCAACGGGTACGAGGAGCTCGGTCCGGCCATCGTGGACGGCTTCAACGTTATCCTGTTCGAGAAGTCTTTGGCATAACGAATAAAGTCCGCCATGCGTTCGTTCGCATGGCGGACTTTAATGTTCATTATGGGATAAGACCCAAATCGTCGATAAGCACGCTGCCAGGACCGTCGGTTAAACTGAAGGTCAGCTCCTCCCATTCGGACGGAGTAAAGTCGGGGTCCTCGTCCTCGAACGAGCTCAGCGGCAGCTCGACCGTCTGGTAGACCGTTTCCGATTCGCCCTTGAACTTCCCGTCGGATATGGCAGCTTCCATCCATGGGAGCCAAGTATAATCCGTCTTCGGCGCAGGCAGCACGTCTGCGAACCGAGACAACGGCAAGCTAACGGCAACGCCGGAGCGGTCTCTCAACCTGATATCAATCGAAGTTGAACCATCTATACTAGCGATAGAGAACACCAGCCTCGATCCGGCATCCAGTGCTTGACCGGAAGCTTCGGCCCGAACGGAATAAGTCCCTTCTGCGTCCCACTTCAGCAATAAGCCTTGATCGCCTTTGTTCTTTAGCTGACGGTTTTGCGCGTCGATATGCCGCCAGTCGGTCAAGCCGGCCGCTTCGGCAGACACCTGCGGTCCGGGCGCGGTACGATCGTCCTCCTCGTAATCCGCCAGCAGGCTGAACCCGCCGTCCTGATACTGATTGTAATACGCCGTGCTTGGCAGGATCCGCAGCCCCGTCCGATAATCGCGGAACAACGGGCGATATTGCTCGTCCTGATGGAGCACCGTCTCCATGAACGCCGATACATACGCCTTGGCGATCTGACGTTGCGCAACGGGATTAAGCTTGCCGGTTGGTCGTATGAACAGCCTTCCCGGGAACGAGTTGTCGAATTCGCCCCATGCCGTATTGAATTGACTATGGTTCGCCCCCGCGATATAGAGCGAGGCTTTGAATGCGTCGGCGCCTTCGGCGATATCGACTCGCGCATATTGGCGTTCGCCATTGAAGTTCACGAGATCGGCATCCTTCGCGCCCTGCAGCGTCAGGTAGGAGATATCATACAGCTTCGCTTGACGGCCGTCGACGAACGTATCCGTCGGTGCTATGGCCACGACGCCTTTAATTTGATACGACGACGGAAGGGGCAGCTCCGCATCATAGGAAAACCACTGAATCCGGTCAGCCGCCATCGCGACCGCTTGGCCGCCGCGGGAGTGACCGATCAAGGCGACTCGCTGCAAATCGATCTTGCCGTAAAACCGGGAAGAAGGCTCCTCCGCGAACCGCTGCAGCTGGCCGATGTGCTTAAGCAGCATCCAAGCCCGCAGCTTCATGTCTTGGTCTGGAATACCGCTCCAAGCGGAGTAATTCAAGAAATTCTCGTCCACGGAAATCGCAATAACGCCTCGACTCGCCAGCAGCTCGCCCAAATAACCGTATCCCCCGTCCGAGAACTGCTCCATCAAGTGATTGCCGTGTACCATAAGGACGACCGGAAACGGCCCCTCTCCTTGCGGCATCCACACTCGTCCGTTCAGCGGCAAGCTCGACTCGTCGAAGCCCCAGAATTTCGTGCGCAGCCATGTCCAGTCTCCGTTCTTGATATACGCGCTTGCATCGACGCTCTGAGACACTTCGTCCGCAGCTTGGCCGAATTCAGAGCGGCGCTTATCTTCGCCGCTGCCATACGTGAAAGCATCGATGAGATACTCGCCGAGCTGAGAGGGGTCCTGCATGTCCGACGCCAACGCTTGAACTTCTCCCCTCCCGAAGTCAACGTCCGCACCCGTTAGACCGCGCGAGCCCACACCCCACAGCCCTATACCTATGAAGATCACCAAGCCGCCCACGATCGCGGCGTTCCTGCGCGATCGAATCGCAGTGTCCGCTAGCAAGCTCGCAGCAACCGCAAGCATCGTGAACACCAGCGCGTAAATAACCGCGCCGAGCCACGCAAAATCAGTGAATAGCAGGATAAAGAAAAGGAGCACGCCCGAATACAGCGCGCTGCCAACCGCAAACCTAGGCACTCGCAGCCCGGCGAGCGCGAGCAGCGCCGCTAGGATCCAAGCGGCAAGCGGCATCACCATCGTATTCAAGGCGACTCCCGTTACGACATCGAACGCCGTCCCGAAGCCGGTCGGCAATCCGAGCGCGCTCACGCCAACCGCCAGGCTGGTAAACAGCCACAGTCCGATGATAGTCGCCCTCGGTCGGCGCGTATCGAGCGCCAGCATGCCGGCGAGCCGCTGCCTGAACCATTGCCCGAGCCGTCTCCTTCGAGGTAGAACAACCGCATTGTCGGCAGTCTGCATCGCCGGCACCCCCTTATCGTCTACTAATCTCTCATCCTTCGATTATAGCTCCGTCGCCGCGAGAAAACCCGCTCCAATGTCTTGAAGCGTTGGACAACCCTAACGTTCATTCCAGCTCTTCCGGTTCGTACCTGGATCTGCCTTCCAGCCGTCGCAGCACTTCCGACAGCTCTTCCGGCTGCAGCAGCTCGATCGGGGTCACGCCCTTGTCGAATTGGAACATATCCCCCTCGATGAGCACGATATATCGGCCGTTCATGCGCGCTACATGGATGCGTTCGCCGTAATCGGCCATTTGCGCTTTGACCGTAATGTCGTCTAGCTTGAACTTAAGCTCCAGCTCCGGCTGAAGCTCCACGATCCGCGAAGTCGCTTCCAGCACGTGCTCATGCGTCCATTTTTCCTGTAGATCCCGTTTCTCCGATGCCGCCCACACGTCGAACTGCTGCTTCTCTTGAAGCAAGCCTTCCGGATGATTGTGCGCGTTCGGATACGGCTCGTCCGGCGGGACTTCCGCG
>Ga0065721_10005749_pt1 | contig 12147 bp, 10 predicted proteins | sample Mesricmetagenome_FD_59108 | JGI IMG/M metagenome (GOLD analysis project Ga0065721, IMG submission 59108) | Mesophilic microbial community from rice straw/compost enrichment Sample: eDNA_1 v2 (version 2) | ecosystem: Engineered > Solid waste > Grass > Composting > Bioreactor | place: USA: Davis... | reverse complement strand
GGCAGCCGCAATCGCGTCGGGCCACGAAACCTCGACAAGCTCGCCATCACGGCGAAGGAGCGGTCGCGTGATGCGGTCGTCGAGGTTCTGCCACGTGAACGCGAAGCGATCCTTGTCGGTGATCCACTCCTCGTTGACAACAGGGTCCTGGTCCGCGAGGCGACGCAGGATCTTGCCGCGACGGTGGTCCGTGCGGATTGCGGCGCCAGAGGAGTCGTGCTCGGAGATGCCGGGGCTCGACACGAGGTCGAACGGGCGAGAGCGGAAGCGGTACGCGGCGGACGTCAGTGCGCCAACGGGGCAGATCTGCACCGTGTTGCCGGAGAAGTAGGAGCTGAACGCCTTGCCGGACTCGTCTTCAGAGGCCACGCCGATGGGGCGGTAGCCGTCGAAGTCGAGCACATCCTCGTCGAAGGTGCCGATCTGCTGCATCGCTCCGCGGTTCTGCAGGTCGATGAAGGCGTCGCCCGCGATCTCCTTCGAGAAGCGGGTGCAGCGCTGGCACAGTACGCAGCGCTCGCGGTCAAGCAGGATCTCGGAACTCAGCGCGAGCGGCTTCTCGAAGACGCGCTTGACGTCGACGAAGCGCGACTCCGGACGGCCGTGGCTCTGCGCCTGGTTCTGCAGGGGGCACTCGCCGCCCTTGTCGCAGACCGGGCAGTCGAGCGGGTGGTTGATGAGCAGCAGTTCGAGCACACCCTTCTGGGCGCGATCCGCCTCGGCGGAGGTGTGCTGCGTGTTGACGACCATGCCCTCGGTGACGGTCATGGTGCACGACGGCTGCGGCTTGGGGAAGGCACGCAGGTTGCCGTCCGGGCCGGGGCTCGCGACGTCGACGAGGCACTGACGGCATGCGCCGGCAGGCTTCAGGAGGGGGTGGTCGCAGAAGCGCGGGATGTCGATGCCCACCTGCTCGGCGGCACGGATGATGAGCGTTCCCTTGGGAACCTCCACCTCGATGCCGTCGATGGTGGCCTTGACGGTCTCGACAGCTGCGGCTGCGGCCTTATCGGCAGTTGCGGTCACGCGCTCACCTCCACGGTGCTGGCGGTGGCATACGGAAACAGGGCCGACGCTGCGTGGTCAAAGGGGCAGCCGGCGCCCGTGACGTGTGCTTCGTACTCCTCGCGGAACAGCTTGATGGAGGAGGTGATGGACGAGGTCGCACCGTCGCCGAGGGCGCAGAAGGCGCGGCCAAGAATGGAATCGCACGTGTCGAGCAGCTGCTGGATGTCCGCCATGGTCCCCTCGCCGTTCTCGAGGCGCTTGAGGATGAGCGTGAGCCAGTAGGTGCCCTCGCGGCACGGGGTGCACTTTCCGCAGGACTCGTGCTTGTAGAACTCGGTCCAGCGCATGACGGCGCGGACCACACACGTGGTCTCGTCGAAGATCTGCAGGGCGCGCGTGCCGAGCATCGAGCCGGCCGCACCGACGCTCTCGTAGTCGAGAGGTGTGTCGAGGTGCCCCGCGGTGAAGATGGGGGTCGACGATCCGCCAGGAGTCCAGAACTTCAGCTCGTGGCCATCGCGGATGCCGCCCGCGTACTCGAGCAGCTCGCGCAGCGTGATGCCGAGCGGCGCCTCGTACTGGCCGGGCTTGTTGACGTGGCCGGACAGCGAGAAGAAGCCCATGCCCTTGGAGCGCTCGGTGCCCATCGAGGTGAACCACTCGACGCCCTTGTCAACGATCGCGGGGACCGAAGCGATCGACTCGACGTTGTTGACGACGGTGGGACGCGCGTAGAGGCCCTCGACCGCAGGGAACGGGGGCTTTAGGCGCGGCTGGCCGCGGCGACCCTCAAGGGAGTCGAGCAGCGCGGTCTCCTCGCCACAGATGTAGGCGCCGGCACCGGCGTGAACCGTGAGCTCGAGGTTGTAGCCCTTGCCGTGGATGTTCTGGCCAAGGTGACCGGCCTCGTAGGCCTCACGCACTGCCTGCAGCAGGCGGCGGTAGACGTGGACCACCTCTCCGCGCAGGTAGATGAACGCGTGGTTCGAGCCGATCGCGAAGCTCGTGATCGCGACACCCTCGATGAGGGCGTGCGGGTTCGCGAGCATCGTGGGGATGTCCTTGCACGTGCCCGGCTCCGACTCATCGGCGTTGACTACGAGGTAGCGCGGCTTGCCGTCGTCCGGCGGCAGGAATCCCCACTTCATGCCGGTAGGGAAGCCAGCGCCGCCACGGCCGCGAAGGCCGGAGTCCTTGACCGCCTGGATCAGGTCAGTGGGAGGGGTGGCGAGCGCCTTCTTCAGCGCGTTGTAGCCGCCGTTCTTGGTGTACGTGTCGAGGGTCCAGGACTTCTCCTGATCCCAGATCGCGGACAGGACGGGCGTGAGCTGAGTGGTCATGCCTGCTCCGCCTTCCACCCACTGGCCTTTGCGGCCTCAAGTCCTGCCAGCGTCGGGCCGCCTGCTCCCTGGTCCTCATTGGCGAGGCCATCCTCAAAGCCGGCGAGCACGCGCTCGACTTCCTTGAAGGTGCGCACCTTGTTGGGGCCGCGCGTGGGGGTGACGTCCTTGCCGGCGCGGAGGTCGTCGACGACCTGCTTCGCGGACTCCGGGGTCTGGTTGTCGAAGAACTCCCAGTTGACCATCATCACCGGCGCGTAGTCGCACGCGGCGTTGCACTCGATGCGCTCAAGCGTGATCTGGCCGTCCTCGCTGGTCTCGCCGCTGCGCAGGCCGCAGTGGCTGCTGAGCTCGTCCCAGATGCGGTCGCCGCCCATGATCGCGCACAGCGTGTTGGTGCACACTCCCACCTGGTACTCGCCGTTGGGGCGACGCTTGTACTGGGTGTAGAAGGTGGCAACGGCGCTGACCTCTGCATCCGTGAGGCCCAGCTGGTCAGCGCAGAACGAGATGCCGTCAGGGCTCACGAAGCCGTCGACCGACTGCACCAGGTGCAGCAGCGGAAGCAGCGCCGAGCGAGCAACCGGGTAACGGCCAATAATCTGCTGAGCGTCCGCGGTGAGCTGCGCGAGGGTGCCCTCGTCATACGTCATCGGTCCACACCTCCAAGCACCATGTCGATCGTCGCGATGGCGACAACAACGTCGGCGATCTGCCCACCCTGCGTGAGGATCGACAGCGCCTGGAGGTTGTTGAAGCCAGGGTCGCGGAAGTGAGCGCGCCACGGCTTGGTGCCGCCGTCGGACACGAGGTGGCAGCCGAGCAGACCCTTGGGTCCCTCGATCGCCGTGTACACCTGGCCAGCGGGAACGGGGAAGCCCTCCGTCACCAGCTTGAAGTGGTGGATGAGCGCCTCCATCGACTCGCCCATGATGTGGCGAATGTGGTCAAGAGAGTTGCCCTGGCCGTCGGGACCCAGCGCGAGCTGAGCGGGCCATGCAATCTTCTTGTCGGCAACCATGACGGGCTGTCCCTCGAGCTGCTCAAGGCGGTCGGCGCACTGCTCGACGATCTTGAGCGACTCGTAGCACTCCTCGAGGCGCAGGACCACGCGGCTGTACGCGTCGCCGTCCGTCGAGGTGGGCACCTGGAAGTCGTAGGTCTCGTAGCCGCAGTACGGGTCCGTCTTGCGCAGGTCGTAGGGAAGACCAGCGGAGCGCAGGATGGGGCCGGTGACGCCGAGCGCCATGCAGCCAGCGAGGTTGAGGTTCGCGACGTTCTTGAGGCGCAGCTTGAAGATGGGGTTCTCGAGCTGGAGATCGGCGAGCTCATCGAGACGCTGGCGGATCTGGGGAACGATCTTGCGGATGTACTCGACGGTGCCTTCTGGCGCATCCTGGGCCACGCCGCCGGGGCGGATGTAGGCGTTGTTGGTGCGCAGACCCGAGATCATCTCGATGATGCGGAAGGTGTCCTCACGGCCGATGAACGCCGTGGTCATCACCGTCGTGGCACCCATCTCGTTGCCACCGGTGCCGACCGCGACCAGGTGAGAGCCGATGCGGGTGAGCTCCATCATGAGCACGCGCAGCACATTGGCGCGCTCAGGCACGTCGTCCGTGATTCCCAGCAGCTTCTCAACGCCGAGGCAGTACACGGCCTCCTGGAACATCGAGGCCACGTAGTCCATGCGGGTGCAGAACGTCACGCCCTGCGTCCACGTGCGGTACTCCATGTTCTTCTCGATGCCGGTGTGGAGGTAGCCGATGCCAGCGCGGGCCTCGGTGACCGTCTCACCTTCGATCTCGAGCATGACGCGCAGCACGCCGTGGGTGGAGGGGTGCTGGGGTCCCATGTTGACGACGATGCGCTGCTGAGCGAGGCGGGTCGCCTCCTCCGCGATCTCGCTCCAGTCGCCGCCATAGGCGGAGTACTCGGCGGCCTCCGGGTCCTCGGTGAAGGCTCCGGTCGCCTGGTACGTCTGTTCGGCGTTCGCCGACTGCGGGGTCATCGGTACTGCCTCCGGGTGTCGGGCGAGGGGATCTCAGCGCCCTTGTACTCCACAGGGATGCCGCCAAGGGGGTAGTCCTTGCGCTGCGGGTGGCCTACCCAGTCGTCCGGCATCTCGATGCGGGCAAGCGAGGGGTGGCCGTCGAAGATGATGCCGAAGAAGTCCCAGGTCTCGCGCTCATGCCAGTTGTTCATGGGGTAGATCGAGACGATCGAGGGGATGTGGGGGTCCTCCTCGCTCACCGCGACCTCAAGGCGCAGGCGACGGTTGTGGGTGATCGACTGCATCGGGTACACGGCGTGCAGCTCGCGACCGGTCTCCGCGGGATAGTGCACGCCGGAGACGCCAAGGCAGATCTCGAAGCGCAGGTCCTGGTCGTCGCGCAGGTGCTGGGCAACCTCAAGCAGGTGCTCGCGCGCGATGTAGAGGGTGAGCTCGCCGCGGTCGACGACGACGTACTCGATCGCCTCCTGGGCCTTGTCGCCCAGCAGCTCCTCGAGGATGTCGACCACTCCGTCGAACCACTCGCCATACGGGCGGTCGCTGGCACCGGGCATCTCGACCCGGCGCACCAGGCCATCGAAGCCGGAGGTGTCGCCGCGAGCGCCGAACATGCCCTGGCGCACGTTGATGAGGGTCAGGGACTCCCTGCCCTCAGCGTCGGGCACCCTGTCGAGAGAAGCGTCTGTCACCGGAGCAGTCCCACCTGGTCGGAAGTCGGGGTGGCGGCGAGCGCGGCGGCCTCAGCGGCGGCAGCGATCTCGCGGCGGTTGGCGCCAAGCGGCGTGTTCTGGATCTGCTTGTGCAGCTCGAGAAGCGCGTTGAGCAGCATCTCGGGGCGCGGAGGGCAGCCAGGAAGGTAGATGTCGACCGGAACCACGTGGTCAACACCGGGAACGATCGCGTAGTTGTTGAACATGCCGCCACTCGAGGCGCACACGCCCATGGCCAGCACCCACTTGGGCTCCGGCATCTGGTCGTAGACCTGGCGAACGATGGGCGCCATCTTGTTGGACACGCGGCCGGCGACGATCATGAGGTCCGCCTGTCGCGGAGAGCCGCGGAAGACCTCCTGGCCGATGCGCGCAATGTCGAAGCGCGGCGCACCGGTGGCCATCATCTCGATGGCGCAGCAGGCAAGACCGAACGTCGCGGGCCACAGCGAGCCGGACCGAGCCCAGCCGAGCAGTCCCTCGACGGTGCCGAGCATGAACGGCGGTGCGTTCTCTTCAAGCCCCATGTGTCACTCCCACTCAAATCCACCGCGACGCCACTCGTACACGAACGGGATCGTGATGAGGACCACGAAAGTCATGCTCGCGATGAGGCCAAACCACCCCAGCGCGTTGTGCGCGATGGCCCACGGATAAAGGAAGACGACCTCGACGTCGAACACGATGAACGTCATCGCGACGAGGTAGTACTTGATGGGCATGCGCCCGCCCTCGGTTGCCCCGGGCGTAGGCTGCAGACCCGATTCATAGCGGTCCAGCTTGGCCGCATTCTTGCGGTGGGGACCAAGCACTCGCGACGCCGCGACGCCGCCTAGGGCGAGAAGGCCCGCGACCACCATCATCACGATGATCGGCACGTACGGGTTCATGCCAGGTCCTCCTTCTTCACTATGGGCGCGCCGCTAAGCCGCCGGGGCGATTCGGGTCATGAGCGACAGAAGTCGGTCGGCCCACGAACCGCCACGGGGCTCATAGACGTCTGCCAGCAGTCTAGAGACAAATTCCATGATGAGCGGACGGGGCAGTCCGTACCGCGTGCACGCCTTCATGACGCTCGGGTGCTCCACGAGCGACGCGAAAACCCGCCCAAGAGAGTAGTAGCCGCCAAGATCATCCTTCATCATGCGTGCGTAGCTCGCGAGCGCGGCCTCCCTCGCCGACGCTGTTGTCGCCTCTCGCGCCGCCACGGCCGCCTCCGTGGCACGGCGGGCTGCCTGCATCGCGTATGCGATTCCCTCACCGTTGAACGGGTTGACCATGCCGCCCGAGTCGCCGACAAGCATCATCCCCGGCAAGTAGTGGGGCTGACGGTTGAAGGCCATGGGGATCGCAGCACCCTTGATGTCGCCCACCTGCTCGCCGAACTCCCAGTCCTCCGCGGAGTTGTCGAGCCAGTCGCGCATGAGGGCGCGGTGGTCCAGCTTGCTGGGCTTTCCCTTGGCGCTGAGTGTGCCCAAGCCCACATTTGCGGTGCCGTCTCCCAGGGGGAAGATCCACCCATAGCCGGGCAGCAGGTTGGACTTCCCACGCTCGCCATCCCAGATGGTGAGGTGTCCTTCCATCCACTCCTCTTCGTGACGCGGGGTCTCGAAGTACGTGCGGACCGCGACACCCATGGGGCGGTTCTTCTTGCGCTCCACACCAAGACCAAGGGCCATGCGGGCGCTCACGCCGTCGGCCGCGATCACGAGGGCCGCGCGGTACTCGACAGGGTCGCCCGCCTTGCGGCCCTTCTCGTCCACCTCACGCGCGGTGACGCCTACGACGCGGCCGTCCTCTTGGATGGGCGCGTCGACATGCCACGCCTCCCTCACATCCGCTCCCGCTGCGCGAGCATGCTGGGCGAGGCGGTGGTCGAAGTCTGCGCGGGGAAGGCTCAGCCCGTAGTTGGGGAAGGCTTCGAGCTCATGCCAGGGGAACTCAAGACGGTGCCCGCCGCCGATCATCCTCAGACCGCGATTGGGGATCCAACCCTCTTCGCGCGGGGTCTCAAGGCCAATGAGCTGCAGCTCGCGGACGGCGCGAGGGGTGAGGCCGTCTCCGCAGACCTTCTCGCGGGGGAAGCGTGACTTCTCGAGTGCGATGACGTCGAAGCCTTCGCTCGCGAGGTACCGGGCGGCTGCCGCTCCGCCTGGACCTGCGCCAACGACGATGACGTCCGCCTCAGTTTTCACGCCCTCCAGGGTAATCGCGTGCGACTAGGACCTTGAACGCGGAGTCCTGCGCGCTGGGTGTCGATGGCGCCCGGATTCGGAGAGCGCCCGCTTCCTGCGTGTCGCTTAGGGTCCGCCCTGCGCCTCACACCTCCTGCTGGTGGATTCTGCCCGGTCTCTCCCGCCCACGTTCCCCGCTGGTGGATGCTGCCCGGTTGTGGGCACCACACCGGGCAGCATCCACCATCTCGGGCGCAGCCGGGCGGGGCGGGGCGGCGGCGCGGCGCCGGGCCGCGCGGTCCGGGTCAACCGCCGTAGGCTCGCTCTCATGACCGACGCTGGCGTCACCTGGGCAGGAACACACACCTTCGCGGCGCCGCAGCTCGTGGTCGCCCGCTCCATCGATGAGGCCGTCGCGGCCGTCCGAGATTGCGTCGACTCCGGCGCACCAGTGCGTGCGCTCGGCACTCGGCACTCGTTCAACGACATCGCAGACACCACAGGGACGCTCGTGACCCTCACCGAGGTCCCGGCCGATCCCGTCCTCGACGCGGCGGCACACACCGTCACCGTTGGAGCCGGCACCCGCTACGGCATCCTCGCCTCGTGGCTCGAGGCGCACGGCTGGGCGCTGCACAACATGGGATCCCTGCCCCACATCTCGGTGGCGGGCGCTACGCAGACCGGCACTCATGGCTCTGGCATCACCAACGGCTGTCTCACGACGGCGGTGCGCGCTCTCGAGTACATCGATGCCAACGGCGATGTGCGCACGGTGCGAGCGGGCGACCCTGACTTCCCCGCGCTCGCCGTTGGCCTTGGCGCATTCGGCGTCATCACTCGCGTCACGCTCGCGATCGAGCCCACGTACACGGTCGCGCAGTCCATCTGGCGCGGCATCGGGTGGGACACCCTGCTCGACTCCCCCAAGGCGCTGCTGTCCGCCGCGTACTCACTTTCCGTCTTCACTCGCTGGGGAACGCCAGAGCTTGAGCAAGTGTGGGTCAAAGCGAAGGTGGGCGTGGACCCCGCCCTGGCACCGGACTGGATGGGGGGCGCGGCCATGACGCATCACACACTGCTTGCCGAGGGCAATCCCGCGGACCTCACTGACCACGACGGCACACCCGGCCCGTGGCTCACGCGGCTGCCGCACTTCCGGCTCGACGGCACGCCGTCAAATGGCAACGAGATTCAGACGGAGTACGTAGTGGACCTGGCCGACGCTGCGGCAGCTCTGCGTGCGGTGCGGGCTTTGGCGGAGGCGATCGACCCGCTGCTCCTGATCACCGAGTTGCGGACGATTGCGGCAGATGAGCTGTGGCTGTCTGGCGCCTACCGGCGCGACACGCTCGCGATCCACTTCACGTGGCGCCCGTTGGCACAGGAGGTGGCTGCGGTACTGCCTGCTGTCGAGGAGGCGCTCGCGCCATTCGCCGCGAGGCCGCACTGGGGCAAGTGGCACGCGTTCGACGCAACGCGCCTTGACGAGGTGCACCCACGGCTGGGGGCAGCACGCGACGTGTTCGAGCGACTCGACCCGGCTGGGCGCTTCGCCAACGATCATCTGCGGCGGCTGGGAGTGCGAGCGTCCTGAGGCCGGAGGCGTGGTGAAGATCACGCACCCCGTCCCTCCCGGATGGCACCGTGCGGGCGACCGCAGTCGTAGGCTATTTCGGTGACGGTCCACCTCCCCTCACCGGGTCCGCTGACGGTGCGAACCGTCGCCATCGACGACCCCGGCCCGCTCCTCGACGTGCTGCCGGAGCCCGGCATCTCGTGGGTGCGCCGCGAAGAGGGAATGGTCGCATGGGGCGAGATCGCACGCATCGACACTTCTGGTCCCGGCCGCATCGACGACGCTGCCGCGTGGTGGCGCCGCCTTGTGCGCCACACGCAGGTCCGCGACGAGGTCCGCACTCGCGGCACCGGCTTTGTCGCGTTTGGCTCGTTCTCCTTCGCCGACGACTCCGCGATCGGCGGCTCGCTGGTGGTGCCGCGCTTTGTGGTGGGCTCTCACGAGGGCACGCATTGGTTCACCGTCATCAGCGAAGATTCGTCTGAGGAGCTGCCCAGCCTGGCCGACGCTCGGGTGCTGGTCTCTTCCCCCGCACCTTTGGGCCCGGTGGAGATCGCGGATGGTGACGAGGAGCGCTGGCGCGCTTCGGTGAGCGCGGCGATTGAGCGGATCAGTTCTGGAGAACTCGAGAAGGTGGTGCTGGCACGCGCCGTGACGGCGGTGGCCCAGCGGCCCGTTGATGTGCGGTCTGTGCTCGCGCCGCTCGCCGCCGAGTACCCGACATGCTGGGCGTTCCACGTGGACGGGCTGGTGGGAGCGACCCCCGAGCTGCTGGTCCGCGTGGACCACGGTCTTGTCGCTTCGCGAGTGCTTGCCGGGACCATTCGCATGACGGGCGACGACATGGGCGACCTGGCGCGCGCTGGCGCCTTGGCGCGTTCGTCGAAGGACCGCGAGGAGCATGAGTACGCGGTGCGGTCTGTGACGCAGGTGCTCGCGAACCATTGTGGTTCCGTCAACGTCCCCGATGAGCCTTCTGTGCTGCACCTTCCCAACGTCATGCATCTGGCGACGGATGTCACCGGTGTGCTGTCGCACAACGTGTCTGCGCTGGAGCTGGTGCGGGAGCTGCACCCCAGCGCAGCGGTGTGCGGCACTCCCACCCTCGCTGCGGCCCGGGTCATCGATGATCTTGAGGGGCTGGATCGTGGGCGGTACGCCGGGCCCGTGGGTTGGATTGATGCGGCGGGTGACGGCGAATGGTGCATCGGCTTGAGATCCGCGGAGATCTCTTCCGAGGATCCGCGTCGACTGCGCCTGTTCGCAGGCTGCGGCATTGTGGCCGCCTCTGATCCTGCGGACGAGTGGGCCGAGTCGGAGGCCAAGCTCGAACCGATGCGCCGGGCGCTCGGCATGCCGTAATCCCAGGCCACCGCGGGCCGCACCACTCGCGCCCCGGGCATTACCGCTCGCGCCCCGGGCATTACCGCTCGCGCCCCGGGCATTACCGCTCGCGCCTCGGGCATTACCGCTCGCGCCTCGGGCATTCCCGCTCGCGCCTCGGGCATGGCTTCGCGCGCCCCGCGCGGTCAGGCTGCGAGGCGTGCGGAGCTTGAAGGTTGTCGTCGTCGACGGGGATCGACCTTGGCAGGCGGGATGACGCTCACCTCGTGCCGCTCGTTGATCTCGACGATCCATCCGCAGTCGTGCACCCGATGGTGACAGCCCACACACAGCATCACGGTGTTGTCTGCGCTCGTGCGTCCTCCCACTGACCACCATTCGATGTGGTGGGCATCGCACCAGGTAAGTGGGGCATGGCACATCGCACAGCCCTTGTCCCGCTCACCGGCTGCAATCCGCTGCGCCTTGGTCGCGTACCGGGTGGCCCTCCCCACATCGAGCGGCAGCGAGTCGCCGCCCATGACCACGGGGATGAACTCGGCGTCGATCGCCATGCGACGCAGTGCCTGCAATGAGATCGGCACCTCGAGCGAGTCGCACGTGCCCAGACCGGCACCTTCGCGCAGAGCCTTCTCCTCGACGCGCACAACCATCGTGGTCTTGGGGCGCGTGGTCGCCTGCTCGCAGCCTTGGGCATGGCGCGCGAGTGCCACGAGGACGTCGACATTGATCTGGCCGATGGTCCGCTTCTGGTCATCCGCCCATTCGCGCTGGCCTTGCATCGCGGCGGACGCCTCAGCGTCGAACCAGGCGAGTACGTGTCCCGCGCTCTCGACGTCGAGCACACCGCCGACGCCCACCATGCCATCGGGTCGCGTGTAGAACTTGAGCTCCCGCTCGGGCCGCTGCGACTCCTGACGCGCGGCGTACCCCTCAGGATCGAGTGCTGCGAACCTCTGCAGGCACAAGATGCGCAGTTCGCGCAGCCGCAGCCGGTGCGCGCGCTCCACGAGTTCGGCCTCCAGGCCCGCAACCTCGACGGTCATGTCCTCGAGCGTCTTGGCGATCACCCGCAGCTTGGGCTCGCCCAAGATCCCCTCGCGCGCGGCCTTCGCCAGTGGAGACAGCTGCATCACCGGAGCGACGGGCCGTGCCGGAGCCACGGGACGAGGCGCAGGCACCTCGGCCTCCGCCGCGAGGAGCTCCTCGAGCGGATCCGCCTGCCCGTCCGCCACGGGCGCAACGGGCCACTCAAACCCGGCCCCAGCGTCGGGCCCCGGCACAGACCCCGGCACAGGCGCTGGCACCGCGACCTCACGCGCCATGGTGCGGCTCAATCCAATGAGGCGCTCGGCGTCCGCCCGCGCCAGCCCCGTCACGCCCTCCAACATCGCGGGCGCGCTGGCGTAGCCCTTCCAACGGGCGTACCGGTTAGGTGGTTCGGAGAGGTCGTCGAGACGACCGGCGAGCGGCGCGATCAGGGCGTCGAGCAGGTTGCGGCCGTGCACGAGCTCCTTGATCCACGCGAGGGCGGTGTCGCCGGACAGCGCGCTGGGATCGACGCCGGCCAGTTCGGCCAGCGCCTCAATGCGCCGCTGCAGCGATTCCACCCCGNCCATGTCACTACCCCATCACGAGGGTCTGACATGGGGCCGTTCGCCCCCCTGATCTGTGCATGCACTAAGCCAATCAGAGGGGTCCGACATGGTTCGTTGCAGGCCATTTACCAGGCACAACGGGCGGCCGGGCTCAACGCACGACGCCACCATTTCCGTTGTGCGCCGGCACCACTGCCTCCACAACCTGCACCCCGCGAGCGGCCCGGCGCAGCGCCATCCGCAGCTCGTCCGCCGACTCCGCCCGCGCGTACCCGGCCCCATACGCGGCGCACAGCGGCTCGATCGCCACCCCGTGCGGCGTCGTGAACACGCGCTCGACGTTCTCCGCTGGAGCGGACGCATGCTCGAGCCCGCCAAAG
>Ga0065721_10005681_pt1 | contig 12147 bp, 10 predicted proteins | sample Mesricmetagenome_FD_59108 | JGI IMG/M metagenome (GOLD analysis project Ga0065721, IMG submission 59108) | Mesophilic microbial community from rice straw/compost enrichment Sample: eDNA_1 v2 (version 2) | ecosystem: Engineered > Solid waste > Grass > Composting > Bioreactor | place: USA: Davis... | reverse complement strand
TTGCGCCAGATATCGGCTGTCTTGATGCCAAGCGCCCGGCGCTGCTGTTCGGCCCGCGCATCCATGGCACGACTCAAGACCATGCCGGCCCTGGACAGGGTGCCCAGGTCGGCCATGGAGATGTTTTCGCAGATGGAGCTTTCCAGAACGAGGCCAGTGCGCTTGCGGTCCTCGGGAACGAGATAGAGTCCGGCGGCAATAACGGCACAGGGCGAACTCGTATCGAGCGGCCTGCCATCGAGCCAGACACTGCCGTGGCGAATGGGGGTGATGCCGAAGATGGTTTCGGCCAGTTCGGTGCGACCCGCACCGACAAGCCCGGCCACGCCCAGGATTTCGCCGGCGCGCACCTCAATGCTGGCGCGGGCATTGGGATGAGCGTCGTTGGCTACGTCGCGGATGGAGAGCACGACATCGCCGACCGGGTGCGCAGGCGGGGTGTAGAGCGCCTTGAGGTCGCGTCCGATCATCAGGCGGATCATGGCCTCGTGCTCGATCTGGTTGCCAGTGAGCTGACCGGCTACGCGACCATCGCGGAGGACAACGACGCGTTCGGCGCATTCCTGTACTTCGCCCAGGCGGTGGGAGATGTAGATGACTGCGATGCCGGCCGCCTTGAGCTCGCCGATTACCCGCAGCAGTACGCCAGTCTCCTTGATAGTCAGCGAGGAGGTCGGCTCGTCCATGATGACGACGCGCGCATCAATGGAGAGAGCCTTGGCGATCTCGAGCAGTTGGCGTTCCGCTAGCGACAGGCGGGCCACGGGCGCGTCTGGACTGAAACTGGCGCCGATCCTGCGCAGCAGCGGCTCGGCGGCGTCGCGCATGGCGCGCGTATCCACCAGCCCCAGGGGGCCGGAGCGCAATTCGCGGCCGAGGAAAATGTTGGCGGCAGCATCGAGATTGTCGAAGACGTTAAGTTCCTGATGCACGAAGGCAATGCCAGCGGCCTGGGATTGCTCCACCGAGAGGCGCGGATAGTCCACGCCGTCGATCCGTATGCGGCCCGAACTGGGCGCCAGCACGCCGCCCAGGATTTTCATCAGCGTGGATTTGCCCGCGCCGTTCTCGCCAATCAGCGCCAGCACTTCGCCAGGAGCCACAGACAGCGAGACCTGCGTCAGGGCGGCGACGCCGGGGAAGGACTTGGAAATGGTGTCGAGGACCAGAAATGGCTGGTCTGGCGATCGGTCGATGGTCATCGTCGATGGTCTTCACGCTGAAAGCAGCCGCGTTTGCTCGGCCACCGGGTTTTCATACCGTGCGNGGGCCACACCGGACCCGGGCTTTCGCCCGGGCCCGGTGCCCCCATTGGNTGGGAGGATCACCCACCAATGCGCTCTTTCAGTTCGGCTTCGAAGGCGTCGACATTGGACGCATCGATGACCTTGGTCGGAACGATAATGAGTCCGTCTTCCGGGACACCAGAGGTGTCGCCTTCAAGATAGTCGGCCATCAGATGCATGCCTTGGTAGCCCCACTGATAGGGGTCCTGCACCACGGTGCCGGCGAAGCTGCCTTCGCGCACGGCGCCGAGGGTGATCGGGTCCTCGTCAAAGGCGATGACGGTAATCTGCCCGAGCTTGCCGGCGGCCTGCAGGGCCTCGTAGATCTTGGGGGGATTGTAGGAGTAGAAGCCGACCATGCAATTGATGTCCGGATTGGCCGCCAGAACGTCATCGACGTTGGAGCGGGCGCGGCCGAAATCGACATCGTCCCCGCGTACGTCAACCAGTTCCACGCCAGACCCCTCCACGGCCTGACGGAAACCGGCAATGCGCTCTATGGCATTGTCGGCCCCAAGGAAGCCGACGAAGCCCATGCATTTGCCGCCCTCGGGCAGCGCTGCGAGGGCGATCTCGCCGGCCTGAACGCCAGCTGCCGTATTGGACGAGCCCAGATAGGCAATACGGTCGCTGTCGGGGGCGTCGCTGTCGGTCGTGAACAGCGGAACCTGGGCAGCGATGCGATTGAAAGCATCGATCGAGTTCTTCGGATCGGCCGAGGAAATCATGATGGCATCNGTGCCGGCGGCGACCAGATCGTCCATGAGCGCGTTNTGCAACGCAGCTGTGCCCTGGACNGGGTAACGGAACTGCAGCTCATAGTCTGGCANCTCCTGTTGAGCCTTGTTCACGCCAGCCTCGGCCAGCTTCCAGAAGTCGGATGCGGCATTCACGACAAACGCCAGCTTGGGTTTGTCCTGGGCCATTGCCTGGCCCGATATCATCGCGGCCAGCGCCACGACCGACATGGAAACAACAATCTTCATAATGGTACCTCCCTGTCGGCGGGGCATTTGCGGCTGCCACCGGCCGACTCGTTGACTGTTCCCGGGGCAAACCATTTGCCCCGGGAGGGCATATCCGTCGGCCAGTTGAGTGGCCGCAGCCAGATCGTCCGGACGCCGGATATCGGGTGTCGCATCGGCTAGCCTGGGTACCAGACGATGCGTGGATCATCGGGCGCGCGCCGATAGTCCCAAGCGCGCTCGATGAGTGAGATCATGTCGACAGCGGGCTGCCAGCCTAGCAGCATCCGTGCCTTGGAGTTGTCGAGCCAGTTGCTGTGATAGGGGCTGCCGATCTCGACCACCGGCAGGCCGCGCGTGGCACGCAGATGGTCTGCAGCGCGGGCATAGTCGACCGGTTCGTTCATGCCGATGTTGAACAGTTCGCCATGAGCGGCCGGATTGCCCAATGCGGCCAGAATGGCACTGACCAGATCGCTGACATGCACGAAGCTGCGCCTCAGTGGCGCTCCGGAGGCATCGCGCAGGAGCGGAATTGCGCCTGATGTGGCGTGAGCAGCGATCTCGTCGGCCGACAGAAATTCGGACCATGGCGGGCCGCCGAACTGGTCACGGAAACTGAGGACGTAGCGGAAGTCGTCCTTTTCCATGATCCATGGCGCTCGCAAGCAGCAGGCGTGGATGCCGTACTGGATGACATATTGCTCCAGCATGACCTCCTCGATCACCTTGGTCAGGGCATAGCAGCCCGGATAGGCGCGCCGCGGGGCGCTCTCGGTGATGGGCGCGTCATAAGCGTGAAAGATATGTCCCACCGAGCAATCACCGCTGATGAGCATGAATTGCCGTGCTGTGGGGGAGGTGCGAAACCCTTCGAGCAGAGTGAACATGCCCTTGACGCCGACATCGATTGCCAGAGCGGGGGACTCTTTGACGGCAGCAAGGTGAAGCACGTGGGTGACCCCTTCCAGCGCCTTGTGCACGAGGGCGGCATCGGCGAACGAACCGCGGACCACCTCCACGGCGGGATGTTCCAGCACGCGATTGTTGCAAATGGCCCGAATCGACCAACCGGCAAACTTGCCGGATGACAGAAAGGCCGGAAGAAAGTTGCTGCCCACCTTGCCGGTGATGCCGGTAACCAGAAGTTTCACGTCAATGTCCCTGGATCCGCAGTCGAACCGCATCGTCGAGTGGCGTGGCGTCGGTGGCGCCACGCCTGCAAATGCTGTGGCTACTGCGCGCAGAAACCCGGTTCTTCGCGGGTGCAGACATCAAGCCCGGTATAGAGCGGGTCCTCCACATGCTCGCCGTTGATGAGCTGGATCATCACATCGGGCGCACGCTGGCCCATTTCGAATGGCCGCTGGCCGATCTGGGCGTGGCTGCGGCCTTCGTTGAAGGCCTGGACCTGCGGGGGCAGGGTGTCGCCAGCGACGATGATCAGTTCGTTGCTGTCCAGCTTGTCCATGACCTGGTCGGTCACCTGGGCATAGGCCTGCGGAGCAAACTGGGCCCAGCCGCCGATGAGGATGAAGGCATCGAGGTCGGGATTGGCGGTGAAAACGTCGGCCATCTGCTGGTTTGCCAGGTCGGCCTGGTCATTGGTGAAGACGGGACAGCCTTCGATCTCAGTCCAGCCGCCTTCACCGTTGAGGCGATCGGTGCCCTTGGTCCCGGCAATGGTGTCGCGGAAGCCAGCAGCGCGCGCATTGATATTGTCGGCCGCGACATTGCCAAGCTGCAGACAAACGGTTCCGCCCTCTGGCTTGAGGCGCTGGGCCTGCTCGGCCATCTTGACACCCATGAGGTAGTTGTCGGTGCCCAAGTAAGTCAGGCGCAGATCTCGATCGGCATCGCTCAAGTCGGCGTCGACGGTCATGATGGGGATTTGCGGGGCGATGGCGCGCAGGCGGTTTGCCATTGCCGGGGCGTTGGACGGTGAAATGGCGACCGCCGCGACACCCTTGGTGATCAGGTCGTCGACCAGCTGCACCTGTCCGGCTTCGTCGGCGCTCGAGGCCGGGCCGGTATAGAGGCATTCGTACTCGGAGTCCGGATGGCTTGCAGCCCAGTCCTGGCAGCCAAGATTGATCTGCTCGAAGAACGGATTGTCGAGCCCCTTTACCACGATGGCCAGGGTCTTCTTGTCCTGGGCCTGCACGCCCGTTGCCGCGATGGCCGCAAATGCGGCTGCTGCTGTCAGATGACTAACGTACCTCAAAATTTTTCCTCCTCCCGTAGCGTTAGGTCCGAAGGGCGCCTCTGCATGGAAAGGCGCCCTTCGGCTCGAATTGCCGCGGGGGTTCTCAGTCCCGCGGCAAAGGTTTGGCGGTCACGTTCAGAAAGCGCGATCGCAATCTCGAAAATCCTCTTTCGCCCAGAGGAAGTTCATATTATGTGATAATATCAGCATTCAATAATCGTGATCGTCAAGCAGGATTTTTAGCAATCTGAGCAAGCGGTCGAGGCGGGCTTACACCGCCGACAGGAACGCGGTTGGATCCCATGTTTGGGTTGTATTGCTGATGAAGTGAGAGGGAGGGGGAGGCGTATGAGCGCTTTAAAGCTTGCCAATATTAGCAAGCATTTCGGAGCGATACAGGCTCTGAATGATGTGTCGCTGGACATTGCCGAGGGTCAGGTTATCGGCCTGATGGGCGATAACGGGGCAGGAAAATCGACGCTGGTGAAAGTGATCGCCGGCAACTTTCCTCCCACCATGGGGGAGATGTTCATTGCCGGCCAGAAGGCCGATTTTCACCGGCCACTCGACGCGCAGCGGGCCGGGATTGAGGTGGTCTACCAGGACCTGGCGATCTGTAACAATCTGTCCGCGGCGTCCAATGTATTTCTGGGCCGGGAACTGACGCGGCAGTTCGGGCCTCTTCGCGTCATCGACTATGCCGCCATGCGCGCTCGATCCGCGGAGCTGTTCGCACGGCTCAAATCCGAGACGCGTCCGCGTGACCTGGTCAAGCACATGTCTGGCGGGCAGCGACAGGCTGTGGCCATCGCGCGGACGCTGCTGAGCGATGCCAAGATCGTGCTGATGGACGAACCAACTGCGGCCATCTCGGTCCGGCAGGTGGCCGAGGTGCTCAACCTCATCCGCTTTCTGCGCGATCAGGGTATTGCCGTCGTGCTCATCAGCCACCGCATGCCCGATGTGTTCGAGGTGGCGGACAACATTGCCGTGCTGCGGCGCGGCCGGCTCGTGGCCAATAAGAGGGCAAGCGAGTCATCACCCGAAGAGGTTACCGGTCTGATTACCGGTGCCATCGAAGCGGCCTGAACGGAGCGAGCGGAAATCCCATGTCGACCACTAATTCAAGCCTGGCCGCCGTCATCGATCGGTCCGAGCATCGGGGCGTGTTTTCCCGACTGATGAGCTATCAGACTTTCTGGGTCTTTCTGGCCGCCATTCTTGCCTGCCTGGCGCTGACGGTGATGACCGATACCTTCGCCACCGAGCGCAATCTGTTCAACGTGTCGCGCAACTTTGCCTTTGTCGGCATTATCGCGCTGGGAATGACTGCGGTCATTGCATCGGGTGGAATCGACCTTTCTGTGGGGTCCACCGTTGTACTCTCGGCCATGACCGTTGCCGTATTGATGTCGGCAGGTTTTCCCGCGTGGATCGGCATTCCCGCAGCGTTGCTGGTTTCCTGCCTCGTGGGCCTCGTCAACGGCGTACTGATAGCTTATGCGCGCATGCCGCCTTTCGTGGTGACGCTGGGCATGCTGTCGGTGGCGCGTTCGCTTGCCATGGTCCTCTCGAACAACAAGATGATCTACGAGTTCGGACCGGATCACGTCTTCCTGCTGGCGCTGGGCGGCGGATCCACGCTTGGCCTGCCCAATCCACTGATCGTGCTGGCCGCGCTGGTGATGATGACAGGTTTTCTGTTCAAGTGGACGCGCTGGGGGCAGCATTTGTTCGCTCTTGGCGGCAATGAACAGGCGGCCAAGCTGACCGGTATCGCGGTGGGACCGTTGAAGGTTTCGGTTTATGTGTTTTCCGCTCTGATGGCCGGCATTACCGGGGTGCTTGAGGTAGGCTGGCTGGGTGGCGTGACCACCAATCTGGGACAGGCAATGGAACTGTCGGTGATTGCAGCTGCTGTCATCGGTGGTGCCAACCTGGCGGGCGGGGTCGGCACCGCTTTTGGCGCCGTAGTGGGGGCGCTCTTGATTGAGGTGATCCGAAACAGCTTGATACTGCTCGGCATCAGCACCTTCTGGCAGGGAGCCTTCGTCGGCACCTTCATCGTCGTGGCGGTCGCCTTCGATCGGTTCCGCAACGCCAACGCCTAGAGTGGCGCCGCCTGCGGCGGCACAGCCTTCAAAGGGGAGTGCCGCCGCTATTGCGCGGCCACCCGGCTAGCTTCCTGTTCGGATGGTGTTGCGGTGGATTGGCGTACGACCAGCTCGCACTCGACCTTGATCCGCGTGGTGTTGGCCTTGAGCCCACTGGCGGTGTCAAGCAGCAGTTCTGCCGCGGTCTGGCCCATTTCATATTGCGGCAAGATCAGCGTGGTCAGGGGCGGATGCAGCGACCGGGCTATCTCGCGATCGTCAAAACCGATCACGGCAACATCGCCCGGCACCGACTTGCCCAGCTGTTTGAGCGCCTCGAGACAGCCCATGGCCATCAGGTCGTTGGCACAGAAGATGGCATCGGGCGGTTGGGGCAGAGCCATCAATTCCAAGGTCATAGCGAAGCCGGAAGATGGCTCCCAGTTGCCAGGTTTGACCAAAGCAGCGTCGAACGCAATGTCATGACTGGTCAGGGCCTGCTTGTAACCCTTGAGACGGTCGCGGGGATTGTCGAGGCCCTGTTGGCCATTGATCAGGGCTATGCGGCGCCGGCCAAGCCCGATTAGATGCTCGACGGCCGTGCGGCCTGCCACCAGGTCAGCCGGCAGAACTGCGGGTAATTCGCCCTCTTCATCGTAGCAATTGACGAGCACAGTGGGATGGGCCGCAAAGGCCGCAGGCAGCGTGACGCGGCGAGTGAGGATGGTGCCGTAGATCACGCCAAGAACCGAGCGCTTCTCCAGACTGGCAAGCAGGCCGGTTTCAATATCGGGGTCGCCATGGCTCACGGCCATGAAGGCATTGACGCCGAATTCGAGCGCCTTGTCGCGGGCGCCTTCGAAGGCTAGCGACATCCAGGGGTCGGTCGAAATTTCGTCGGCAATGAAGATGATGGTGGATTTGCCACCCGGCGAGGCTTTGTTGCCGCGTCTGACGAATTTATAGCCCAGTTCCTGCGCGACATCTCTGACCCTGTTGCGCGTGGCTTCGGAGAGCCGGGCCCCCCTGCTGCCGCTGAGGACCAGTGAAACCGTTGCCTGGGAAACACCGGCGGCTGCTGCGACATCCATCATCGTGGGTCGGGCCACGCTTCCCTGGCGTTTGGGCTTGCGCATGGTCTGGTACCTTCAAAAGCGGGGGCTGGCGTCTAGAAATCAACAGGACGGTGCTGGAAAGCGCCCGCAGCGGTTGCTGGCGAGCACCACAAAACTAAGAAACGCGACCTCGATGGCGAATTCAAGCTAATATTACCTCCTGGTCACACTCAACCGGTGGAGCGACGCCCTGTGTCTGTATTCAGAGCGTTCATGATGTCCTTAAGCGAGTCATCGACCAGAATTTCCATGCGCATTCTCGCCATGTCGGGATTCTGCCGACGAATGGCGTCGAGCACATCGTGGTGTTGCAGCAGCCGGGCAGGCTTGAGCGCCGCACCATCCGCACCATCCCAGCCCAGATGCAGAGTGCGCTGCATAACGGTGTTGAGCAAGGTGCTGAAGGCCCCGATGAAGGGGTTGTGGGTGGCGCTGAGAATTTCGAGATGGAAGCGCAGATCGGCGGCGACGAGCGATTCACCGTCGCGACCGGCGGTTTTCATCTGCTCATAGGCGTGTTCGAGCCGGACCAGTTCATCGTCGGTGCGCAGTTGCGCGGCCAGTGCTGCCGCCCCCGGCTCGATCATGCGGCGCAGCGGGTGCAGGCTCATTGCAATCTCGTCCAGCGGCTTGGCGTCGAGATGCCAAAGCAGCACATCCGGATCGAGCATGTTCCAGAAGATTGGAGGAGTGACGCTGGTGCCAACCTTGGGGCGGGCCACGATCATGCCCTTTGCAGTCAGTTGGGCATAAGCCTCGCGCAGGGCCGTCCGCGTGATGGCGTAACGCGCCAGCATGGTGGCTTCGTCGGGCAGGCGCTCGTCGGCGGGATAGAAACCGCTGACAATCTCACGGCCCAGAACATGCAGAACTTTGGATTCGGCCCGGGAATTCGGCTGGGGAGAAAGCAGGCGCTCGACAACCGGATTGAAGTCCGCGGGCGCTGCTTCGTCGTCGTATAATTCGCTGAATGACATAAAGGAATTCGATGGATGCAGAGGCGGGAAGGATTCGGAAGTGGCCTGCCCGTAGTCATGCGAGAAAAAGCGCGCAATGGCAACGGCGCGCGGGCCACAAGGCTCCGCACGCTCTGAAATAGCTGTCCAAATGGCCGCCTTCCGGCGGAGCGGTCAGCGCGTCAGGCGCTGGCCGCTGTCGGTATCGAAGAGATGCACGTCGCTTGCAGATATGCCGATGCCTATCGTGTCGCCAGGCTTGGTCGGAATCCGTTCGCGGAAGATGCCGACCAGTTCCTGACTTCCCAAGCTCAGAGCGACCTGCGTCTCCGAGCCTGTGGGCTCGACAACGAGAACTTCGGCCTGCATGCCTGCGGGATCGAGCCGCAAGTGCTCAGGACGGATTCCGAGCTTGACGCGGCCCTGGTGCGCCGGAGCTGCACTGCCCAGATCGATGCTGANGCCCGACGTCCGGAAGCTNGTCCCCTCTATGGTGCCATCGATGATGTTCATGGCCGGTGAGCCGATAAAACCGGCCACGAAAAGATTGGCCGGGGTGTCGTAGAGCTCGAGCGGACTGCCGATCTGCTCGACATAGCCCGAGCGCATCACCACGATCCGGTCGGCCATCGTCATGGCCTCGATCTGGTCATGGGTCACATACACCGTGGTGGTCTTGAGGCGNCGGTGATTCATCTTGATCTCGCTGCGCATCTGCACACGCAGTTTGGCGTCAAGGTTGCTCAGCGGTTCGTCGAACAGGAATACCTGGGGATTGCGCACGATGGCGCGTCCCANGNCNACGCGCNCGTACGCTGGCCGCCGGAAAGGTGGCGCGGATAGCGGGCGAGATATTCCACCAGCCCCAGGACCTCCGCCGCAGCAAGGACCCTGCTGCGGATTTCCTCGCGGGGCACCCTGGCGAGCTTGAGCGAGAACCCCATGTTCTCTTCCACGGTCATATGCGGATAGAGCGCGTAGGACTGGAACACCATGGCAATGTCGCGGTCCTTGGGGGCGAGGTCATTCACCACTTGGCCGCCAATCTCGATTTCGCCGCCGGTAATGTCCTCAAGCCCCGCAATCATGCGCAAGAGCGTGGATTTCCCGCAGCCCGAGGGGCCCACCAGAATGACAAACTCGCCATCGGAAATATCGATACTGACCCCGTGCAGTACTTCAAGGCTGCCGTAATTCTTTCGAACGTCTCGGATCGTCACTGCGCCCATTGCTGGCCCCTCCCTGGCACGCTCTGGTCTTTCTGCAGCAGGCATCCGTGGGGTGCCTGCGAGGCAGGATGGATCGGTTATTAGTCCACAGAAATGGAGTGAACAAGCCTTTTGTCCGACAATATATTGACTAATGCGGCTGCGGAACATAATCATCCGACTATTCACCGCCAATGCTGGGACAAAAGAGGGCAGGGCAGTGGAGGGGGAGAGGGAATTAATCCCCCGAGGGAGGCTAGGCATCTGTTGGCGTCACTATCGCCCGTGCATGAGTGCGTGCACGCGGGTGCCGGTCGCATGTTCCAATGTGGAGGAGAGCTGGAACCATGTCGTCAAACAAGATTACCCGGCGTGACGTATTGCGTGGCGGTAGTGCCGTGGGCCTCGGGCTGCTGGCAGGAAGCCAGGGGCTGCCTGCCCTGGCACAGGATGCCGCGCCTGAAATGGAATTGCCCACCGGTGCCGCGGGCAAACTGACCGTTATTCACCGCACCGAATATTTCGAAGCGGCGCAGAACCTGTTCCGCGACACGGTGACCAACTTTGCCAGCGCGAACAATGTCGAGCTCGACATTTCGACCACCAACCCGGAGTCCTTCGGTGACTTCCTGGGCAAGATGTCGGCAGCTGTGCGGGCCGGCAATCCGCCCGATCTGGCTTATACCAGCAACGTGTCCATCCCGCAGATGCACCTTCTGGGCCTGCTTGAAGACGTCAATGATGTGGTCGAGGAAGCCATTTCCAAGTACGGCAACGTGATGCGGGGCATCAATGCCGAAAAGACCGGCAAGATCGATGGCCGCTGGGTGGCCATCCCATTTATCGCCAACACGACCGGTACCTTCTTCCGCGGCGACAAGCTGGCTGAAAAAGGCATTGATCCGGCGACCCTGACCACCTGGGAGAAGCGCCGTGAAGCAGCGCTCGCCATTTCGGACCCGGACAACCAGTTCTGGGGCTGGGGCCTTACGGTTAACCAGTCCGGCGACGGTTGGGGCGTGGCCTCGGGCATTCTCAATGCCTTTGGCGGTCACTTCACCGACGAGACCGGCACCAAGGTCGAGTTCGACTCGCCCGAAACCGTGGCCGCCTACGAATTTGTCCGCGAGACGTATGATCGCAACGGCAAGTATGCCGCCATGCTGCCTCCGGGTGTGGAAAGCTGGGGTGACATCTCGAACAACGAAGCATGGCTCGCCGGCAGCGTTGGCTATACCCACAATGCGTTCTCGCTTTATGCCGCGGGCAAGCGCGACAACAATCCGGTATTCCCCAATACGGTGCTGTTGCGTCAGCCCGATGCGAACAACGGCGACAGCCGCGACGGCGGTGCCGTGGGTGGCTGGCTCACCATCTTCAAGGGCGCGCCGAACGTCGACCTTGCCAAGCAGCTGGCACTCGATCTGCTCGACCCGGCCAACTTCACCCCGATGTCCTCGGTGGCGGGTGGTCTCTTCATGCCGGCCTACGAGAATCTGTGGACCGACGAACTGATCGCTGCCGATCCCAACTACGCGATCATCAAGGATCAGGTCAGCGTGCCGGAGCCGTTCATCGGACCGTCCTGGCCGGCCCAACCCGCCGCGCAGATCGATGCCATCCGGGCACAAGGTATCCTTGAGCAGTCCATGGGCAATGTCATTGCCGGTCGCATGACCCCGCAGGAAGCGGTGACCGACGCCCACAACAAGATCGTCCAGCTCTTCGAAGAAGGCGGCATCATGTAGTCGAAACGGCAAAGGCCGGCGATGTTTCCCAACGCTTCGCCGTCCTTGAGCCATCCGGTGACTGCGCGGCCACGCGGCTGCGCAGCCGCTTCTCTATTTCGACCGGGCGCCACTGCCGCGCCCCCGAGGGAGTGCAGTCATGGAAGATCGGATGACCCTGGCCGGAAGTGTGGAACGCCCACGCGTATCGCTCAAGAAGCGCCTCGAAGGCATGTTCGGGCCGGATTGGAAGGTGGGGCAGCTGTTCGTGTTGCCCATGGTGCTGATCATGGCACTGCTGATCTTTTGGCCTTTCGTGAATGCGATCTTCATTAGCACTACGTCATTCAACTACCTGACCGGGGAAACCGCGAGCGTCGGGCTGCGCAACTATGAGCGCCTGTGGACCAATAGCGACTTCCTGCAGTCCATGCAGAATACGATCGTCTTCACCTTCTGGTCGCTGCTGCTCAAGTTCGTCGTTGGCATGTCGGTGGCGCTTATCCTCAACAGCCGGCTGCCCTTCAGGAGCCTTCTGAGCGGCATCATGCTGCTGCCCTGGATCGTGCCGGAAATCGTTACGGCGCTGGC
>Ga0065721_10005743_pt1 | contig 12149 bp, 11 predicted proteins | sample Mesricmetagenome_FD_59108 | JGI IMG/M metagenome (GOLD analysis project Ga0065721, IMG submission 59108) | Mesophilic microbial community from rice straw/compost enrichment Sample: eDNA_1 v2 (version 2) | ecosystem: Engineered > Solid waste > Grass > Composting > Bioreactor | place: USA: Davis... | reverse complement strand
CGTATCGGCTTCTTCTTCGGCGGCGGCTTTGGCGAATACGTCGCGAATTTCCGCCGGACTCAGCGGTTTTTGCGCGGAAAATAAAATGGATTCGAGAATGAACTTCAGTTCCATAACGGAAATCACGGGTTCTGTTGGTAATGCCATGGCTCCTTCTCATCTGTTAGCGTCCATGCAACACGCCCAGTGCGTGGCTCAACGCGCACAATAATGCCGGGCGATACAACGTGAAACTCATAGCGCGGCGGACGATTTACAAACCAATACGTCAACAGTGCGCCCACAAGTCCACCGAACAGTAAAGCACCCCACACTTCTCCACGCGGCGGTGGGCCGGGATTTGTTCTTTCAATAGCTCTGTCCAGAGCAGCCTCTATTTTGTCAGGCATATTATTCGGCAGAAATTACGAGGTGGGGTTTTCAACCGATGCCGGAGTGGCGGTTTCGGTTGGATTAGCCACAGCTGCTTCCGACGTGGCGTTCCGTGGAACAACCGCATCCCGCTTGCGGATTTCAATCTCGCCGAAGTCCGATGCTTGCGCGCAGACCAGTTGTTTCAAACGAATCAGCTCCAGCAACGCGAGAAATGTGCAGACGACTTCACTCCGACTCGTCGCGTCTTCGAACAACTCCGAGAAACGCACGTTAGCGCGCGTCGTCATCACCTTGACGATCTGTTCGATCTTGTCGCTGACGGACCATTTGTCTTCGTAGATTTCCCGCGGATTATCACGCTTTTCAAAGCGTTTGAGCACTGCATTGACCGCGTTAAGCAGGTCGAAGATAGAAACTTCCGGTTTCGTGATCGGTTTTTCCTCCTCGAACACCGGTTTGATTGGCAGACGCGGATAAATGTCCGCCTGCCGCGCTTCGAGTTCCTGAAGTTTGGCCGCGGCGTCTTTGAATTTCTTATATTCGACGAGTTGGCGAATCAGTTCCCAACGTGGATCTTCACCGTCCTCGTCTTCCTCGACGGCTGCCTGTTGTTCCACCGGCAGCAATTCGCGGCTCTTGATGTACATGAGCGTCGAAGCCATCACGAGGAATTCCCCGGCGACCTCGAGATCGAACTCGCGCATCATCTCGATGTATTCGATGAACTGCGTAGCGAGCTTGGTGAGATTGACGGAATAGATGTCCACTTCCTCTTTCTTGATCAGATAGAGGAGCAAATCCAACGGGCCTTCAAAGACCTCGAATTTGACTTTGTATTCGGACATCAGTCAGGCACACAAATCAGGGCCGGTGCTGGAAATTGTAGATTGTGCGAGCGGGTTGGCAATGACGGAACTCGCCCTCAGCCATCGCGAAAAGGCTATCTTGCGGTGGCTGACGCAGTCTCCTTTGGAAACTGAAGTTCGGCAGTAACCTATGCTGATGTCACTTAAGATTCCAATTCCGCCGTCAGTTCGATGTACTGAGCGATACCGCGATGTTTTAGACCAAAGAACGCCAGGAATCCCAGCCCACCGGCCAACAAGAGTCGCGGTATCACTGTTGCATTCATAACTGAAGACTCATTTCACGCGCTGATAAACTTCGTCGAAGATTTGTCCGCCTTCGTTGATGGCCACGACGTGTCGGGCCTCCGGATAAAGCGTCACAAGATACAGATGTCGAATCGCGCCGCTCTTGGCGAGATACCACTTCGGCTTTTTCAGATCCGGTTCGCGCAATCCGACACCCCACGCGCCGTCGCCCAGATAAATTGTTCCATTCGGATCCACTTTGTTCGCGCGAATCGGCAACGTGCGTTTGAAGCAGTGATCATGATTTTCGAATGCCAGTTTGACTCCATATTTATCGAAGAGCGGACACCAATGTTTGCGCACTTCCGAAGCTTGCGTCGCCTCAAACCCCCGATACCCCGGGTAAGCCGGCGTGTGATACACCGGAAACACGTGCGGCACGCCGGTGCGAGCAGAAAGATGTTTTTCCAACCACGCCGTCTGTTCGCCCGCGATCGTATGCGTGTGATCTGAATTCAGCAGAAACAGGCTGAGATACTTGCCGAAGTCGAGGCATTGATACCCTTGCTCGCCGGGCGAGGCAAACAACGTGTAAAAACTACGCGCATTCTCCAGCCGCTGCCGATACGAACCTTTGACCTCGTGATTGCCAATCGTCACCAACATCGGAATCAACCGTCCATCGGGCGTGACCGCATGCTTTTTCCAGATCTCAAAATAGTCGAACCACCGGGTAATCTTTTCCTCATTCGTACCTCCGTGCGCATAAGCGAGGTCGCCACCAAACACCACGAACGCCGGATCCATTCGCGCCGCCAATGTCGTCATCCGCTCGGCCCAATTCTTCTGATGATACACATCGCCGCCGCTGACGAATCGCACCGGTTGACTCAAATCCTTCGGCATCGTGCGGAACTTGAAAATTTTCCCGTCCGGCTCAAACGCGAATTCGTAATCCGTTCCCGGCGTCAGCCCAACCAATTCCACCACCTGCACCCAACGTTCCGTGCCGACGAACGGCCGCGATTGCCCTTGGCCTGTCAACCAATCGGTTTCGCCGACGACACGATACTGCAACACCGGTCGCCCCTCGCCCTCGGTATGCCAGTTAATCGTCATCGTGGTGGTAGGATCACGCTGCCATTGCAGATAAAGCGCGGGTGGGTCGAACGGTGTGGCGTTCGCACAAACCACAAAAACCATCGCGATGACGACAAGAATCCGGTTTAAAAATTTCTCCGTGAGTTTCATAAGCAAAGAGATTCTTCAGCTCCGCGTGCCAAGTCAAAACCTTGTTCCGGCACATTCATGGGTTCGGTTCTTCAATCGCCACTCGCGCCATGCTCAGCAGTTCCCAATACGGCGGCACATAGCCGTTCTGTTTTCGAAATTCTTCAACTGCGACGGTTAACTTTTCCACCGCCGCCGCGTGGCGAGCTTTGAATCGGTTCACACGCAACGCCGTCGTTGCACTCATTCCTTCAGGGATGGGCCCGACAACGCCGCCCCGGTTCAACATCCAACAAGCGCCTTTAAGAACGCGCATCGGGGGCAACAGCCAGCGATTGAAATTCAATTCCGCACCGCGCTCGGCGGATTCCAACAACGCGTCCACAACCGCGTTATCAAGATGGTCTTTCAAGAGTGTTTCCGGATTACGCCATTCCGCGACGAATTCCAGTTGCGGGTCATATTCAAGATCGGATGGCTGTTGCGATTCAAAGTTACGCACGCCCAACAACGCCAACCATCGCGCCAAACCCGGCGAAGAAATTCGCGATAACCCTGACCACAATCGAATGCCTTGCGATTCGTACGCGCCGGAAACGACTTCGGAACAGAACTGCTTCGTCGGCTCGGCGTGCTCCATCGCGAAGTCGTAGGGAATGTGTCGCGCCAACGCTTTGCTCCGCGCGATGCTTGCCGCGCGATGCGGCAACATGGGATTCGTTTGCATTGCCGGCAGATCATTTCGAAGCCGCAAAACCAGAATGCGCAGTTTGGTATCGGCGAGATATTCCTCAATCGGTCGCACGCTCACGCCGTTTTCAATTCTTGATTCGATAATCGAAACAGCTTTCGTTTGTTCATCCACATACACGAGCGCCACGTGCGAAAAGTTCCCCTGAAAATCATTACCGCGCGCAATCAACGCCGACGTCGCCGCACCGCCGCGCGATACCAGAATGTCGCCGCTGTGAATTCGCACGCCGTGCAATTCTGCGTCTGGCGCGCTGCTGACCGGGATCACGTCCGCGTACTCAACCGCCGTAAATCCGCGCTCGTTCTGCAACATCACTTCTTCCAACGCCGCGCGGCGACCGAACAACAGTCGATAAATGCGTTGTCGCGCCTCGATTGAATCCGTCGGCCACGACCGCGCTTGCGTTCGCGCCGCACTCGCGAATTGTAATGCTGCTTGTTGAAATTCCTGCGCGCGTTCCGGTGTTACCGCCGCCAACACGGCAAGACGGAAAAACAGCATTTCAACCGCATCGAATTCCGGCGCTGAGGGTGGAAGATTTGTGGATGTAAGTTTTGTCAGTGCGTTTTGGAATTGCTCCAACTTTTCTGTGAAGCCTGCGACCCGTCCCGCGGCGCTCAACTCGCGCGCTTCGCGAAACTGGGCTTCCAAATCCCGCCACACTTCATCGCGATTCCAGGCAAAGGGAGTTTTCGCCGCGATCGGAATCTTCGGTGGCTCGCGTTCAGGAATCAAAAGAAGGACGTAAATCCCCACAATCGCCACGCCCGCGAAGAACCACCAACGACGGTTTTTCGACACGAAAAACATGCGCGCCAGCATCAACAGCTTGCGCCCGATACGCAAGTTTCATCGCCGTTTTGTGAATCGGTTTGAGCACTTTGCGGCGCTTCCGATTTGGCCACCGGTTCGAGGCGCATCGGTTCATCGTGATTGAAGAACTCTGTGCAGATGCTGAAAAACTCAGCGCGCGTTTGCGACCGCCGAATGCGATGCAGAAAATCTCCCGTCACGCCTTCGCCGAGATAATTCATGAACTTCTTCATGCGCTCGCATTGAATTTTTTCCGGCGCATCGAAGCTGGCCTGCGATTCCCACAACGCTTCGATGTAACCGAACACCTCGCGTCCAGTTGGAAACGTGACCGGTTCGCCCCGTAACTGTTGGCGGATTTGATTGAACAACCACGGACTCCGAATCACGCCCCGCCCGATCATCAATCCGCGCGCCCTGGTTTGAATCAAAAGCTCCTGAGCCTGGACAGCAGAATAAACATGGCCGTTGGCGATTACCGGACACTTCAGAGTTTCAGCGGCGCGGCGAATCAAATCGTAATGCACGGGCAACCGATACATCTGTGTCACCGTGCGAGCGTGAACGGTAAGTGCATCCAGTGCATGTTTGGCGAAGATGGGCAGCAAGGTATCGAACTCGCGCACGTCGCTGAAACCCACGCGCGTTTTCACGGTGAACTTGATGCTTACCGCGTCGCGCAACGCACCGAGAATCGCGTCAACCCGTTGTGGTTCGCGCAATAATCCACCACCCGCACATTTGCGATAAACAATGGGCGCTGGACAGCCAAGATTCAGGTCGATCGCAGCGACGGGCAGGTGTTGCAATTCTTTCGCCGTGCGGATGAGTGACGGAATATCGTTGCCGATCATCTGCGCGATGACCGGTCGGCCGGTGGGATTCTGTTCGATGGATTCGAGAATCCATTTCTCCGGACGCGATACGGCGTGAACGCGAAAATATTCGGTCCAGTAAACATCCGCGCCGCCGTAGCGATGCATGAGTTTCCAGAAAGCGGCATCGGTAACATCCTGCATTGGTGCGAGCGCGAGAAACGGAGCGTCGCTCCGCAGCAACGCATCAAACTGCTCGCGATGATTCATGACGCGACAGTCGCCGGAGATTTAGCGCGAATCAACCAGAGGCCGAGGCAGGTCAACAAGCCGTTCAGGATCAGCAGTTCAAATCCGAGTTTGTAGCCGTGAAACCACGCTGCGGAATTCTGTTGTAACACGAAACACAACAGCGGTGAAACACAGCAGACAATCGGCACCCAACGGTCTTGCGCTTTGCCTTTGCTGAACAACCCAAACGCGAACAATCCCAACAACGGCCCGTAGGTGTAACTCGCCAGAGTGAAGATGGCGTCAATGATCGCTTTGCTGTTCAGCGCCTGAAACGCGAGGATGACGAGCCAGAGCAAAATCGCAAACGCTACATGGACTTTGTGGCGGAGTCTGGTGCGCTGTGCCTCGGTCATTTCTTTGCGTTCTTCCATGCCGAGAATATCAATGCAGAATGACGTCGTCAGCGTTGTGAGCACGGAATCCGCACTGGAAAAGGTCGCTGCCGTCAACCCTACGATAAAAATCACGGCGGCCATTGTGCCGAGATGATTGAGCGCGAGCGTTGGAAATAGCGCGTCGGTTTTCGCAGGAATCTCAATGCCTTTCGTTGCCGCGTATTGGAACAGCAATACACCGAGCGAAACAAAGAAAAGATTCACAAACACCATGATGCTGGTGAACGCGTAGATGTTCTTTTTGGCCGCACTCAGCGAACGGCAGCTCAAATTTTTCTGCATCATGTTCTGGTCAAGCCCCGTCATGGCGATAGCGATGAACGCACCGGCGAAGAATTGTTTCCAGAAATAATTCGTCGCGCGCCAGTCCCAGAAAAACGTTTTCGACATTTCGCTGTTTTTCACCATGTCAATCAAACCGCCGAGACCCAGGTCAAGGTCGCTCGCGATGGCCGCTATGGATAACACGACGCCCAACAGCAGGAAGGTGGATTGAAACGTATCAGTCCAGACGAGCGTTTTAATACCGCCGCGATAAGTGTAGAGCAGAATCAAACCAATGGTCACACTGACTGTGAGCCCAAAAGGAATGTTCCAGCGAGCAAAGACGAACGTTTGAAATACGTTTGCGGCGAGGAACAAGCGCGCCGCCGCTCCGAGCAATCGCGACAACAGGAAAAAGAGCGAGCCGATTTTCTGTGAGTTGGGGCCGAATCGCTGTCGCAGATAGCTGTAAATCGAAGTGAGGTTCAGCTTGTAATAGAGCGGCAACAGAATTTCGGCAATGACCACATACCCGAGCACATAGCCGAATACGATTTGCAGATAGGAAAATTGATCGGCAGCCACTTTGCCCGGAACAGAAATGAAGGTAACGCCCGAGAGAGAATCGCCCAATAGCCCGAAGGCTACGGCGTACCAGGGCGATGCTTTGTTACCGAGGAAATAAGCGCTGTTACCGGCATTGCGGCTGGTGTACCACGCGATCAGGAGCAGGAATGCGAAGTAAGCTCCAACGCACCCCAGAATTAAAGCCGGAGACATGCAGCGGCTGAATCAACCCTTGGGTTTCTCTTCCAATGACGAAATGCCGTTGGCGATGGCAAACTTCGTCAGACCGGCGACGCTATGAATATCCAGCTTACGCATAATGCGTTCGCGATGCGTCTCCGTAGTGCGCACGCCGATGCCGAGTTGCATGGCGATTTCCTTGTTACTCTTGCCTTCAGCGATCAACGCCAGGACTTCGCGTTCGCGCTCACTGAGCTTGGCAACCGGCTTCGTGTCGTCAGCGTCCGAGATGTATTGATTGAGTGCAATCTGCGCGACGGGCTTGCTGAAATAAGCCTCGCCCGCATAAACCGTTTCGATGGCGTTAACCAATTCATCCGTCGGTGCGTCTTTCAAAACGTAACCGCGCGCACCGGCTTTAATGAGTCGCAACACGGGATCGCGGGTGGATTGCATGGAAAGCACGAGGATTTTCGTCTGAGGCACGTCTTTACGGAGGGCTTCAGCGACTGCCAGGCCGTCCATTCCCGGCATTGAAACGTCCATGAGCACAATGTCCGGCTCCTGTTCTTTGGCAAGTTTGAGGGCTTCCTGGCCATTGCTCGCTTCCCCGACGATTTTCAGGTTTTCTTTGTTGGAAAGGCAGGACAACAACCCCTTGCGAACCACCGGGTGATCGTCAACCAGCAAGATTTTGATCTTCTTTTTAGCAATGCTCATGGCAAGCATGATTCGACCTCAGGAGAATCCTGAGAGCGTTCCGTAGAATACACGACAAAAGGGTTGTGGCAAGCTTCGGTTATGCTTCAATCCTTCCATATACCTTTAACTCTCCGACACCCATCTGTTTATCGGAATTTTTTGTTCGAACCTGAACCGATTTCTGTAATTCAAATGCACAAATCTCTTTCCGCCTGACGGACATTATTCAAATCCGTTGATCTTTATCGCCGCGACAATGTTTGACGTTCAAACCGGCACATCTTGCGCGACGCTTCGGGAGGTTTTAGGCTGCCGCGATGTTCGAATCGCTCAGCAACAAACTTCAAACCGCCTTCCGCAATTTGCGCGGCATGGGAAAAATTTCGGAGAGCAACGTGTCGGATGCGTTGCGCGATGTCCGGATGGCGCTGCTGGAAGCGGATGTCAATTTCAAGGTGGCGCGCGATTTCATTGAGCGCGTTAAAGCCAAATCTATCGGCGCAGAAGTCGTCCAAAGCGTTCAGCCCGGTCAGCAAATCGTGAAGATCATTCACGATGAGCTGGTGGAACTGTTGGGCTCGGAAAATGCCGGAATCAATTTCGATAAAAATCCCACCAGCATCATGATGGTCGGTCTGCATGGCGCGGGAAAAACGACTTCCTCCGCCAAACTGGCGCGGCTCATTCAAAAGCAGGGCCGACAACCGTTGCTCGTCGCAGCGGACGTGTATCGCCCGGCGGCCATGGACCAGCTCGAAACGCTCGGCAAACAGTTGAATATCCCGGTCTTCGTCAAACGCGGCGAAACCGATGTGTTAAAAATCGCGAAGGAAGCGCTCACGTTCGCTCAGGAAAACAGCCGAAACACGATTATTTTCGACACCGCCGGTCGTTTGCAGATTGATGAGCCGCTCGTGCAGGAACTGGTTCGTTTGCGCGACCTCGTCAAACCGCAGGAAATTCTGCTCGTCCTCGACGCCGCCACCGGTCAGGAAGCGGTAAACGTTGCGACGCATTTCGACCAGGCGCTGAATATTACCGGTTCAATTCTCACCAAGCTGGATGGCGACGCGCGAGGCGGTGCGGCGCTCAGCATGAAATCCGTTACCGGCAAGCCGATTAAGTTCATGGGCGTCGGCGAAAAGCTGGAGGATTTCGAGCCGTTTCATCCGGAACGTATGGCATCACGCATTCTCGGCATGGGTGACGTCGTCAGCCTGGTTGAAAAAGCCGCCGAAGCCGTGGACCTCGAAGATGCCAAGCGCATGGAAGAAAAAATGCGCAAAGGCGAATTCACGCTGGAAGACTTTCTCGAACAATTGCGCCAGATGAAAAAGCTCGGTCCGCTCGACAGCATCATGAAAATGTTGCCCGGCGGCGCGGAAGCGTTAAAGCAGGTGGACCTCGAGAAACAGGAACGGGAGTTCAAACACATGGAGGCGATGATTTGCGCCATGACGCCCAAAGAACGCAAGAATCCGCAAATCCTGAATGCCAAACGCCGTCAACGCATTGCCAAAGGAAGCGGTGTCACGGTGACCGAACTGAATACGATGTTGAACAAGTTCGCGCAGATGCAGCAAATGATGAAGAAGATGGGCAAGTTTCAGAAAATGATGTCGCGCATGGGCGGCGGCATGCCAGGAATGTTCCGTCGTTAAAACTCCACAACCATAATGATTAAAGCTTTGACTCTACTCGGTTGCGCGGTGTTGGTTTCCGCGTGTTGTTCCATTTGCTCTCAATCTTCCGGTCCCGGTGATTGGCAACCGCTGCTCGGCTCGAACACGACGAATCTCTGGCGTACGTATCGCGGCTCGGGTTTTCCGCAAACCGGCTGGACGATTAAGGATGGCGTGTTGCACCTCGCAGCCGGCGGTAAAGGCGGCGAACTGGTTTCGGTTCAAGCGTACGACAATTACGAATTGGAATGGGAATGGAAAGTCGCCCCCAAGGGTAACAACGGCTTGAAGTATCTCGTCACCGAATCACGTCCCAACGCGCCCGGCCACGAATACCAGATGATTGACGACAGCACGGCCCCGAATCCCAAACACAAAACAGCGACGTTTTACGACGTTCTACCGGTGCAGCGCGCGACAAACCCCAAACCGGTTGGCGAGTGGAATCGTTCCCGGCTGGTCGTGCGTGGGAATCAGATTGAACATTGGTTGAACGGCGAGAAGGTGCTCGAGTACGAATTGGGCAGTGCCGAAACCAAAGCCGCGTTAGCGCAGAGCAAATTTAAAAATGCGCCCGGTTTCGGTGACAAAATCAAAGGCCACATTCTGCTCACAAATCACAACGACGAAGCATGGTATCGCAACATGCGAATTCGCGAGTTGAAGGTGAATTAACCGCTCAGCGCAGCGACGCCACGGCTGCGGCCAGATATTCGTAGTCGCTGAACGAATTGTAAATCTGCGCGGAAATCCGCAGCCAACGTCGCTCTGGTTTTCCGAACCGCGAAAACGGCACTTCGATGCCAAATCGATCGTAAAGCTCGAGTTGTTCCCGATCGATTTTGCCGGTTGCTTTGCGATTCTGAAATCGACTTGGTAATGGAATCGTCGCCAACGAACCGAGCATTGTCTCCGGTGCCGGCGGATCTACTTCGAACTGAGCACACAAAAACCGGCGCGCTTGCCGAACCTGTTCATTATTCCGCTGCCGCAATTCATTCCATCCACCCGGCAACAGATTGTTCATCCAACGAATCGCTTCCGGCACGCTCAACCATGCGCTCGGATCATGCGTTCCCGGCCAGTCGAACCGATCTTGAAAGGGCGTGAATCCGGGTCGCGAACGATTATTGCCGTGACTGATGACGGGCGGCTGAATGCTGTCCTGCAAATCCTCGCGCACGTAAAGAAAGGCCGCGCCTTTCGGAGCGCAAATCCATTTGTGCAGGTTCGCCGCGTAATAACCCGGTCGCAGTTTGCGCAGATTCAACGGCAACATGCCGGGCGCGTGCGCGCCGTCCACGAGCGTCTCGATGCCGCGTGCTTTCATTTCGCGAATGATCTTTTCCACCGGCAACACGATTCCCGTATTGCTGGTGACATGATCCAACAACAGCAACCGCGTGCGTTTCGTCACCGCGCGCAGCACGGCTTCTGTGATTTCATCCGCGGATCGCAGCGGAAACGGTATTCTGGCTTCGACAACTCGTGCGCCACTTTGCCGCGCGACTTCGTTCAACACATTTCGACACGCGTTGTAATCCAGACTCGTCGTCAGCAATTCATCTCCGGAACGAAACCTCAGCGAGCGCAAGACCGCGTTGATGCCGCTGGTAGCGTTAGTCGTGAAAACAATGTCGCGCGAGGATGCGCCAACAAATTTCGCCAACGCCCGACGCGCCGGCTCCAGACGTTCTTCGTAGCGACGCCAGAGAAATTGCACCGGCTCGGCTTCCATTTCGCGCCGAAGTTTTTCCTGATACGCGAGAACAGCTTTCGGACAGGCGCCGAATGATCCGTGATTTAAGAAGACTATTCCCGGAGCAAGATTCCAATATCGGCGAAACGGATTCGGTTTCGACGCGACCAGATGCGGCGTTCGTTTCATCACGCAATCTCCAGCGGTTTCAATCCATGGCTGCGGCCGTGCGCTCGATAATTTCGCGCAACGGCGTTTGTGGCCGAAATTGAATCAGGCGCTCCAGCTTTTCCACCTGCGGTTTGCGGCGCCGCATATCATCGAATCCTGACGCGTAAGCTTTGTCGTACGGAATGAATTCCACGGTGGATCGCGCATTCAGCGTCGCGATGACCTGCTTGGCGAGTTCGAGAATCGTCACTTCTTCGGTATTTCCAACGTTGAGAATCTGCCCGCGCGCTTCCGGCGTTTGCCACAATCGCACCATCGCTTCCACGGCATCGAGGACGTAGCAAAAACAACGACTTTGCTGACCATCACCGAAAACGCGCAACGGTTCATTCTTTTTCGCCGCGGCAATGAAGCGTGGCAACACCATGCCGAATTGACCGGTCTGGCGCGGGCCAACGGTGTTGAACAACCGCGCAATAACGATGGGCAACGCGCGTTCCTGCGCGTAAGCAAAGGCGATAAATTCGTCCATCAACTTCGAACACGCATAACCCCAACGCGAATGTTGGGGCGGTCCGATTAACAAATCATCGTCCTCGCTGAATTCAGTTTTCTCGCTCTTGCCGTAAACTTCGGACGTTGAGGCGATGATCGTAGGCACATTCGCTACAGCAGCTGCTTCGAGCAGTGTTTCGGTTTCGTGGATATTGTTTTTCAACACGTGAATTGGCGATTTCACCACCAGGTCCACGCCAACCGCTGCTGCGAGATGAAAAATCGCTACCGATTCTCGTACGAGTCGCGGCAATGCAACGCACGCCGAAACCTTGGCTTCGATGATTTTCAATCGCGGATTCCCTGCCACTGAGGCGAGATTTTCCCGATTTCCCGTGGAGAGATCGTCCACCACCACCACGCGATGCCCGTCCCGCAACAAGCGCTCCACCAGATGCGATCCGATGAAGCCCGCACCGCCCGTTACGAGGATGGATTTGTCTGCACTCATTCCAAAGCCTTGGCTACCGCTTCCGCAAGTTTTTGGCGATATTCCGGATCGGCGGCAAGTTTGGCTTCCGCCGGATTGGATAAGTAACCCGCCTCTATCAACACCGCC
>Ga0065721_10052342_pt1 | contig 12150 bp, 8 predicted proteins | sample Mesricmetagenome_FD_59108 | JGI IMG/M metagenome (GOLD analysis project Ga0065721, IMG submission 59108) | Mesophilic microbial community from rice straw/compost enrichment Sample: eDNA_1 v2 (version 2) | ecosystem: Engineered > Solid waste > Grass > Composting > Bioreactor | place: USA: Davis... | reverse complement strand
TTAATGGGGGGAGGGGATGGCCCGAGGGACGAGGGCCGGGGAGGGGGGCCTTATCGGGGAGACGCACCGCTTCCCGCAGCTTTGCCGCCGCCTCCGAGTCCTTGCCCACCATCGCCTCGGCGAGGGCTTCGGCGCGGGTGTCCGAGGTCATCGTCTCCAGCACAACGCGCCCGCGGCGCAGGACGGTGACGCGCCCGGCAAGGGAGAGCACCTCATCCAGCTTGTGCGAGATGAAGACGATGCCCCGGCCCTCCGACGCGAGGCGGCGGATGGTGGCGAAGAGTTCGGGGGTTTCGGTGGGGGTGAGGACGGCGGTGGGCTCGTCGAAGATGAGGACGCGGGTCTTCCCACGCAGGGCCTTGAGAATTTCGACCCGCTGCTGGGTGCCCACGGGCAGGTTCCCGGCGGGTTCATCCCAGGGAAGCCGCCACCCCAGCCGCTCTGCGACCGCCTTCGCCTCGTCCAGCACGGCGGGGAGCGGATAGGAGAGCGCGCCGCCCTGGTCCGGGGAGGCGCCGAGCATCAGGTTCTCCGCTACGGAAAGCGGCGGCACGAGGAGGAAGTGCTGGTGCACCATGCCGATGCCGCGCGCGGCGGCGTCCGCGGGCGAGGCGAAGCGCACGGGCGCTCCGTCCACGCACACCTCCCCCGCCGTCGGGCGCAGTAGCCCCGACAGGAGGTTCATCAGGGTGGACTTGCCCGCACCATTCTCGCCCAGCAGGGCGTGAATCTCGCCCGGGCGCACGGCGAAGTCCACCCCGTCGAGCGCTGTGAACGACCCGAAGCGGCGGACGATGCCGCGCGCTTCGAGGACCGCTGCCGCCGCCGCCGCTGCTGCTGTTCTGTCTGCCGCCGCGCTCAGTTGCCCCTCAGTTCCCTGCGGTCGCCCCCGCTGCCATCGCCGGGTTCTCCGGGTTCGCGTCCACCTTCCCCGCGATGATATCCTTTTCCGCCTGCGCGACCTTCGCCTTCAGGTCCGCCGGGATGCTCCCTGCGAACTTGGGGTTGTAGTGGAAGCCGACCGCCCCCTCCTTCAGACCGCTCGGGAAGGGCTTGCCCTCCCCCTTGCCCTCTTTGACCACCTTCGCCACAGCCACATAGGCGTTGGGCGCGTCCACGATGAACGACCCGAGGTTCTTCGGCGTCGCCAGATCGTCCTGCGGCGCGTTCGCCCCGATGAAGTACGCTCCGTCCTTCTCCATCACGGCCTGCGCCACGCCCTTACCGGCCTCGTTGGCGTTGTGCATGATGACATCCACACCCTCGGCAAAGAGGGACTGCGCAAGCTGCTTGCCCTTGCTAGTGTCACTCTCATCGCCGATGAAGGCGATCCGGACCTGAATGTCCGGCTTCAGGGCCTTCGCGCCCTTCTCAAACGAGGCGAACGAGTCCTTGACGATCGGAATCTCTGCCGCGCCGACGCAGGCGATCTTGCCGGACTTGCTCATCCCCGCCGCCAGCATCCCGGCAAGGTACGTCGCCTCGCCCGCGGAGAACTGGATGGGCGTGAGGTTCGGCTTGACCGTGCGTCCGCCCACCACCACAAAGGTCGTCTGCTGGAAGTCCGGAGCGACCGACGCCGCGCCCTCATCGAACTCAGAGCCGTGCAGGAAGACGAGGTGGCTCCCCGCCTGCGCCAGGTTGCGCGCGGCGCCCGCCACCTCGGCGACCCCGACGCCCTCGACCGGCGGCGTTGCCTCCGCGCCCAGCTCCGACGCGATGCGCTTGACGCCCCGGTCGGCGGAGGCGTTCCAGCCCTGGTCGCTCACCTTGCCGGGGGTGATGAGGCCCACCCGGAGCGCCCCCTCCGGCGCGGGCGGCGGGGCGTACGCCTCTGTGGCCGCGGCATCCCCTCCTCCGCTTGCGCCGGGCGACGCGCCCGGGGACGGGGCAGTCTGGCAGCCCGCGGCGAACAGGGGCAGAGCGGCGGCGGCGAACAGGAGCGTTGGGAGCAGAGCGCGCCGCGTTCCGGCGCGCCGACGGGAAAGGATCAAGGAAGAATCTCCTTACAAAGGCCCGGTGGGAGTGGAAAAAGGATACCCCCGGATAGGGTCGCCTGTCAACGCACGCGCGCGGCCGCGCGCGTGCGTGACGAGCAGGGGCTGTGGGAAAGAATAAGAGCGGCGTTGCCCGATCCGAGGATGCCTTTGCAAAGCGGTCGGGCGCAAATGCGGGGAATTGTGCGTATCATATAAGAGGGTGAGGACGCCGCGCCTGCGGGCGCGGCGCGCCTTTCGGCGTGCCGCGGCGTGCGCGCCACCATCGATCGGAACACGACTACTGAAGCGAGGACAGGAATGTACGGACGCGGCGGCACGGATTGGCGGCGGTTATTCGGGGCGGGTGGTACGCCGTTTACCTTCGGGGTCATGGCGGCGTACGTGCTCGTATTCCTCGGCAACCTGATCTCCGGCCAGGCCCTCACGCCGTGGATCGCGTTCCGCACAACGCACTTCCCGGTGAGTTTCTGGACACTCTTCACCTGGCCCCTGGCGGGTGTCGGTGATCCAATCAGCCTGATCTTCGCCCTGGGCTGGCTCTACCTGTTCGGGGGCAGCATGGAGCGCGCGTGGGGGACGCGTCCCTTCGCCTCGTTCTTCGTACTGACCAACGTACTCACCGCAATCGCTGTCTGGCTGGCGAGTTTCGCGCTTGGCCCGGCCGTGGTGGCGGGACTGTGGGTAGCGGCTGCCCCGGCGGTCGTGGCCTGGTCCATCGTGAACGCCCGCGAGGTAGTGAGCTTCTTCTTCCTGCCCATCCCGGGGCCAATCTGGGGACTGATTGGGGCGGTGATGGCGTTCTTCTATGTCAGCACCTCCGCCGTGAACCCGCTTATGGGGCTCTTTGGTGTGGTAGGGTGCGCTGCGGCCTACTGGTATGCCCGCTTCGGCCGCTTCCAGTACCGCGGGTACCGCTCCGAGCCGGGGCGCGGGCGCTTCGGCAGCAGCGAGGGGGACTTCGCCACGGCGCAGCGTTTCCGTAACCTGGACCGTGAACCGGGACGGGGCTTCTCGCTGGCCCGGTGGTGGAAGGATCGGCAGGAGCGCAAGCGTCTGGAAGAGATTTTCCGGCGCTCCGGGCTTGATGATCCCGACGACAAGCGACGATAAAGACAGGGCCAGTCCGGCGCGGGCGGGTCCCGCGCCGGTGTTCCTCTCCTTGCAAGACGGGGGCGGAGCCGGTATCGGCGCTCCGCCCCTTTTCGTTTCGCGGGCCGAGCGCCCGTTTGTGGAATTGTAAGAATACAGAAACTTTAGAAAGAAGCGCCGCCGAAGCAGGCGGCGCCCTGGAGACACTCAGCACTATGCGTTCAGAAAAGATGCCCTCGTCCGTCACCGGTTCCGGTGCGGCTGCGGCGGTGGCCGCCGTCACTGAAGCCCCGCGCGTCGAGGATCGGCCCGCCCTGCCCGGCGACGACCGGATCACCCTGCGTGAGATCCGGCGCGAACCGCGCGTGCGGACATACATCACCAAGGCCAACGAGCAGATGGCCGCCATCGGCTTCACGGAGCACGGTCACCGGCACGCAGGCATTGTGTCCACCATCGCACGCTCCATTTTGACCTCGCTCGGGCACGACGACCGCGTGGCGGAGATCGCCGCCATCGCCGGGTACCTGCACGACATCGGCTGCGTGGTCAACCGCAAGGGTCATGTGGAGGCGGGGGCGATCATCGCGTTTCAGATCCTGTCAAGCCTGGGTACCGACCCGGTAGAGATCGCGGACATCGTCGGCGCGATCGGTAATCATGAGGAGCCGAACGGTGAGCCCATCTCCGCGGTAGCGGCCGCGGTCATTATTGCGGATAAGTCCGACGTTCACTACTCGCGTGTCCAGAACCCCGACCCCGCCGCCTACGACATCCACGACAAGGTGAATGGAGCAGTGCGGAAGTCGTTCCTGCGCGTGGACCCGGAAAACCGGCGCATCACGCTGGAGTTGGAGATCGACACCGAAGCCGCCTCCGTTATGGAGTACTTCGAGATCTTCATCACTCGCATGGTGCTGTGCCGGAAGGCCGCCGCCGAACTCAACTGTACCTTCGCAGTCGCCATCAACGGACATGTCGTCTAAAGTGCGCGGGTTTCGGATTGGGGGGTGACGCTTGCCACACATCGATTGGGTTGGCATCTGGCTCGACTTGCGGCATAATTACGGTATTATTTCCGTGTCGCGCGTCGTGCCGGCGGTCAAGGCTGTGATCCGTCTCCGCCCGCATTCGGTTCTCGCGTTGTAGCCGCTCATGCCGTTACCCCCCCCTGAGTTCATTGCAGCCGCCGGCTCTTCCCCCGTCCCGACGCACCCCGGCGAAGCCGCGCGGCCGGCAGGAGGGGATACAGAACTACTCCTTCTGGAGGGTGGGGCCGAGGCGGCGGAGCGCTTCTGGCATCTTCTCCGCTCCCCGCGCGCGCCCAGCGGCGCGGTCTGTTTTCTGCGCGTCCTGCCGCGGGGCGCGGCGCGTCTGGACCCCGCCGCGCTGATGAGGGCCCTCCTGCCAATGATAGAGGAGGCGCGCCCGCCGCGCGGCGAGCCCCTTCTGTTTCCCGTAGGCTTCAACCTCTTCTTCCTCTCCTTCACGGGAACCTACGCCTCGGTGGAGGTGAGCGCACTGCGCGACCGTCTGCAGGCCGTCCTGACGCGGTGGGCGCTTCACTCCGACACCGTTGCCATGGTGGAGGTGACCGACGCCTTCACCTGGTGGGGACAGAGCCACGAGCCCTTCTCCGGCGACGGGCAGCATCCGGTGGACGCGCTGCTCCAGATCCTGGCGGAAGAGAGCCTGAGCGCGGTCTTCCAGCCCATCGTCTCCCTCAAGAACGGCTCCGTACTCGGCCACGAGGCGCTCATACGGGGCAAGCCGGGCTCCCCCCTGGCGCGTCCGGACGCCCTGTTCGCATGCGCTACCCGAATGGGCTTGCTGTTTGAGGTGGACACTCTGTGCCAGCGCATCGCCCTGGCAGCGGCGCGCGACTCGGGGCTGGCCGGTCTGGGCAAGCTGTTCCTGAACATTCACCCGGCCAGTCTGCGCGAGCGGGCCTACCAGGGCAGCCCGCTGGTCAAGGCGATCGAGGCGTTCGGTGTCCCGCCCAGCCAGGTCGTCATCGAACTGACCGAGCGCCAGGCGATTCACGACTTCGCGGCCTTTGAGAGCGGTCTGCGCGCCTATCGGGATGCGGGCTTCCGTGTGGCCGTGGACGACGCCGGAGCGGGGTATTCGTCGCTCCAGGCCATCGCCGAGGTCTCCCCGGACTATATCAAGGTGGACCGCTCGCTGGTCCAGGGGATTGACGCCGCGCCGAATAAGCGGGCGCTACTCTCGGTAGTCGCGCAGTTCGCCGGGCAGATCGGTACGCGCCTGATCGCCGAGGGCATCGAGACGATGGCCGAGATGACGACCCTGATCGAGTTGGGGGTCGAATTTGGGCAGGGGTTCTATCTGGCCCGTCCCGAGCCGGTGCCCGAGCAGCGCATTCCGAGCGACGTTTCCACTCGAATCGTTAGCGCCGTACAGCGGCGGCGGCGTACACTTACCGGTGGCGGCGTCCCGACCATCGGTGAGTTGCGCATCCCGGGAGCGGCAGCGCACATGCTGCGCCCTAACGAGATTGTGGAGGTGGTCCACGAGCGCTTCTTCCCACTGGACAGTGGCGATGGTATGCCCATCGTGGGCATGGACGGCCGGCCGATGGGCCTGCTGATGAAACGCAACCTCCAGGCGCGCCTGGCAATGCCTTATGGACATGAGCTTCTGCTCCGCAAACTGGTCATGCTGGTGATGGACGCCGACCCGCTTGTGCTGGAGAGCCATGTCCCCATGGAGGAGGCGCTGCAGCGGCTCCTCGCCCGCGGTCAGGGCAAGTTGGACGACCACATCCTGGTGACCGACGAAGATGGTTTTTACCTGGGGTACGTCCCGGCGCGTCGCCTCCTGGAGCAGATGTCCCGAATTCAGATCAGTCAGGCGCGCTATGCGAACCCCCTCACGGGCCTGCCCGGCAACATCCAGGTGGAGCAGGAGGTCAACGCCCGCCTGGCAGCGGACGCCGCCCTGGCGCTGCTCTACGTGGACCTGGACAACTTCAAGCCCTTCAACGACCGCTACGGCGTGGCTCACGGTGACGAGGTGATTCGCGCCCTCGGACAGACGCTGCTGCAGACGGTGGACGAGCGGGGGGACGCCACCGATCTGGTGGGGCACCTGGGCGGGGATGACTTTCTGATCGTGACCCGGCCCGAGGCCGCCGCGGCGCTGGCGAGCGATCTGGTGCGGCGCTTCGAAGCGGTGGTCCCCCGCTTCTACGTCCCCGAAGACCGGGCGCGGGGCGGGTTCGTGGCCCACGACCGCAACGGCGTCCTGACCAAGTTCCCCATGCTCACCGTCTCGGTCGCCGGCATCGGGAACGCAGACCACCCGCTGCAGGACTGGCTGCACGCTACAGAGCTGCTGGGCACTCTGAAGGCGGACGTTAAGCGCCTGCCCGCGCCACGCATTCTCCTCACCGGCCTGGGGGCGCAGCCGCTGCCGCCGCCCTCGTCCCCCCGCAAGGGTGCGGCGCTCCAGGGACGCAAGGGGGGCGAAACCGCCCGATCCGCCGCGCCCCTGCCGCCGGCCGGGGAGGGAGCGGAGGCGATCAAGCAGCGCGCCCGCAGCACCCCCCGGTCCACATCGTCTCCCCGCGCGCCACGCACCCCACGAAGCAAAACCAGCAAGCCCGCCGCATAGGCGCCCCTGCACCATGGACGAATCCACCGCACGTTATCTGACCGGCCCCGAGGGCGCGGGGCTACTGGAAGCCGCCGCGCGCGGCATCGCAGCCTCGGGCGGCGATGCCGCCCCCTGCCTCCTCGCGCTACGCAAGCAGGGCGTCCCCCCCGAGCAGGCGGCGGGCGCCGTCCAGGTGGTGGAGGCGCGGCGGCGGGCGGCGCGGCAGCGTTACCCGGACGCCGAGCGGCTGTTCCTCACTCCTGAGTCTCTGGCCCAGGCCACCTCCCCCGCCCTGGCGGACTACCACGGGCGCCTTCTCGCGCCCTTCGGCGCGGTGGCCGATCTGTGCTGCGGGGTGGGTATGGATGCCCTGGCGCTCGCCGCGGCGGGCGCGGCACACGTCCTGGCGGTGGATATCGACCCCGCGCGCCTCGCCTTCGCGGAGGCGAACGCGCGCATCCGGGGCGTTTCGGAGCGCATCCGCTTCCTGAAGGCCAATGTAACGGACATCGCCTCGTGGCGAGAGGGCGCGGGTGGCCCGCCCATCCGCGCTGCCTTTCTGGACCCGGCGCGGCGCACGGCGGAGCGGCGCGTTTCCCGCGCGGGCGACCAGTACTCCCCCCCGCTCTCGTTCGTGCCGGAGTTGCTTCGCCACGTCGAGGCGCTGGGGGTGAAGCTCTCCCCCGCCCTACCGGACGCCGACCTGGCGGCGCTCGGCGGTAGCGTCACCTTCCTTTCCGAAGGGCGCGAGTGCAAGGAGGCGTTCGTGTGGGCGGCGCCGGGCGATGCCCCCGGCCCGGCTCCGTTCTCCGCCCTGCTGCTGCCCGAGGGGGTGGAAGTATCGGCAGCGGGCGACGGGACCCCGGCCCCGGTGGGGCCGCTCGGCGCCTTCTTGCTGGACCCGGACCCGGCCATAATCCGCGCGGGTGCGCTGGCGGACCTGTGCGACCGCGCGGGGGCCGTTCTGCTGAGCCCGGAGGATGCCTACCTGACCGCCGATACCCCGCCGCCCGGCGCCCATGGGGCACGGTTGGCAAGCGCATACCGGGTCCTGCATGCCGAGCCGTACTCCCCGCGCCGGCTGGGCAGGACGCTCCGGGATCGCGGAATCGGGCGGCTCGTGGTAAAAAAACGGCGATTCCCGCAGGAACCCGCCGCCCTGGCGCGCGAACTCAAACTATCGGGCCACGGCACGGAGGTGACGCTGGTGCTGGTGCAGGAGGCAGCGCACCGATTCCTGGCAGTCCTGTGCGAGCCCGCCGCGCCGGCGCCGTAACCCCATGCGTTCTCGAGTGACAAGGTCTGATTTTTTTTTGGCAGTGGCATCGGTGATGGCGGCACCCGGCGCGAGCCTGGCGTCGCTCCGGCCTTCGGGCAAGGACCGGGACGAGACAGTAGTGGTCGTGCCGGAATCCGCAAGTCCCGTTGTCGAGCTTGCCGCGCGGGAGCTTCAGTACTACGTGGAGAAGGCGACCTCCGTCCGAATGCCCATAGTGACGGAGGGAAGCGTGCCCGGCGCGACGAGCAAACGCATCTACCTGGGCGCGACCAGAGCGGCGCTTGAGGCCGGCCTCGACCCCGCCCGGCTGCCGGGGAATGCGTATCGAATACGAACGGCCGGTGATACCTCGTTCCTTGTGGGATCGGACGGCGACGGCGATCCGCTGAGGCTCGGCACCTCCGCAGGAACGCTCTTCGCGGTTTACGACGTGCTCGACGAGATGGGAGTACGCTGGCTGTGGCCTGGCAGTTCGGGTGAGTTCGTCCCCAGGCGCGCGGCGTTCGCGATACGGAACCGCAGCGAGACCGTCCTGCCCCGGTTCCGATTCTCCGGACTGCGTACCGCACGGCCCGCCGAACGCCTCTGGATGCGCCGGATGCGGATGCATGGCGCGGACGATATGCAGTACGGGCACGCGTTCGGAGCCTGGGCTGAGAAGTACGGTGCCGCGCATCCAGATTGGTTCGAGATGGACGCCAAAGGCGTCCGTCACCAGGGACGGTCGATGTGTGTCTCCAATCCGGGTTTCCAGAAGCAGATCGTGGATAACTGGTGGGCCGAGCAGCAGACCCACCCCGGCTTCAGGACGATCGTCAACGTCTGCGAAAACGACGGCCCCGGAGCCTGCGCCTGCCCGAACTGCCGCGCGTGGGATGGTCCTTCCCCACCCTGGCCGCGTCCCACTCCCTACGACAACGTACCTAACGTGTCTCAGCGGTACGCACGCTTCGCAATGGCCGTGCTCAATCTGGCCCGCGAGCACGATCCGAACGCGGAAGTGGTCGCGTATGCCTACAGCAACATGGTCTTCGACCCGAAGGGCGTTGCGCTCGACAAGAATGTCATTATGGGATACGTGCCCGACGTGTTCTTCCCGCGCACGGCAGAGAGCCAGCAGTGGGTGCTTGACCAGTGGGCGGGCTGGAGGAGTGCGGGTGCTTCGCTCTTCCTGCGCCCGAACTACCTTCTCAACGGATACTGCATGCCGGTGAACTCATCCCGGCAGATTGCCGAGGAGTTCCAGTTCTTCGAGAAAAACGGGATGATCGGCACGGACTACGACAGCCTGACCGGAATGTGGTCCACGATGGGATTGCAGCTTTATACGATCGGTCGGCTGCATGTAAAACCGAGAGTCCCGGTAGATCAGATTCTGGATGAATACTGCTCCGGTTTCGGGCCGGCCGCAAAGCAGGTCAGGGAGTACTGGCAATACTGGGAGCGGCATGGCCAGGAACACATCGACGTATTTAAGGATGGTCTCTGGCAGTATGCGCGGTACCCGGAGACCATCGACAGGCGGTTCCCCCTGGAATCCTTCGGGCCCGCCGAAGCGATCCTCTCCGATGCGGCGCGCGCCGCATCGACAGACCCAGACGCGGCAATCAAGGTCGCATTTCTCAGGACCGGGCTGACGCACGCTCGGCTGTGTGTCGAGGCGAGCATCGCGTTTAAGAAAGCCGGATCGGATACCGAGAAGCAAAAGGCGGCGGTGGCAAAGCTGCTTGCTTTCCGGAAGACGATTACCGATCCAATGGTGGTGAATCTGAGCGACGGCGACTCCTCGTGCGAAGCCCTGGAGAGGAATCTTGAGTGGCCGGTGTGAACGACTACGACAATGCCGATTTACGAGTACACCTGTAACGCGTGCGCGCGGCGCTTCTCCGCGCTGGTCGGAGTGGTCGCGGGCGCGACGCCCCCGAAGTGCCCCAAGTGCGGTGGCGCGGACCTGACCAAGCTCGTGTCGCGGTTCGCTCGCCTCCGCTCCGAGGATGAGTCCATCGACGCTCTGGCAGATGCGGCGGACAACATGGACATGGATGACCCGCGCGCGGTCCGGCGCCTGATGAAGGACATGGCCAGCGAAATGGGCGATGACATGGACGCCGACGAGTTCGAAGCCATCATGGACGAGGCGATGGACGACGAGGCCAGCGGCGGTGACGCCGGTGGTGATGACTTCTCAGACGATTGACACTTACACTCACACGCTCAACGGAGAATTTCATGCCTTTCGGAATCGTGATGGCGGGCCTGGACCACTGGTACACGGCGTTTGGCGTACTCGACGGCTGCACGGCGTCGGAGAAGGCGCCCCTGGTCGGGATCGCCGAGCCTGACCCGGCGCGGCGCGCCGAAGTCGCGGCGAAGTACCCGAATGCAACGGTCACGGAGGGGCTGGACGCCCTGCTGACCCGCGAGGATGTGGCCCTGGTCGCCATCTGCGCGTCCACCGACCGGGCACCCGCGCTGGCGCGAGCAGCGCTTCAGGCGGGCAAGCACGTGGTCTCGGTCAAGCCCCCGGCCCGCACTCTGGCCGAGTTGGATGAGGTGCTGGCGGAGGCGGAGCGGGCGGGCCGGTTCTTCGGGTCGTTCGAGGGCATGCAGCGTCTGCACCCGCGCACCACGCTTCTGCGTGATCTGGTGCAGGGCGGGGCCATAGGCACCCCGGTCTCCTACCACCAGATCGGCCACGGGGGGCTGCCCGCGCCGTGGCCGGGCGGGGCATCCGGCGCGCCCTCGTGGTGGCTGGACCCGGAGAGGGTGCCGGGCGGCGCCTGGCTTGACCATGCCATCTACGCGGTGGACCTGGCCCGGTTCGTGTTCGGAGGCGAGATCACGTATGCTGCCGGTCTGATCGAGAACCGCGTCTACCCGGACCTCGGTCTGGAAGACTACGGCGCAGCACTGATGCGACTGAGGCCGAATCAGGCCGACGCCCCCGCGGTGTCGCTGATTATCGAGGACACCTGGGCGGCCAAACCGGGCGGCGGCGCGCATCAGGCCCTTATCCTGGGCACAGAAGGCTCCATCCGTCCCGAAAACGCGGGTTGGGCGGTGACGAAGAACGGGGAGACGACCCACCACGAGGTGCCGGAATCCCGCTACTTCCGGTTCGACCTGCTGGCCGACCTTCTGACGCGTGGCGAAGCGGCGCCCTTCGGCCCCGCCGACGCCCGCGCGAACCTTGCCGCCTGCCTGGCGGTGTACGAAGCGGCCGCGCAAACGGGGTCAGCGGCCATCTGATCCTCGCCGCGCCGCGTCCGCACACGCCTTTCGATTAAAACGTCCGCCTGACGGGTACCTCTACGCACGGATCAGGAGGTCTACCCCCATGCGTACGAGAGGCTTCGTCACGGGTGTTTCCGCCGTGTTCGCGGTGGCCGCATTACTGCTGTTTGGCGCCCTTGCGGGGTACGGTACCCGCGAGGGCGCACGCGGCGGCCCGGGCGTGGACCCGGCGCGCGCGGAGCGGTTGGCCGAGGCCGCCCGCAGCATCCGCGCACTGGGCGTGAATGCCCTCCCCCTGCTGGACACCTACATCGACTCAGACCCGGAGAACGCCTTCGGGTACTACCTGCTGGCGGCAGCGCACGCCCGCCAGGGCGGTTGGGCCGCGGTGATGCAGGCGCTACGGGCAGGCAACCGCGCGCCCCGCTGCCAGCACTATGTTCCCCGCGAGTCGCCGGCGGCGGGCGCTTGGGAAGCGATCGCCCCGCTTATGGCGCTCCGACAGGACATCCTGGATGCCGCGCGGATGCTGCCAGGTCAGGAGGCAGGTGCGCTGCTCTTTGAGTGCCGCCGGATGGCCGAGCGGGTGGCCGGGGCGGAGCCGGCCTCGCTGGCTCTGCTGGAGGCGGGAACACGGATGCGCAGGGACTTTTCGCACGCGACCGTGCTGCTCGCTCAGCGCGCCGGGGAGGGCTGGCGCGCCGATCAGGCGCGCGCGGAAGAGAAGGCGGACCAGGCGCGGCTCGCCCGCATCGCCGAGGTGCGGGAGCGCCTGCGGGCCGACGCGGAATCCGGAAACGCGGAGGCGGTGCCGGGGGGTGAGGCGGAGCGCGCCGCGGTGGCGCGTCTGCTCGCGGCAGAGGCGAGCTCCTCCGCCGCGCCGGGTACGGCCGCGGCGGGCCGGCAGGTCGCGGACGGCGCCCACCGGTA
>Ga0065721_10052341_pt1 | contig 12151 bp, 9 predicted proteins | sample Mesricmetagenome_FD_59108 | JGI IMG/M metagenome (GOLD analysis project Ga0065721, IMG submission 59108) | Mesophilic microbial community from rice straw/compost enrichment Sample: eDNA_1 v2 (version 2) | ecosystem: Engineered > Solid waste > Grass > Composting > Bioreactor | place: USA: Davis... | reverse complement strand
CTGCGCCAACTCGTCGGCTGGCAAAAACAATCGCGCTGGAAAGTGAAACTCGCGCGGGTGATTTATCGCGACCCGGCAAACTGGTGGCGCACCGTGCAAATCGATCTCGGCAGTCGCGACGGCGTCAGCAATGCCATTCCCGTGCTTTCCGCCGAGGGTTATCTCATTGGCCGCGTTTCTTCCGTCAGCTTCACCCGCTCGCATGTGTTGCTGATTGGCGATCCGAATTGCGAAGTGCCTGCTGTGGTGGAAAACGAAATGCGCAGTCAAGGCATCGTGGGCGGCGGTGGACCGTTCGATGGTTCATTCGTAACGCTTTCACATCTGCCACGCAGTGCGAAGATCAAACCCGGTGAACGTCTCGTAACCAGTGAATTGTCCCGCATTTATCCACCGGGAATTCAAATCGGTCACGTGGTCGAAGAAGCGCATCCGGTGGAATCCGGTCTGATTCAGGAAGCTGAAGTGAAATTATCCGCGAACCTCAGTTCGCTCGAAGAAGTGTGGGTGATGTTTCGATGAAAACTGAAACTGATTTCAAACCTCATAACCGCTCCGGTTGGATGTTTCCCCGCTGACCATGTTTGTATTGTCTAACATTCTGATTCTGCTCGCGGCGCTGTTGGCGGTGTTTTTACAGGGCACCGTCGGCGGCTTGCGGAGTTGGTTCGGCGCGCAGGTGGACCTGCTGCCCGCGTTGATGGTTTACACCGCGCTTACGTCCGGCCCGGCCATGATGATTACGCTGGCCGTCTTCGGCGGACTCATGTTCGACACGCTGTCTGTCAATCCGCTGGGCGTGAGCGTGCTGCCGTTATTGTTGATCGGATTCCTGCTACAACTGCGCCGCGACCTGCTGTTGCGCGATCAGTTGTTTGCGCAATTCGTGCTCGGCGTCATCGCGAGTGCGCTCGCACCGGCACTCGTTGTTTTGATGCTGCTGACGCTCGGTCAATCTCCCCTGCTCGGCTGGGGTTCGCTCTGGCAATGGTTCGTCATGAGCCTGGGCGGCGGAATCGCGACGCCGATTTTGTTCCTGTTGTTCGACCGTTTGAATCACGCACTGGGTTATCAACCCATCATTGAAACCAGTTTTCGCGCCGACCGCGAAATCCGCCGTGGAAGAAATTGAAATCCCGATGAACCCGAAGCAGCACAACGGTAAGAATCCAGTCACCGGATTTAGTTCGCATTTATTCGTGTCGCTTCGCGGTAATTGACCATGCTGATTTTCGACCAACTCCGCAAAAACGATCCACAACTCCAGTTGCTGGCACTCGTTTTGGGTGGCGGTCTGCTCATTTTGCTCGCCGGACTCTGGTGGGTGCAAATCGTGAACGCCAGCCGGCATCGCGAATCCGTCGAAACCCAGGCTTTCCGCTCCGTGCGCATTCCGGCGTTGCGCGGTGAAATTCTGGATCGCAACGGCATCGCGCTCGCGGAAAATCGCCCGAGCTACAACATCGATCTCTACCTCGAAGAACTCAGTCGTTCCTTCCGTAAAGAATACCAGCGCATCCGTCCCCGCCAGATCGTCACCAACGACCTCCCGTTGTGGAAACAGTGGCTCGGCGTTTCTCCGGTGCGAACTCAATACGTCCGCGTGAAAGGCGATCAGCTCGAACGAGCCGCGCGTTATCAGGTGATTGCGACTGAAGCCGAAAAAATTTCTGCCGTCCTGCAATCGCCGCTTTACGTCAATCCGACGAACTTTCATCGGCACTACGCGCAATTACCGTTCGTTCCGTTTCGACTGGCGGAAAATCTTTCACCGCGTCAGGTCGCGCGATTGAAAGAAAGTCCGATCGATGTTCCGGGCGTAGATCTCGACATTCAGTCGCGCCGTTTTTATCCGCACAGCAACGTCGCCGCACACATCGTCGGTTACGTGCGCACTGACAACAGTTCAGTCGAAGGCGAGGAAGCGTTTTATTGGTATCGCTTACCGGATTATCGCGGAGTCGTCGGAATCGAAGGTGGTTTGGACCGTAATTACCTGCGTGGTCATGCGGGCTATAAATCAATTCAGATTAACAGCCTCGGTTATCGCCAGGCGGAAACAATCTGGGAGCCGACCGTTCCCGGCACTAACGTCGTGCTCACAATTGATCTCGAAGTGCAACGCGCCGCCGAAGCAGCGTTACGCCGGGAAAATCAATTCACCCGCGGCGCCGTCGTCGTGATGGACGTTCGCACCGGCGACATTCTTGCGCTGGCTTCCAACCCGACGTTTGATCCCAATCAATTCGCGCACGGAATTTCGCGACGCGATTACCAGCAGATTCAATCACTCACGGCGGAAAAAAATCGCGCCACTGGCGAACATTATCAGGCCGGCTCGGTGTTCAAAACCATTGTCGCCCTCGCTGCTTTGGAAACACCGGAAGCACGATTTGACCCCGAGGATGAATACATCGTACGGGAAAATCCGAATCACCATGGACGCGGTTACATTGATGTGGGGCGACAACGCTTCCGCGATACCGCCCCGCCCGGCCCGTACAATTTGCGCCGCGCCATTGCCCGTTCCAGTAACGCCTATTTCATCGATCTCGGGCTGCGCCCCGGTGTGTTTGAACACGTCGTCGAACTTGGTCGCCGTCTGCATTTAGGCGAACGATTTCCCACCGGCGTCGTTCCGTTGCGACAGGAAGCGAAAGGAAATTTTCCCACCGCCGAACGCGTTCGACGCAAAGATTGGCGCGACGGTTACACCGCCAACATCTGCATCGGCCAAGGCGAGATGGACGTAACGCCGTTACAGGTAGCGGTAATGACATCCGCATTGGCGAATGGCGGCGCGGTGTTGTTACCGCGCCTGATTGATCGTTACGCCCCGCACGATCCAACCGGTTTCGCAACCCCACTCGTAACGCCACGCGGCGTGATTCGCAATTACCTCGGCGTCAGCAAACGCAATCTCATCCTCTTGCGCGAAGCGATGTTGGCGGAAACCGAGGATCAGGAAGGCACGGGCCGCGGCGTCCAACCGTGCGGTTTTCGCGTGTGCGGCAAAACTGGAACGGCAGAACTCGACATCCTGCGGCCTGACGGACGGAAGAAGAACACGACGTGGTTCGCTTCTTTCGCGCCCTATGAATCGCCTCGCTACGCTGTTGTCGTCATGGTCGAAGACGGCATATCCGGCGGCACCACCTGCGCGCCGATTGCGAAGGATGTTTACATCGCGCTGAAGGCATTTGAATCGCGCGCGCAAACCAACAGTCTGGCCGCGAACCGATAAAAACATGACGTCACTTTCTCTCAACGACAGCACGCCGCGCCTCGACCGCCTGCAACTGGCGGCGATAGCGGGCCTGATGCTGATCGGGTTGGCGTTTGTATTCAGCGCCACCATGGTGACGGAAGCCGCGCAGGCGCAACCGTTGATCAAGCAATTCTGGTTTCGTCAGGCATTCTGGTATGGCGCTGGACTTACACTTGCCGTCCTCCTGTGCTTTGTGGATTACCACACGTTGGCGCGTTGGGCCGGACCGGTTTATTGGTTGCACATCGTCATGCTTGTCGGCGTCATGTTTTTCGGCACGGTACGCGGCGGAGCGCGACGCTGGTTCGATCTCGGCTTTTTCAGTCTGCAACCTTCGGAGTTCGCCAAACTCGCGATGATTCTCGCGCTCGCAAATTTCCTCAGTCGCCCGGCGGAAGAATTGCGTCAACCGGGCAACTTCTGGCGCGCGATGGGAATGCTGCTGTTGCCGTTCGCATTAATCGCGAAGCAACCCGATCTCGGCTCAGCGGCCGTGCTCGTGCCGACGGCGTTTGCAATGATGTTCGTCGCCGGAGTGCCGAAACGCTATCTGTTGCGTTGCATCGGCCTCGTCGTGGGACTGGTTGCGTTGCTCATCGTTGACGTGCTCTTCGCGCCGCCCATCTGGCAACCGATCAAACTCAAGGATTATCAGAAGCAACGTTTGCTCGTTTATTTCGGAAAAGATTTTGCCCCCCCCAACGCCACGCCCGAAGAACGCCGTCGCTACAAACGGTTGCAGGAAGAAAAATCGTATCAATCGCAACAGGCGTTGATTTCGGTTGGCTCGGGTGGTTTGACGGGACGCGGTTATCGCCAGGGCAAACAGACGGCGCTCGGCTTTTTGCCGCCCGGTGCGGCGCACACGGATTTCATTTTCTCCGTCATCGCGGAGGAAAAAGGATTTGTCGGTAGCGCGACAGTGATCGCGCTCTATGCGGTGGTCCTCTTCACTGGATTACGGATCGCCGGTCAGGCGCGAGATCGCCTGGGCAAAGTGTTGGCGGTGGGAGTCGTCACCCTCCTGTTCAGCCACATATTCATCAACCTCGGAATGAACATCCAGCTCATGCCTGTCAAAGGGATCCCCCTGCCGCTGTTGTCTTACGGCGGATCTTCAGTGCTGGCGTCCCTGATTGCGCTCGGCATGCTGCAAAACGTTCACATCTATCGAAAGGGATACTAATCATGAGTAATGACAAACGATTCGGCGGACGACGCCGACGGGGAATGCGGTTCAAGCCCAGCGGCGGCTTGCAAAACCAGCCGCCCAAAAAAGATAAGGAAGCCGTCGAAGCGCGAGCCGAAGCCATCGGTGAAGTTGTTGGCGGATTTGGTCAGGAAAAACTATTCGAACGCCGGCATCAGAACGAAATCGAACGTGCCGAAAACATTGCCGCCGGTCTGCCGCCGGAAGGCGCGCCCGAACCGGTCCCCGGCCATGAACATCAACATCAGGAAGCCGCTCCTGTTGCACCCGTCGCCGCGGAACCGGAGAAACCGTTCGAGCCCGTCAAAGTGCCCGAACCCCAGCGCAGCCTCGTCGAAAAAATTGCCGACGTCGCCACGACGCTGGTAAAGAAAGTTCAACGCCTCATCCGGCCGGAAAAGAAGATTCACAAAGAAGTCATCATCAATGCCGAGACGCTCGAAACCCGCGTCGCCGTCACCGAAGATGGCAAACTCGAGGAATTCAACATTGAGCGCACCACGGAGGAACGCCTCGTCGGCAGCATCTTCAAAGGCAAAGTGCGCAATCTCGAAGACGGATTGAAAGCTGCATTCGTGGACATCGGTTTCGAGAAAAACGCGTTCCTGCACTACTGGGACATCGTGCCCAATCAATTCGACAGCGGCGTGGAAATCGTGGATCGCCCGAACAAAAAACGCGAACGCCCGAAGATTACGCAAAAAGATATTCCGCGTCTTTATCCGCCTGGATCGGAAATCATCGTGCAGGTCACGAAAGGCCCCATCGGCACGAAAGGTCCGCGCATCACGACGAATCTCGTGTTACCCGGACGCTATCTCGTCCTGCTGCCCAACTCCGATCAAAGCGGTATTTCTCGCAAGATTGAAAACCAGCAGGAACGGCAGCGCTTGAAGAAGATTTTGCGCGAACTCAACATTCCCGACGGCATGGGCGTCATTATGCGCACCGCCGGCGAAGGTCAGCAGAAACGTTATTTCGTCCGCGATCTCGCGTTGCTGTTGGAAGAATGGCGCGAGGTGCAGGAACGCATCAAAAAACAACCGATGGCCACCTGCGTATTCCAGGAGCCGGACCTCATCGAACGCACTGTGCGCGACTTCCTCACTGAAGACGTCGAACGCATCGTCGTGGACAGCCAAAAAGCCTGCGACCGGATGCAGGCGATGATCTCGCGGATTTCACGTCGTTCCGCACGCAAAGTGAAACTTTACAACGAAGCACAGCCGATCTTCGACCGGTTCGGCATCAGCAAGCAGTTGGAAAATGCCTTCGCGCGCCAGGTTCATCTCAAGAGCGGCGGTTACATTGTCATTGATGAAACCGAAGCGCTGGTGGCGATTGACGTGAACACCGGACGCCACAAAGGCGGCAAGGATCAGGAAGCCGCCATTCTCAAAGTGAATCAGGAAGCCGCCGACGAAATCTGCCGGCAGTTGCGCCTGCGTAACATGGGCGGATTGATCGTGCTCGACTTCATTGACATGAAATCGGGTCGCGACCGCCAGAATATCTATTCGCGGATGAAGGAAGGTTTGCGCCGCGACAAAGCCAAGACGCACATCCTGCCGATCTCGCAATTGGGTCTCATGGAAATGACCCGCCAACGTCACAGCGAAAGCGTGCGCTCGGCGGTCTATGACGATTGCCCGTATTGCAAAGGCCGCGGCAAAGTAAAGAGTACCGAAACGATGAGCGTGGAAATCCAGCGCAAGCTCCAGGAAATCCTGAAGAAACGCACGCGCGACGAATCTGATTTCCAACTTCGCATCGTAGTGCATCCGACCGTGCTCGAACGTCTGCGCACCGAAGACGAGAAACATCTCATCGAGATGGAGAAACGCTACTTCGGCAAGCTCAGCTTCCGCGCCGACCCCGGCATGCACGCCGAACAGTTCAAGATTCAGAACGTCGCGACGAACGAAGACCTCGCCAGCGTTTCCTGAACTGTCTGATTCTCCATTCAGAACTCACGACACCCTCTCTTCATTCATTGGAGAGAGGGTGATTTGTGATGAAGAAGTTTCCGATGCGAACCGGTTCAAGGTTCATCCCTCGTCTGACCTGACCCCTGAAAAGTGGACGTGACATTAGTAGAGTTCTGCTGAGAGAAAGCGCGGCGGAATTCATTGCCCCGTTCCTGCCAAGCAGAGTTATCGAACGGCCAGGATTCGTCTTCGTTTCCGTGGATTTTCTCTCGCTATTTCAGCGCCAATTTCCGGTCGTTTCTCGCCAAGATAAAGGAGGATGAAATTCCCACCTCGCGCCAGACTAAGGTCGAGGAGGTTATAACGGTGGCATAGCAGGCACCAAGGCGAACAATAGGAGCCGGCTTCATTTCGAAGCCGGCTTTTATTTTGCCCCGAATCCGCCGGACGACTCGACGCCCTCCCGGCCCTGCGATAGTTTGTCGCCGCTTTGTGATGACCAGCCTCTTCACCACGTTGGCCCAGGCCGCGCGCGACAATCGACCGGTCGCTCTGGGCATCATCGCCAACGTCAAAGGCTCCAGTCCGCAGAAGCTCGGCGCAAAAGCGCTTTTCTTCGCCGATCGAAAAATCGCGGGCACGCTCGGCGGCGGCTGTCTTGAAGCGGAAGCGCAACGACTCGCGTTGCAATCCTTGCGCGATAGCCAACCGCAGACTTTTGAGCTGGTGCTGGATCATGATTTCGGTTGGGACGATGGCTTGATATGCGGCGGCAAAGTGTCGGGCCTCATCATTCCCAATGCGCAAGCGGCAGGAGAACGTTTCTGGGCTGACCTTGCCAAACGCGACTCCACGAAAACCTGGGCAGTGACTTCCTCATTCGAACTGGTCCGACTGAATTCTGCCTCAGACGCCGAATCATCCAGCAACAACTTCCGCTACACGGAAACCATCGCGCCGCCGTGCGCGTTGTGGATTGCCGGCTCCGGTCATCTTGCCCAGGCGATCGCGCCGCTGGCGTTGCAACTCGATTTTGCCGTCAGTGTTTTTGATGATCGGCCCGAACTCGCGAACCACGAGATTTTTCCCGTTGCCGTTTCGTTGCACGTCGAGCCTTGGGAAAAAATTTTACATCAACCGTTCGCGAACACACCGACGTTTGGACTCATCGTTACGCGCGGACACAAACATGACGCGCTCGTGTTGGAGACGTGGATTCATCGACCGTTTCAATTTCTCGGGATGATTGGCAGTGCGCGCAAAGCCCGCACGATTACCGAGCATTTTGTGAAACAGAAAATTGCCACCGCCGAACAGATGGCGCGCGTCGCCTGCCCCGTCGGCATCAACATCAAATCGCAAAGCGTCATGGAAATCGCGGTGGATATTCTGGCGCAATATATTGATAAACGCGCCGAGGTCCTTCCGCCGACCGTTGGTAGAAATCAATTGGTTTAGAAGCAGCACCCCATTTGTAGCCGCCGAAGTAATGAGGCGGACGCACGGGCAAATGTGAGAGTTTCGCTTCTGCATTCCGCCTCCTTACGTCGGCGGCTACTGCACCGATGAAATTTTAAATCACTTCCAGCAAATCAGCTTTTCGCCGAGGTCGCTCGACACCCCTTGGTTGCGTTGTTATAAACCAGTCGCATCGAAATGATGAGGAAAGAAGTTTCGCCAGTTCCTCAATTCTGTTCGCCGCTATGGGTGTGCCGTTAAATGTATTGATCGTCGAAGACGTTCCGAACGATGCGGAACTGCTCGTGCACGAATTGCAACGAGGCGGTTTTGCCGTGCGCTGGGAACGCGTCGAGACCGAGCGTGATTTCGTGGCGCGGCTCGCCCAACCGTGGGACTTGATCATTTCGGATTACGCCCTGCCTACTTTCAACGGAATCAAAGCCATCACGCTGTTACGGCAACACCAGGTGGATGTGCCGTTCATTCTGGTTTCTGGCGCAACCGGTGAAGAACAGGCGGTGGAAGCGATGAAACTGGGCGCCGCGGATTATCTGTTAAAGGACCGACTCGCCCGGCTCAACAGCGCGGTCACGCATGCGTTGGAACAAAAGCGTCTGCGCAACGAAAGTCAGAACGCGCGCGAACAATTGGCTCGCCAGGCAACCGCGCTTCGAGAAAGCGAAGCACGACTCGCTGGCATCATCAATTCCGCCACGGACGGCATCATCACAACGGATCACCAGCAACACATCGTGATGTTCAATCCAGCGGCGGAGACGATGTTCGGTTATCGCGCGAGTGAAATGTTGGGAGAATCGTTGGATCGACTTATTCCACCGCGCTTTCGCGGCGCTCACACCGCGCACGTGAATCGTTTCGGCACGACGGGCGTTACGAGCCGCCGCATGGGCGCGTTGGGCACGATTTTCGGTTTGCGCGCCGACGGCACGGAATTTCCCATCGAAGCTTCGATTTCGCAGGTTGAGGCCGCCGGGCAAAAACTGTTCACCGTGATTCTTCGCGATATCACGGAACGCAAACGCGGTGAAGAAGCGCAGCATCGGCTGGCGGCGATTGTTGAATCTTCCGACGACGCCATCATCAGTGAAACGTTGGATGGCATTATCACCACCTGGAATGCCGGAGCGGAAAACATCTTTGGTTATCGCGCCGACGAAGTCATTGGCAAATCCATCTTGTTTTTGTTCCCGCCGGAATTGATTGAGGAAGATCAGGAGATTCTGGCGGCCATCAAACGCGGCGAACGATTGTCGCAGGTCGAAACGGTGCGACTCCACAAGAACGGCACGCGCATCAATGTCGCGCTTACCGTTTCTCCCATTCGCAATGCGGCAGGAACCATCATCGGCGCTTCCCGCATCGCACGGGACATCACCGAACGCAAACGCCTCGAAGCCGCCGTCGCTGCTGCAGCCGAAGAAGAACGCGGTCGCATCGCACGGGATTTGCACGACGGACTCGGTCAACAACTCGGCGGTGCGCTGTTCCTGAGCGATTTGTTGCAACGCGATTTAAAAGAACGCGAGGCCGCAGAAGCGGCTCGCGCCAGTCGCGTTCACGCACTCATCGTTGAAGCGCTGGAGCAAACCCGCGAGTTGGCGCGCGGACTTTATCCCGTCCCGCCCGAACCGGAAGGTTTGATGACCGCTCTGCAGAATCTCGCCGATCGCGTGACGCGGGATCGGAAAATTGAATGTAATTTCGACGCGGATTCCGCTGTGCTGATTTCAGATCAATCTATTGCAACGCATCTCTATCGCATCGCGCAGGAAGCCGTAAACAACGCGCTCAAACACAGCGGTGCGACGCGAATCGACATCCGGCTCGATCGCACCTCGGAGGCACTCGAATTGTCGGTGCGCGATTTCGGACAAGGATTTACCGAATCACCGACGCATGGGCTCGGCATGAAAACGATGCGACATCGCGCGCACTTGATTGGCGCGACGTTGACGGTGCAAAATGCGCTGCCTAACGGTGTTCAGGTCCTTTGTTCGCTGCGCCACGCGCTGGCGACAAAAGGGGCTGGACCGAAAGAACATTGATTCGCCTGCTATGCCGAAAGCCAAAACTGCCGCCACTCCGGCGAAGAAAAAAATCTTCGTCGTGGACGATCATCCCATGACCCGCATCGGCCAGGTGGAAACGCTGAATCGCGAAACCGATTTTGAAGTCTGCGGTCAGGCCGGAACAGCGCGCGAAACGTTAGCCGCCATTCCGCAACTTAAACCGGACCTCGTGGTAACCGATCTCACGTTGCCGGACAAAAGCGGCATTGAAATGCTCAAGGACATTCAGGCGTTGCATCCCGGATTGCCGGTCGTCGTCGTATCCATGCATGACGAAGAATTTTATGCGCCGCGAGTGTTGCGCGCGGGCGGACGCGGTTACGTGATGAAAAGCGAAGGACCGGAAAAAATCGTCGCCGCCGTGCGAACGGTTTTGAATGGTCAAATCGCGCTCAGTCCGACGATGGCCGCGCGTGCATTGGAATCGTTCAGCGGTCAAAGCAATAGCGCATCACCCGAAGAATCTCTCACCGATCGCGAACTCGAAGTGCTACGTTTTTACGGCGAAGGCTGGAGCACCGAAGAAATCGCGCAAAAGCTGCATCTCTCGGCAAAGACCGTGGATGTGCATCGCGGCCACATCAAAGAGAAGCTCGGCTTTCGCACTACGCCGGAGTTTTTGCGCTTCGCCATTCGCTGGGCTGCGGCTCAGGATTACACCAGGCGGACTACGGATTAACGCTCGGTTAATCTCATAAAACCCTCCACTTCAGCACAATAAAAGTGGTATAAGCATTTTGCTTATCCGCGAATTCCACGTTTCCCTACGGCATCGGTTTAGCGGAACCTACCTCTGTTTCTCCGTTGCCCTAATAGTTTTTCCCCGCAGCAGGGCCTTAAACTAATCGCATGATTATGGAACTGACTGAGACACCGAAGCGGGTTGAACCCTCCCGCATCAACCCGGCCGTTTCAACATCCGCCCGCACTGGCACGATGCGCATCGCACCCCTGCCCCTGCCCGGCCAACGCCCGGTCACCGACCGGCAGGCCGACAAAGCCCTGGTCCGCAAACTCGCCGCCTGCACTTTGTTCCGTGATTACCAACAGGCGTTCACCGAGGCGACAGGATTGCCGCTCGCGCTGCGTCCGGTGGACGACTGGCAACTCGCCCAAGCCGGCGAACGTCACCAAAATCCGTTCTGCGCGTTGGTCGCGAAGAATAATCGTTCCTGCGCGCAATGCCTCCAGATGCAACAGGAAGTCTGTCAGGCTGCTGACGACGCACCGGCGACGTTGAAATGCCAATTCGGCCTCAATGAATCCGCGATCAAAGTCCGCCTCGGTGATCGCACTATCGGTTTTCTCCATACCGGTCAGGTTTTTTTCAAACCTGCCTCTGCGACGCAAACGAAAGCCGCCGTCAGCCGATTGCGGGAATCAGGTTGCGACGTTGATTCCGTGGAAGTCACCCAGGCGTATCAAGCCACGCGCGTCATGCGTCGGCAACAATATGATTCCGCCGTGCGTTTACTCGAATTCTTCGCGAAGCAACTCAGCCTCGTGGCGAATCAGATCGCCTTGCAGGAACAAGCGGTTGAACCGCCGCAAGTCGCCAAGGCGCGGCAGTTCATTCACGAGCATTCCAATGAGGAAATTTCGCTCGCCGACGTTGCGCGCTACGCGGCAATCAGCCCGTTCTATCTGTGCAAGAAGTTCAAACAGGTCACCGGCCTGCATTTCACCGATTACCTGTCACGCGTGCGCATCGAGAAAGCCAAAGAGCTGTTGCGCAATCCGAACAATCGAATCAGCGAAGTGGCGTATCAAACCGGATTCCAATCGTTGTCGCACTTCAATCGCTGTTTCAAACGTATCACCGGCGAGTCGCCGACGACGCTCCGGGAACATTTCCAAACCTTGTAACGGAGATAATTATGCCAAAATCAATTCCACTTTCATTGACCAGCTTGCGGAACCTGTTTGCGCGTTTCGCCGAACAACAATTCCCCGTCCCGACTCCCGCCGTGATCCGCGTGCCCGTGGTCTGGGTTCAAGCCGACCAGTCGCGTCCGGTCGCAGTCCGATTGAAACAGTCGTGGCCGCACGCCACGCGAGAAGTCGGTTAACACGTTATGACGCATTAATCGCGCCCCACAGCTCATGGCCAAGAAGACTATATTCGTCGTGGAAGATCAGGCAGCCGTTCGCGAAGGCATCATCGAATGCCTCAATCGCGAAGCGGATCTGTGCG
>Ga0065721_10007064_pt1 | contig 12152 bp, 14 predicted proteins | sample Mesricmetagenome_FD_59108 | JGI IMG/M metagenome (GOLD analysis project Ga0065721, IMG submission 59108) | Mesophilic microbial community from rice straw/compost enrichment Sample: eDNA_1 v2 (version 2) | ecosystem: Engineered > Solid waste > Grass > Composting > Bioreactor | place: USA: Davis... | reverse complement strand
CAACCAAAGTTGTCATCCTCAGCTCCCCCGATAGGTCGAGTAGCCGAAGGGGCTGACGAGGAGCGGCACGTGGTAATGCGCGTCCTCGCTGATGGTGAAGCGGATGGGCACCACGTCGAGGAAGGGCGTCCTGATCTCCAGCCCGAGGCGCGAGAAATATTGGCCGACATGGAAGTGCAGCTCGAATTCGCCCTGCTGGAACTGGTCGCCCATCAGCAGCGGCTGGTCGAGCCGGCCGTCGGCATTGGTGTGGCTCTCCATCAGGTGATGGGTGTGGTCTCCGTAGACGAAGAAAAGATCGATCCGCATGCCGCGCGCCGGCGTGCCGTGCGCGGTGTCCAGAACATGCGTGGTCAGGCGACCGGAACCCGCCATAGCTGCTACCTCTCTTCGTCCCCATTGGCAGACTAGCGCAACCGCACCGCGATCCAAGGGGATGTACCGATGATTTTACCAACTGGTCGAAAATCGGCACACCGGTGGAAGCGGGCGGCGCAGGTCTGCGCGAGCGGCCATTCTAGACCCGACTCTTGCTCTTGATATCATCAATTCCAGAGCACTATGCTGTCTATTCGGCAGCAATCCGAGCCCAATGACCAATACCACTTCGAAGCGCCCTCGCGAGCATGCACTGTCGCCCAACCTCCTCGCCCGCGTCTTCCATCAGCCCTCGCTGATCTACTTCAACGCGGTCGCCCAGCACCTTTCGGTGCGCGAGGCGGCGCGCCAGCTCAATGTCGCCTCCTCGGCTGTCGCCCGGCAGGTCGCCCAGTTGGAGGATGCGTTGGGTCTCGCCCTTTTCGAACGGCGGAGGAAGCGCCTGAAGCTTTCACCGGCCGGCGAGATCCTCTATCGCCACGCGCGGCGCCTCACCGCCCCGATGGAAGCGGCGGTCTCCGAGCTCGAGATGCTGCGCGGGTTGAAGACCGGCTCGGTGCGGGTCGCGACCGTCGAGAGCATCGGCCTTTCCTTCCTGCCGCACCTCATCGGCGACTTCGGCAGGCGCTACCCGCGCCTCAACATCGACGTTGCAGTGGCTTCGGCGGCCGAGGTGACCGAGCGGCTGGTGCGCAACGAGGTCGACATAGGCTTCGGATTCGTCGCTGGCCTGCCGCGCGAGGTCGAGATCGCCTTCCGTCGCGACGTGCGGATCGGCGTGCTGATGCGCCCGGACCATCCGCTGGCCAACCTGCCGCGCCTGACGGTCGGCGTGTGCCTCGATCATCCGCTCGCCGTCGCGCGGCCGGAAATCTCGATCCGCGCAGTCATCGAGCCGTTCCTTGCCGGAGCGAGCGCCATGCGCCCGCCGCTTGTCGAGGTCAACTCCATCCGCATGCTCGTGCAGCTGGCGCTGACGGGCCGCTATGCGGCGATCGTCACGCCCATCGGCGCCCAGGCGGAACTGGCGAGCGGCGAGCTCGTCTTCCGCCCGCTCGAAGACGCGGGACTGCCGACCAACCGGTTCGCAATCCTGCTGCGCTCCGACGGCGGATTGCATTTCGCCCCGGCGGTCTTCTACGAACATGCAAGGAGCTATTTCGACGGGCTCGACCTGCCCGGCGAAGTCTGACCTGCCGCCGACCTACAATCACATGCGAGAGACCTACAGATGAAGCGCTACCCCCGCGACATGCACGGCTACGGCCCGAACCCGCCCCATGCCAACTGGCCGGGCGGCGCCCACGTCGCGGTGCAGTTCGTGCTCAACTACGAGGAGGGCGGCGAGAACAACATCCTCCACGGGGACGGGCAGTCGGAAGCGTTCCTCGCCGACGTGATCGGCGCCCTGCCCTGGGCGGGACAGCGGCATTGGAACATCGAGTCGATGTACGAATACGGCGCCCGCGCCGGCTTCTGGCGGCTGCATAAATTGTTTACAGAGAACGACATTCCGGTGACCATCTACGGCGTCGCCACCGCCCTTATGCGCGCACCCGCGCAGGTCGAGGCCATGCAGGCCGCCGGCTGGGAGATCGCAAGCCATGGCCTCAAATGGGTCGAGCACCGCGACATGCCCGCAGAAGTGGAGCGCGAGCAGATTCGCGAGGCGATCCGTCTCCATACGCTCGCGACCGGCAGCCGGCCGCTCGGCTGGTATACGGGGCGCTCCTCGATCAATACCGTCGACCTCGTCTCCGAGGAAGGCGGCTTTGCCTATGTCTCGGACACCTATGACGACGACCTGCCCTATTGGCGCGTGCACCAGGGACGCCCGCAGCTCGTCATCCCTTATACGCTTTCGGCCAACGACATGCGGTTCGTCACCGCCTCGGGGTTCGACAATGGCGAGGAATACTTCCAGTTCCTCAAGGACAGCTTCGACTGCCTCTACGCGGAAGGACAAGCCGGTAGTCCCAAGATGATGTCGATCGGCCTCCATTGCCGGCTGGTCGGCCAGCCCGGCCGCTTCCAGGGCCTCAAGAAGTTCATCGACTACATCAAAGGCTTCGACAGGGTGTGGACGCCGACGCGGTTGGACATCGCCCGTCATTGGGAAAGGGAGCACCCCTACAGGGCGCCGGACCTGGTGCCCTCACAAATGGGACGCGACGAATTCGTCGAGCGCTTCGGCTCGATCTTCGAGCACTCGCCATGGATCGCCGAACGGGCGTTCGACGGCGAACTCGGACCCGCCAACGACACGGCCGTCGGGCTGCACTTTGCCTTGAAGGTCCAGTTCCGCGCGGCGAGCGAGGCGGAGTGCCTCGGCGTCCTTCAGGCCCACCCGGACCTGGCCGGCAAGCTCGCGGCGGCAAGGCGCCTCACCGCCGCGTCCACCGAGGAACAGGCCTCCGCCGGCCTCGATGCGCTGACCGACGGGGAACGCGAGACGTTCACCCGCCTCAACACGGCCTATACGGAAAAATTCGGCTTCCCGTTCATCATCGCCGTCAAGGACAACACCAAGGCCTCGATCCTCGAGGCCTTCGAGCGGCGGCTGGGAAATACGCGCGAGGAGGAATTCGCCACCGCTTGCGCGCAGGTCGAGCGGATCGCCCGATTGCGCCTGGAGGCGATATTGCCTTAGCCGTCTTCGCCGAGAGTCGGATCGCCGGCATCCGCGTCGGCGATCGTCCGTTCGAGGAGCGAGAACAGCAGGGCCAGGATCGCGAGCCACGGCAGGTTGTGCTGGACCCAGCCCTGGGCGTTGGCGCCATGATGTGAAGTCAGTGCTTCCATCCGGTCAGGATACGCGCGGAAAGTTGACATTCCGGTAACGCTAACGGACGGTAACGCCAACGTTCCGCTAGTCCTGTTCACCACGCATCGGGCTCGCGCACCATGTGCGGGATGCCGGCCGGGTTGAAGAACCAGCCACCGCGGAAGCCCTCGTCCAGAACCTCGATGGCATCGTTGCGCACCACGCCCGCCTCGGTAAGGCGGCTGGCCACCGGCTCGAACTCGGGCGTGAAGAGCTCGAGCCAGACCTCGGCCTGAGTGTAGTTGGGCACCTCGTCGATCCAGAGCCGGTTGGGCCCGTGAATGAAGCCGACGTTGCCGGGCTTTTCGGTGAAGGGTTCGAGCCCGACGATGTCGCGGTAGAAGGCGACCGTCGCCGCGTACTGGTGGCTCGGCACCTTCATGGCGATGTTGATGCCGCCGTAGATGTCCTTGGTCATTTACCGCCTCCTCCGGAACTACTTGTAGAAGCCTTCGCGCAGGTTGATGCCGTGCTCGAGGTAGACCTTCATGGCGCAGAGCATGCCGGTCCAGCCTTCGCAGTTGCCGTAGGATGCCTGGAGCGCGCCGGGGTTCTCGCGCCAGCCGCCTTCGGTGATCGTCACCAGCGTGCGCCCGTCCTCGAGCGGGGAGAAGGTCATCGTCACCGTGGTCTTGTAGCCGGCTTCGACCGGCTTTTCAGTCGTGCCACCCTCGGCCGCGTCCCAGCGCAGAACGATGCGCTCGTTGGGCTTGACCTCCACCACCTCGACCGGGAAGGCGCCGGGAAAGTCGTGGAAGTCCCACGTCACCGTCGAGCCGGTCTCGATGCGCCCCTTGGCGCCGCCGGTGGTGAAATAGCCCGAGAGCTGCCCGGGGTCGACGACCGCCTCGAAGACCTCGCCGACAGGCTTGGCGATCCGGCCGGAAACCGTGAATTCATAGGCCATTTTCCTCTCCTTCTGCTTGACTGGCATCAGGATATGTTATAAAAATATAACATGTCAAGCGACGACGAAAACGATATCATTTTCAAAGCCTTAGCCAACGGACTGCGCCGCCGGATTCTCGATGCGCTGAAAGACAATCCGCTGACGACGGGTGCACTTGCCGAGCGGTTCCCGCAGGTCGACCGCTGCACCGTGATGCAGCACTTGAAGGTCCTGGAGGAAGCCGACCTCATCCTTATCGAGCGGCGCGGGCGAGAGCGCTGGAACCATCTGAACCCGCTGCCGATCCACGACATCCACGAGCGCTGGATCGGCCCCTACGCGGCCTATGCGGTCGAAAAGCTCTCCCGGTTCAAGTCGGAACTGGAGGGCTAGGGGCAGTTTAGGTTTAGCGGAATTCGGCGGTTCCTTCGCCTCCCTCCCCCTTCGAGGGGAGGGATTAAGGATGGGGTTGTGGCGTGGGCCACCGATGGACCCACCCACGCCCCTCCGGGGAACTCTCGGCTCAGGCTTCCATCGAAACCTGACGCCTCTGAGGCGCCGCTTGCGGCGGCAGGCCGCGGCACGCTAACAGAGCGCATCGCCAGTCCGGGGGACCTCTTCATGCTCACGCTCCACATCGCCAACAAGAACTACTCATCCTGGTCGCTGCGGCCATGGGTACTGATGAAGACGCTGAGCATCCCCTTCGAGGAAAAGCTCCACCCCTTCGCGCCCGGCTCCAACTACGAGGCGTTCCGCGCCTTCTCGCCGACCGGCAAGGTGCCCTGCCTTGTCGACGGCGGCACGACGGTCTGGGAGTCGTTGGCGATCGTCGAGTACCTGGCCGAAAGCCATGCGCGGGTGTGGCCGGCCGACCGGCAGGCGCGGGCATTCGCGCGCTCGGTGTGCGCCGAGATGCATGGCGGCTTTTCGACCCTGCGCAACATCTGCACGATGAACTGCGGCCTGCGCGTCGAGCTGAAGGACGTGCCGCCTGCCCTTGCGAGCGACGTCGCCCGCATCGACGAGATCTGGAGCGAAGGGCTCGCCCGCTTCGGCGGTCCTTTCCTCGTGGGCGACGGGTTCACGGCCGCCGACGCGTTCTTCGCGCCCGTCGCGTTCCGCGTGCAGACCTATGGCCTGCAGCTGAGCCCTGCCCCTACCGCCTATGGCGAGCGCCTGCGCGCCCTGCCGGCGATGGTCGAATGGTACGAGGCCGGCATCGCCGAAACCTGGCGCGAGCCCGGCCACGAAGCCGAGGCGCAGGCGGCCGGCACCATCACCGCGGATTTGCGCGCAACGGCATAGCGGCGGTGGCAGATGAAGGCCCCCTCACCCGGCTCCTCCCGAGCCGACCTTTCCCCCAGGGAGAGGCGGCCGCCCCTGGCCCAGTGCTTCTCTTCACCTCTCCCTTAGGGGAGGTCGGCGCGTAGCGCCGGACGAGGGGGCCTTCTACGAACCGTCTCCGCTGGCCCAAGGGATCGAAGATGAAAGAGGCCTTGGCCTCCAGGTCCGCATGGCTCTAGTGTCGGGGCAGATTCTTCTTTGACCGAAACTGTCCATGGCTCCATCCTACGCTTCGCCGGCCGCCGGCCTCCCCTCGCAGATGGCCCTCCATACCGGCCGCGCCGTCTTCACCGAGGCCTATGCGCTGATCCCGCGCGGCGTGATGCGCGACATCGTCACGTCCTATCTGCCGCATTGGCGGCAGACGCGCCTCTGGGTCATCGCGCGACCGCTCTCCGGATTTGCCGAGACCTTTTCCCAGTACGTGGTCGAAGTCCTGCCGGGCGGCGGCAGCGACCGGCCTGAGGAAAATCCGCAGGCCGAGGGCGTGCTCTTCGTGGTGGAGGGAACGATCGAGCTTACCATCGGCGGGGAGCGACACAGCCTCGATACCGGCGGCTATGCCTTCCTGCCCCCCGGCACGCTGTGGACCCTCACCAACTCGTCAACTGCTCCGGCGCGCTTCCACTGGGTGCGCAAGCGTTACGAGGCGGTCGACGGCATCGCGGTCCCGCCGGCCTTCGTCACCAACGAGCGGAACGAACCCATCCGCTGGATGCCCGATACCAGGGACACCTGGGGCACCACCCGCTTCGTCGACCCCGCCGACGTGCGCCACGACATGCACGTCAACATCGTCACGCTCGAGCCCGGCGCCGTCATCCCCTTCGAGGAAACGCACGTGATGGAGCACGGCCTCTACGTGCTCCAGGGCAAGGCCGTCTACAGGCTCAACCGCGACTGGGTGGAGGTCGAGGCCGGCGACTTCATGTGGCTGCGCGCCTTCTGCCCGCAGGCCTGCTACGCCGGGCCGGAGCGCTTCCGTTACCTGCTCTATAAAGACGTGAACCGTCACGCCAAGCTGCCGTTCTAGTGTCATGGCCACCACACGCACCATCGCCATCGAGCCTCTGACCCGCGAGGCCTTCGCCCCCTTCGGGCAGGTGATCGAGACCGAGGGCGCGCACAGCTATCCGATCAACGCGGGCAGGACGCAACGCTTCCACGATCTGGCGCGGGTGGAACTCGGCGGAGTGCACGCGCGGCCGCTGATCTCGATCTTCCGTGGTCAGCCCTACGAGCTGCCGCTGGAACTGCGGATGGTCGAGCGCCATCCGCTCGGCAGCCAGGCGTTCTTCCCGCTCTCGGCCCGTCCCTTCCTCGTCATCGTCGCTCCCGACGAAGCGGGCACGCCCGGAACGCCGCGCGCCTTCCTCACCGGGCCCGGACAGGGCGTCAACATCGCCATGAACACCTGGCACGGCGTGCTGACCCCGCTCGAGGCCGAGAGCGACTTCCTCGTCGTCGACCGCGGCGGCGAGGGCGACAACCTGGAGGAATTCCACTTCCCTTCGCCCTACCGGGTCGTGCTGGCGGACTAGAGAGGTGGACTGCCCCTTGCGCGCCATCATCGGATCGCCGACCATGGCGCCATGATCGACCTGCACGACACCCCTGCCCTGATCTCGCGCCTCTTCGACGTGATCGAGACGGACATCGCCGCCAAGACGAAGAAGGGCGTTGCCGCGGGCAACAAGATCTTCGGGGCGGCGATCCTCAGGAAGTCGGACCTGTCGCTGGTTCTCGCCGAGACCAACAACGAGGTGGAGAACCCGCTCTGGCACGGCGAGATGCACGCCATCAAGCGGTTCTACGAGCTGCCGGCCGAGGAGCGCCCGAGCCCCAGGGAGTGCCTGTTCCTTGCCACCCACGAGCCCTGCTCGCTTTGCCTGTCGGGCATCACCTGGGCCGGGTTCGACAACTTCTACTTCCTCTTCAGCCACGAGGAGAGCCGGGACAGCTTCGCCATTCCCTACGATATCCAGATCCTGAGGGAAGTCTATGCGGTGCCGGACCCCGGCAAGAACGAGGCGCCGCCGGATCGGCCGCTCTACAACCGCACCAACCGCTTCTGGCAGAGCCACGACATCACGCGCATGATCGCCGGCCTCGACCGCGGCAACCGCGAGGCGCTGCTGGCACGCCTCGACGACATCGCCGCGCTCTACGCCGACCTTTCGGCGGTGTACCAGAAGGGCAAGGGCAGGCGCGGGATACCGCTGGCTTAGGGCGGCGGATCTCGTCCAGGGCCAGACCACCCGCCTCCGGTTGTTATTACCCGGCTTGTCCGGGCAATCCAGCCGCGCCGCGTCGGCGGCGCGGTGGAGCATCAAGCTCCGGTGGGCATGGGGAGGTGCGGACCGGGCATTTCCTGCCCTGTTCACACACCTTGCGGCTGGGACGATATCTCAGGATGGGTCCCGGCTTTCGCCGGGATGACAGCCAGTGAGGTCGTGAGATGGGTGCCCCCACCAAGGCGGCGCCGACGACCTATTCGCTCAGCGAAACGATCTGGCTGCGCGGGGCTTCGGCGAAGGAGGCTGCGAGGGCGAGGAAGCTCATCGCGCCGGCGAAGAGGACGGCAAGCAGGAACTGGCTCATTGCATGCACTCCTTGTGCGATCCGGACGCTTCCGGCCATTGCAATGGCCATGACTTTACTCCCGAGCAGCTGAACGCTTGAGCATTGCCCCATTCATCTGCCGTTCAGGAAGACGGCCGGGCGAATAGGTGGCATTCGCCGAGCGGGAGGCAAACCGCCGAACCTTTTGCGGCCTCGCACGTTGCATTGATGCACCAATGGCCATCGAGGTAGACCCATGAGCGATGTTGAGACCGGGCGGGCCGCAGCCGCGCCCGCGCATCTGGCTGTCTTCACCGACTTCGACGGCACCCTCGTCGAGATCGCCGAGCGGCCCGAGGACGTCGAAGTCGCCCAGAGTCTGCCCGAGCGCATCGCCCACGCCGCCGAACAGCTCGGCAACGCCTTCGCGGTCCTCACCGGCCGCGAGATCGACGTCATCGACCGCTACCTCTCGCCGCTGCACCTGCCCGTCGCCGGGGCCCATGGCAGCCAGCGCCGCCGCGCCGACGGGGCGGTCGAGGAGCTCGATCCCGAGCTCATCGAGGCGGCCGACGCGCTCGCCCGCCGGCTCGAGCCGCTGCTCGCCGACAATCCCGGCCTCATCGTCGAGAAGAAGCAGGGGGCGGTCGCCCTGCACTACCGGCAGGCGCCCGAGTTCGCGCAGGCCTGCAAGGTCGCGATGCGCGAAGCCGCGCGGTTCGACGACCGTTTCGAGCTCATCGAAGGCAAGATGGTGATCGAGGCCCGACCCAGAGGCCTTTCCAAGGGAACGGCGCTGCGCGCCTTCATGCGCGAGGAGCCGTTCGCCGGACGCATTCCCGTCTTCATCGGCGACGACGTGACCGACGAGGACGCCTTCATTGCCGCCCAGGAACTGGGCGGCGTCGGCATCAAGCTCGGCGCCGGCCCGACGGCCGCCCGCATGCGCATCGCCGACGTCGCCTCGGTCCACGCGCTGATCCAGGGCCTGGGCGACATCTCCGCCCGCGCCGGACGAGCCGGAGGGCAGCATCCGCCCGCGTGACTGGGGCGCCGGAGCGTTTTCCAGCAAGCACTTTGGGTTTGGGGAGCGCGACCAACATCGACTACCAAAGGGGCATATCCAATGAGCAGACTTATCGTCGTTTCCAATCGAACGCCCGGCAAAGGCCCGGCGGCCGGAGGGCTCGCAGTGGCACTGCGCAAGACGCTCGCCGAGCGCGACGGCTTCTGGTTCGGTTGGTCCGGGCGCCTCGTCGACCGGCCGACCAACCAGGCCGAATTCGAGGAGATCGAGGGCATCCGGGTCGGCAAGGTCGACCTGACCAGGGACGACCACCACGCCTATTACGCGGGATTTTCCAACTCGATTCTCTGGCCCGCCTTCCACCTGCGGCTCGACCTCGCCACCATCGAGGGGCACTGGTACGAGGGCTACCGGCGCGTGAACCAGCTCTTCGCCCAGGCGCTGCTGCCCCACATCGAGGAAGGCGACGTCATCTGGGTGCACGACTACCACCTCATCCCGTTCGCGACCGAGCTGCGGCACCTCGGCGTACGCAACCGCATCGGGTTCTACCTCCACATCCCCTTTCCGACGCTCGATGCGCTCTACGCCATCCCGCACAACACCGAATTGATGCGGGACCTGTCGCGCTACGACCTCATCGGCCTGCAGGCCAACCGGGACGTCTCGGCCTTTGCCGAGTTCGCCGACCACCAGGCGCCCTCGACCCTGTCGGGCAGCCCGCTCAAATCCGTCGACTTTTCGCGCACGGAAGTAGCGGCCTTCCCCATCGGATCGGACCCGGAAGCATTCGCCAAGCTGGCCGTCAGCCCCGCCGCCACCAAGATGGTGCGGCGCATGCAGCGGGCGCTGGGCGACCAGGCGCTGATCCTCGGCGTCGACCGGCTCGACTATTCCAAGGGCCTGCCGCAGCGCGTCGAGGCCTATGAGAAGCTGCTCGCCAACAACGCGAACCTCCGGCGGCAGGTGCATCTGCTGCAGGTGGCCCCGCCCTCGCGCGACACGATCAAGGAATACCAGGAGACGAGCGACACGCTCGACGCCATGGTCGGGCGGGTGATGGGCCATTTCGCCGAGCCCGACTGGCAGCCGATGACCTACGTCAAGCGCGCCTACGGGCAGCCGAGCCTTGCCGGCCTCTACCGGCTGGCGCGGGTGGGGCTGGTGACGCCGTTGCGCGACGGGATGAACCTCGTCGCCCACGAATATATCGGCTCGCAGGACCCACGCGACCCGGGCGTGCTGGTGCTCTCGCGCTTTGCCGGCGCCGCCGAGATCTTCGAGGATGCGCTGCTGGTCAATCCGTTCGACACCGACGAGACTGCCGAAGCCCTGCGCCTTGCGCTCAGCATGCCGCTCGACGAGCGTCGCCGCCGCTGGAAGCGGCTGATGGAATCGGCCCAGGCCCACAGCGTCGATCGCTGGGCCGAGAGCTACCTCGCCCGGCTGGCGCCCAACGGGCATAACGGCAAGCCGGCGACGGTGCGGGACGTGCTGTACCTGGATTCGGTGGCTTAGGGTTCGACGGACCGGTTCCAGAAGAAGGCCCCCTCACCCGGCGCTGCGCGCCGACCTCTCCCCCAAGCGAGAGGTATTGGGGGAGAGGTCGCCCGAAGGGCGGATGAGGGGCCTTCGGAACTGGCCCGGAAGGAGAAGCCTACGCCACCCGCTCGCGCCGGCCGCCTTCGCGGCGGGCCTTGGCGGCAGACTTCTGCGCGCGCGTCCAGCGCGGCTTGCCCGACTTGTCCTTGGCCCCGCCAGGCTTGCCGGCATGGGCCGGCTTGCCGCGCGGCGCGTCGGACGGCTGGTGGTGCGGCTGGGAGCGGCCGAGTTCTTCGGCAAGGCCTGCGAACGAGCCCATCTGCCGCTCGGCACGACGGAGAGCTTGCGTCCTGGAGCTCTGCGTCTTCGGATTGCGCGGCGTGCGCGGGCCGGAGCGCTGACCGCGCTCCTCGCCGGCCGGAGCCGCCTTGACGCCGGTGGTGTTGGCGAGGCTGAGATCGCCCGAGACAGGGAGCGTGCGGCGGATCAGCCGCTCGATATCGCGCAGCTTGCCACGTTCCGTGCCGTCGCAGAGCGTGATGGCTATGCCCGAGGCGCCGTTGCGGCCGGTCCGACCGATGCGGTGCACGTAGTTCTCGGCGTCGTCCGGCAGCTCGTAGTTGATCACGTGGGTGATGCCCGGAACGTCGATGCCGCGCGCGGCGATGTCGGTGGCGACGAGGATGCGCTTGGCGCCCGAGGCGAAGCCCTTGAGCGCCGCCTGGCGGGCGTTCTGCGTCTTGTTGCCATGGATGGCCGCCGCCTCGTGCCCGTCGATGCCGAGGTTCTTGGTCACGCGGTCGGCGCCGTGCTTGGTGCGCGCGAAGATGATGACCTTCTCGAGCGCCGGATCGGCGAGGAGCTCGTTGAGGACGCCGCGCTTGGCCTTGGCGCCGGCAAGGATCACCCGCTGGTCGATCTTGACGACGGTCGAGCCCTGCGGCGCCGCTTCGACGCGCAGCGGGTCGTTGAGGAGGTCCTTGGCGAGCTCGGCGACGTTGGGGGCCATGGTGGCCGAAAAAAGCATGGTCTGGCGCTTGGGGCCGATGGCCTTGGCCAGTGCCTTGACCGGGCCGATGAAGCCCATGTCGAGCATGCGGTCGGCCTCGTCGAGGACGAGGAAGCGGGTTTCGCTGAGCCACACCTTGCCGTCGTCGACGAGGTCCTTCAGGCGCCCGGGGGTGGCGATCATGACGTCCACGCCCTTGGCGATCTTCTGGATCTGGCTGTGGCGCGAGACGCCGCCGAGGACGAGCACCGTCGAGACGCGCCTGGCCGAGCCGGCGAACGAGCGGATGGCCTCATCGATCTGCACGGCGAGCTCACGCGTCGGTGCAAGGATCAGCGCGCGCGCCGACATTGGGCGCGGGCGGCCCGGCAGGCCCATGATGGCGGCAAGGATCGGCAGGCCGAAGGCGGCCGTCTTGCCCGAGCCGGTCTGGGCGATGCCGAGCATATCGCGGCCCTTGATGAGCGACGGGATGGCCTCGACCTGAATCTTGGTCGGGGTGGAAAAGCCGGCGGCTTCGAGGCTCGAAACGAGCGGCTGCGGCAATCCGAGGTCGTGGAAGGTTTTCAAAACA
>Ga0065721_10052340_pt1 | contig 12155 bp, 11 predicted proteins | sample Mesricmetagenome_FD_59108 | JGI IMG/M metagenome (GOLD analysis project Ga0065721, IMG submission 59108) | Mesophilic microbial community from rice straw/compost enrichment Sample: eDNA_1 v2 (version 2) | ecosystem: Engineered > Solid waste > Grass > Composting > Bioreactor | place: USA: Davis... | reverse complement strand
TTACAACTCGTGCCGCTTCCGCCCATCCTTTGGCACGCTCTTCCGGGCCGCGAGACCATCATTGCGATCGACAGGCTGCTAGGTCAGCCGGATCTTTGGCGGCCGATTTCACTGACTCCGTCACAGACTTGGAATGGGCTGCTGGCGATGACGGTGCCTTTTGCGGCGCTGTTCCTCGCTGCACGCGTCCCGCCAGATGACTATCCGCGCTTCATGGCGGCTATCGTCGCTATCGGTTCTGCCAGCGTGCTGCTTGGCGTGGTGCAGGTGCTCGGAGACCCCACTGGACCCGCCTATATCTATCGCATCACCAATTCGGGCGCGATGGTGGGGTTGTTTGCGAACCGCAACCATCACGCGATCTTCATTGTGTGCGCCATCCTTGCCGCTGGTATGCTGCTGCGCGACGAGCTGCTTCGAAAACGTCCCCGCAACTCGGTGCGGGTTGCGCTGGCGGCGGCGATTCTTCTCCTCACGGCCTTTTCCGCGCTGATCGGGTCACGCGCCGGTCTCGTAGCAGGTGTCGCCGCCTTTGTCGCGAGCTATGCGATGGCGGTGACCGCGTGGCGCGCCCGTGTCGGCCGGTCAGCTCGATCGGCAGGCGGCCCTGCGGGCACTGCACAAACCATCTTAGTTTATTCCCCGCCGATCATCATGCTGGCAGTGTTGACGACGATGGTCGCGGTTTCGGACCGCGTTACAGCAGTTAACCGGTTGACCGACCAAGCGCTCGCAGACGATCTTCGTGCCCAAGCGTGGCCCACTGTCCAGTTGATGATCGAGAAATTCTGGGTGTTCGGTAGTGGCTTTGGATCCTTTCCGGAAACCTACCAGATTTTCGAACCCGATACGCTGCTGCAGGCAGCCTATTTCAACCATGCGCACAACGATTGGGCCGAATTGGTTATCACGGGCGGGCTGCCCGCTGTACTGATCCTGATTGTGACGTTCGTCTGGATCGGCCGCAAAGTTGCACAGCGCACGCTTCGCAATCTGGTGAAGGGGTTTCGCGGCGACATCCGTCTGCCAGTGTTGCTCTCGCTCGCAATCCTCGCAGCCTCGAGCTTGGTGGATTATCCGCTACGCGTTCCCTCGCTGCAACTTCTGGCTGTAACCTTGACAGTATTCCTTTGCACCCCGTGGCTGCCGCGCGCCGAACGGGATTAAACTTGCGGGCGCTCGCGCAGCCTCTATAGCTTCACTTCCCATCGGAACTTCTGGATCCAATTGCCTCAATATGATCAAATTCCGCTACACCTTCGTCCTGATCGCCGCACTGCTTCTCGGCTGTGCTAAGGATCCGCCCCCGGTCGCGAGTGTGCCTAACGGACCAATCGCGCGGCTAGCAGAACTTCCCGCTCCAGAAGCGTCCGACGTCGTTCGATCGACCCGTACTTCGTTCATTGGACCGTTCACCGAATTGCGTGTCGAGGTCTTCGGCGTAGCGGATATGCAGCGGGATATCATGACGGACGGTGACGGGAACTTTGCTTTCCCCCTGGTCGGCACAATCGCTGCGGCGGGCAAGACGCCCGATGCTGTGTCGGGAGAAATTCGCCGCAAGCTGGCAGGACGTTATGTCCGCGACCCGCAGGTCACCGTGAACTTTAAGTCGCCGAGCAATGTGCTGGCAACGCAGGCCATGTCCGTCACCGTCGACGGACAAGTCAACAAGGCCGGATCCTATCCGGTTGTTGGGCGCGTAACTTTGATGCGTGCGGTCGCGTTGGCGGGGGGTATGACCGAGTTCGCCAAGCAGGAGGACGTCGTTGTCTTTCGCGACGTTGGGAACAAGAAATATGTCGCGGTGTATAATATTGAGGCGATCCGTCGCGGTAATTACGCCGATCCCGAAATCTTTCCGAACGACATCGTAATCGTCGGCGATTCGCCTCAGCGGCGCGCCTTCGATAAGATACTGCAGGCTCTCCCGGCTTTCCTGTCGCCGCTCGTCCTGCTGGTCCGAGAATTCTAAGGGGCGCTGCGTGATGAACGAGATGGTGACCGGGCGCGAGCTGTCGTCGAATGATAGCCCCACGCTTCCCTATGACATTCTGCAGGGAGGCGATTATCCCCACGGGGTTCCGGTAGTTGACCAGATCCTCGCGGCGCTGATCAACTATCGTTATTGGGTGCTAGGCATTGTATCGAGTGCACTGCTTCTGGGTCTACTCGCAACCTTTCTCGCGACGCCCGAATATACTGCCACCTCCCGGATCGAGATCCTCCCAGACGCTCCTGTTGAAACTTCGGTGGACAGCATGCGCGACAATACGCGGATCAATGAGGTTGCTTTCTACAACACTCAATACTCTCTTCTTCAGTCGCGGACGCTGGCCGACCGCGTCGTGCGTGCGGGCAATCTGGCTGCCGACAAGGATTTCCTTGCTTCGTTCAAACTGGAGGGGCCCGAGAGCGAAATGACCTCGGGGGCGCGAGAGAATCTGGCGAACAGCGCTGCAAAGGCATTGCTACGCAGCCTCGAAGTGCGCCCAGTGACGAATTCGAGCTTGGTCGACGTCAGTTTCTCTACGCCTTCGCCGAAGTTGTCGGCGAAAATCGCCAACCTGTGGGTCGCGCAGTTTATCCAATCGAATATCGACCGCCGATTCGCGGCGACGTCGGATGCGCGTAAATTCCTGGAAAACCGTCTAGATGCGCTCCGCCAGAGCCTGGAGACGTCTGAGCGGGCGTTGATTAACTATTCGAATGAGAAGGGGATTGTAACCATAGCCTCTACCACTGACGCTAATGGTAAGACGCGATCGGAGACGCTAGTCGGTACGGACATCCAGGCGATTAGCGCCGCGCTTGTCAAGGCGCGCGAGGATCGCATCGCAGCAGAGAGCGCTATCAATAATACGCTGACCGGTAGCGCCGTCGTTAATGCAACAACGGTCAATGAACTGCGCCAGCGCCGCGCGGAGGCTGAGGCCGAGCTTGCGCGCCTGAACACGATTTTCGGCCCCGATTATCCCGCAATCACTTCGCTGAAAGCGCAAATCGCAACCCTCGACAAGAACATCTCGACTGAAACCGGTCGCTCGGGCGCGGGGAATCGGGAAGCCTATGAGAGCGCGGTGAAGCGTGAGCGACAACTTCAGTCTGAACTCGACAAGCTGACCGGAAAGTATAACGAACAGCAACGCCAGTCGATCGAGATGGCGATCCTCCAGCGAGAGGTTGATTCGAACCGTCAACTGTATGATGGGTTGCTCCAGCGCTACAAGGAGATCGGTGCTGCCGGTGTGGGCACGAACAATGTTGCCGTCGTCGACCGCGCGAAGGCTCCGACGGCGCCGTCGAGTCCGAGCCTGATGCTAAACCTCGCGCTGGCGCTGATCGCCGGTACGCTAACGGCATTAGCGATAGTATTCTTGCTCGACCGCATGGACAGCTCGATTCGCGACCCGCAGGATGTCGGCAACCGCTTTGGCCTGCCGTTGCTCGGCGCTATCCCCGAGGTGATTGGGCAGGGGGTAGCGGAAACAGTGACCGACAAGAAGTCGGCAGTGTATGAGGCCTATTTCTCGGTAATGACGAACCTGACCTTCCTCACTGAGCATGGCGCGCCGCGGACGATCATGCTGACGTCGTCGAAGCCGAAGGAAGGTAAGTCCAGCTCGGCCCTCAGCATGGCGACGGTGCTTGCTGCGACGGGCAAGTCGGTCGTGCTGGTGGATGCTGACGTCCGCAATCCTTCCGTGGACCGGTATCTGAACCTGCCGAATAAGCGCGGGCTCAGTCATTATCTGACCGGCGATGATGATGTGCAATCGATGCTAACCGAGGTGTCCCCTTATGGGTTTATGGCGCTAACCGCAGGTAAGACACCGCCAAATGCAGCGGAGCTTCTCGGTCTGGATCGTTTCTCGACCTTGCTTGAATGGCTACAGGAACACTTCGACCATGTGATAATTGACGCGCCTCCCGTTCTAGGGCTTGCCGACGCGCCACTAATCGCGCGCCAGGTTGAGGGAGTGCTGTTCACGATCGAGGCGAACTCAACCAAGAATCGCGCGATCACGACTGCACTCACACGCCTGCGGATGTCGGGGGCGCGCTTGTTTGGTGCGTTGGTGACAAAGGTCGGCGCTAAGAACCAGATCTACGGCTACGGCTACGGTTATGGTTACGGCTATGGTTATGGCTCAGACCGCGACGCGGATTGACGGCACCACGCGGCAGGGCGGAACGCGGTCATGAGCATTTTCAGGATTGGCATGTGGGTGGCTGCGCTTGCGCTTTCGGCCTTCGTGGGGCTGGCGAGTTTTGTCGTCGTCAATGAACTAAAGGCGCCGTTAAAATCGCTCATCATTGGAGTCCCACCTGGGGCGGGGAGTAAGGGCAATGCCGCGTACTTGCTTTATTATACGCGAAAGGCTCAGCACCCGAAGGCGACGGTGTCGCCGCACGAATTGCGGATGGCGGGCGAAGCTTATCGGACCGCGCCCTTACAACTCCCCGCACTGGCGATAATAGCCGAAGCTCGGCGCGCAGGGGCAGAACAGGCGACGCGGCCGCGCCTGCTCGAATTCGCGGGACGACTCAGTCGCCGCAATAGCGCAGTGACTGCGCAGCTGGTCGAGCTGGCGGCGCTGCGGCAGGACCAGAAAAGCTTCTTCGCTTGGCTGTCGCGTGCGGCGCTGACGAGTAATCACCAGCGCGATGGCTATGTGGCCGCGATGGCGCTCGGGACAGCCCGACCAGGGGCGGTCGACGCGCTGACTCCTGTACTTGGCGCGAACCCGGCATGGGCAGATTTTTACTGGTTGGCGGTCGCGAAGGTTCCCGAGAGCCTGTCGAATGCGGCGAAGGTGCGCATCGCGATTGCTCAAAAGCCGTGGAACCGTACAGAGATTGTTGATAACGACCGCCGCCTGCTGCGCGCGCTGGTTGCCGGGCGCCAATTTGACGCGGCGAGGCAGGTTTTCGATGTTCTGTCGCCTGCATCGAAGCCGTCGGCCAGCTTCCTGGTGAATACCGGATTCGCGCGTCAGCCCCAACTTCCGCCGTTCGACTGGGAGCTTGCGGCGAGTGGCGACCTTGGTAGTACCGTGATCCCGAAGGAACGCGCGTTGATGATCTCCGCGATCGGCGGGGCGCGCGGAATGGCAGCGCGCCAGCTCGTCGCGCTGCCCGGCGGAAATTATAACCTCGGCTGGAAACTGTCCGGGGCGTCGGCAGACCAGGCGAAATTGGCGGTTCGGATCGGCTGTGCTGAGGCCGGCAACCGCGCCTCAGCGAGTTTTCCGCTCAAGCCTGGCGCGCACAGTCGGAGTATTTCGGCGCCGGCGGGTGAGTGCAATTGGTATTGGTTCACGATTACCGCTGCGCTCGACGACACCGCGCCGGGTATCGATGTCTTCCTGCGCGACCTGTCGCTCACCCGCGCGTCGGGCCCCGTCCGAGCGGAAGCCGCGCCGCAGACGATCACGGCGCCGTTGGCTAGAGTCACGGACGGACGCGGAGCGGGCGCTGCTGAATAGAGAGAGATGCGTTGCCACGGAAGGTCTTCATCACTGGAACCGCGGGCTTCATCGGCTATCATCTTGCCAAGCTGCTGCTCGACGAAGGGTTCGTCGTCGCGGGCTATGACGGGATGACTGATTATTACGACGTCGCGCTGAAGCGACGGCGCCACCAAATGCTGCTCCAGCACGCGGGTTTTGGGGCCACCGAAGCGATGCTGGAGGATGGCGCCGCGCTCGACGCAGCGATCGACTCGTTCGAACCCGACGTGATTGTCCATCTCGCCGCGCAAGCAGGAGTGCGCTATTCGCTCGAACAGCCGAAGGCCTATATCGAGGCCAATGTGATTGGCACATTTCACGTCATGGAAGCGGCGCGGCGCCACGCGGTCGACCACCTCCTCATGGCATCGACATCATCGGTTTATGGCGCGAACGAGAGCATGCCCTTTACCGAGACCGACAAGGCCGACACACCGTTGACCATGTATGCCGCGACGAAAAAGGCGACCGAGGTAATGGGACACAGTTACGCCCATTTGTGGAATCTGCCGACGACGATGTTCCGCTTTTTTACTGTCTATGGGCCGTGGGGTCGCCCTGACATGGCGCTTTACAAGTTCGTCACTGCCATCTTGCACGACCGGCCGATCGACCTGTACAATAACGGCGATCTTTCGCGGGACTTCACCTATGTCACCGACTTGGTAAAAGGAATTCGGTTACTGATCGATGTGGTTCCGGAACGGCCCGCAGATCCAGCCGCAATCGAACCGGGAGACAGCTTGTCCCCAGTCGCGCCGTACCGTGTCGTCAACATCGGTAACAGCGACAAGGTCCGGCTGCTGGACTTTGTCACGGCAATCGAGGATGCGCTTGGACGGCCTGCGAAGCGCAAGCCAATGCCCATGCAGAAGGGCGATGTTCCGGCCACATGGGCCGATGCGTCGTTGCTCGCGCGGCTGACAGGTTATCGTCCGCAGACGGACGTGCGTGATGGTGTGGCGCAGTTCGTCGCCTGGTATCGCGACTATTATGCCATGTAACGCGACGACCGGCGGATGGCAGGGGTTGTTGACACTGCGACGTCCGCCTAAGACCCCACTAACAAAAACGACAGGGCTCTTCCATGAACCAGATTAAGCTGGCGCGCGCTATTACGAGTCCCGGCCTTCAACCTACCAATGCGTTGCCGATCCACTCACTCGATACATGGATCGGACTCATGCAGCTTGCAGACGACAGTCGTCGCGGCTGACGCACCACGCCAAGACCGAATGGAAGTTTGAATGTCAAATAACCGAAAGACTGCGCTGATTACCGGGGTTACTGGACAGGACGGTGCCTATCTCGCCGAACTCCTGCTCGAAAAGGGGTATTGCGTTCATGGCGTGAAGCGGCGCTCCTCGTCATTCAACACTGGGCGCATCGAAAACCTGTACCAAGATCCGCATGTCGATGACCCCAGATTTATCCTGCATTATGGCGACTTGACAGATAGTACCAACCTGATCAGGATCGTGCAGGAGGTTCAACCTGACGAGGTCTATAACCTCGCGGCGCAGAGCCACGTCGCCGTTAGTTTCGAAACGCCCGAATATACCGCGAACGCCGACGCGGTGGGCACGCTACGTCTGCTCGAGGCGATCCGTATCCTTGGGCTCGAAAAGAAGACGCGCTTCTATCAGGCGTCGACGTCGGAGCTTTACGGGCTGGTTCAGGAAGTGCCGCAGCGGGAGACGACGCCCTTCTATCCGCGCAGTCCGTATGCCGTGGCGAAGCTCTATTCCTATTGGATCGTTGTCAACTATCGCGAAGCTTATGGCGTGCACGCGTCGAACGGCATCCTATTCAACCATGAAAGCCCGCTGCGCGGCGAAACGTTCGTCACGCGCAAGATCTCGCGCGCGGTTGCGGCGATCAAACATGGAAAGCAGGACCGACTCTACCTCGGTAACCTCGACGCAAAGCGCGACTGGGGCCACGCACGCGAATATGTGCGCGGCATGTGGATGATGCTGCAACAGGATGAGCCTGACGATTATGTGCTGGCGACGGGCGAGACGACGCCGGTGCGCACCTTTGTAGAATGGGCGTTCGAGGAAATCGGCATCACGCTCGAATGGAAGGGCGAGGGGGTCGAGGAAAGGGGTTATTGCGCCGCGACCGGCCGCTGCTTAGTCGAGGTCGATTCGCGTTATTTCCGTCCAACCGAGGTGGACCTGCTGCTGGGCGACCCCACAAAGGCGCACCAAAAGTTGGGATGGCGGCACGAGACATCAGTGCGTGATTTGGCCCGCGAGATGGTGCGGGTCGATCTTGAAGTCATGGCGACCGATATGGTCATGAAAGAGGCCTGAGGCGGCCCCGCGACAGGAGACGAACATGTCCGACACCGCCATCGACGGTTATCGCTATGATTCGGCCGAATTGAACGATTCGCACGACTATTTGCTGCCATGCCTCACAGCGCTAGTCGAGGGCCATGCGCCGAAGGGCAGTCGCCTGTTCGATCTTGGCTGCGGCAACGGATCGGTTGCCCATGCGATTGCCAGACAGGGTTATGCGGTCACGGGGGTTGATGCATCGCGCGATGGTATCGCTGAGGCCAACGCCCGCTACCCTGACTTGAAGCTCGAACAGGGGAGCGCATATGACGCGCTGTCGGCGAAATATGGTACATTTCCTTTGGTTTACAGTCTCGAGGTGGTAGAGCATGTCTATTCGCCGCGGGACTACGCCGATACATTAGCAGACCTGATAGAACCGGGTGGGCTGGCAGTGATTTCGACACCCTATCATGGTTATTGGAAGAATCTTGCGATGGCTGTGACGGGCAAGATGGATGCTCACTTCACAGCGCTGTGGGATCATGGACACATCAAGTTCTGGTCGGTGCCGACGCTAACGCAGTTACTTTCGGAAAGCGGGCTGAAGGTCGAAAAGGTCCATCGCGTCGGCCGCATCCCAGCACTGGCGAAATCGATGGTCGTGCTAGCGCGCAAGGTCGGCGAGCCAACGCGTGAGCGTCATGCGATGGGGCTTGAGAGATGACCGGCGACCGGCCTCATTTCGACCTTGCGGGAAAGCGTATCCACGTCGCGGGCCATCGCGGCATGGTCGGCAGCGCGCTCGTGCGCAGGCTGCAGCGTGAGGGATGTGAGATTTTGACCGCAACGCGCGGCGAACTCGACTTAGCCGATCAGGCGGCGACGCGCGCATGGGTTGCTGAAAAGCGCCCGGATGCGATTATAATAGCGGCGGCCAAGGTTGGCGGCATATTGGCAAACGACAGCTACCCCGCCGAGTTCCTGTATGATAATTTGGCGATAGCGACGAACCTGATCGAATCGGCGCACCGCGCCGACGTGAACCGGCTGCTATTTCTCGGCTCGTCGTGCATCTATCCGAAGTTCGCGCAGCAACCGATCGTCGAGGAATCGTTAATGACGGGCTCGCTCGAACCGACAAACGAATGGTATGCAATTGCAAAGATAGCTGGGATCAAGCTGGCGCAGGCGTACCGCCGCCAACATAGTCGAGACTATATCTCGGCGATGCCGACTAATTTATACGGACCCGGCGACAATTACGATTTACAGTCGAGTCATGTCCTGCCCGCGCTGATCCGCAAGGCACATGAGGCGAAAGCCGCCGATGCGGACAGCATCACCATCTGGGGCACGGGCGAGCCGCGGCGCGAATTTCTGCACGCCGATGACTGTGCCGACGCCTGCGTCTTTCTATTGAAGCATTATAGCGGCGCCGAGCATGTCAATGTCGGTTCGGGGAATGATATCGCAATAGGCGACCTGGCGCGGCTAGTCTGCAAGGTCGTCGGCTTCGAGGGGGCGATCGATCGCGATCTTTCTAAACCCGACGGCACGCCCCGCAAGCTAATGAGCGCTGAGAAGTTGCGCGCGATGGGGTGGGCCCCGTCGATCGCGCTAGAGGACGGGATCGCCGCAGTTTACCGAGAGTTTCTGGCGACGGAAGCAGGAGCCATGGCATGAATCGGAAACAGCTCGAAACGCTCGAAACCGACGGCACTATTATGTTTTACCAGCACGTGCAGGCATGTCAGCGGATGTGTGACGCGAAGCAGATCCTTGATTTCGGCGCCGGTCGCGGCGGCGCCCTGACCGCGGCGCGTCAACAGGGTTTGAAGTACAAAGAATTTCTGCACGATCTTCGCTCTCTGGGCGCGCATGTTACAGCATGTGACATAGACGATGCGGTTCGCCAACACCCGGCGGCGGACGAGGTGGTGGTGATGGAGGGCGACGACCGCCTTCCTTTCGCCGATGCATCGTTTGACCTGATCGTTAGCGACAACACGTTCGAGCATATCGAGAAGCCTGAACAGATTGCGCCGGAGATGCTGCGGGTACTGCGACCCGGCGGCTATATTTGCGCGCGCACTCCAAATCGTTTCGGATATGTCGCGCTGGCCGCCAACTTCATCCCGTCGCGCCACTATTCGGGTTTACTCCGAAAAGCGCAGCCGGACCGCGCGAACCAGGACAAGTTCGAGGTTCACTATAAGCTCAACGATGCGAAATCCATCGAGCGCCATTTCGCCGGGGCCGAACTTCACATCCGATATCCCAACTTCGAACCCTCTTATTATTTTGGTTCGTCGGTGGTGAAGGGCGCGTTTCGGCTTTTGCACCATTTCTTGCCAAAGCGCCTGCGAACCGGAATTATCGTCACCGTTTACAAGCCCGCAGCGTAGGCCGGGCGGGACGGAACGGGCGATACCATGTTCTATCAGATTAACCGGGCTGGACGCGCCCTGCGCCGCAAGCTAGCGAGCATCTGGAACGGACTGGTGTATGGTTCGGCGCTCGCGAAGTGCGGACGTGGGTGCCATTTCGCGGACGGCGTTCATATTGGGATGCCGCACAAGGTGTGGTTCGGCGACAATGTCTATATCGACACCGGAACGATCATCGGCAGCGAACTTGAGGAGGGAACACTGACGGTCGGCGACCGCGTCCAGCTGAATGCGGGCGTGCATCTCGATTTTAGCGGTGGGGTCGAGATCGGCGACGAAACACTAATATCGGCGGGTGCTGTCGTCTTCTCGCATTCGCACGGCTTGGATCCACGCAGCAAGCCAACGGGCCTGTCTAAGATAATCGGTCGTAACGTATGGCTGGGTTCAGGTTGCGTCGTCATGCAGTCGGTCCGATCGATTGGAGACAATGCGGTGATTGCGGCAGGTGCGCTAGTGACGAAGGACGTTCCGGCGGGGGCGATCGTTGCGGGTAATCCGGCCAGGCTCGTCCGCTTCCGCGACGGCGAAATTGCAGCCGCCAAGGACTGAGCGTGAGCGGAAAGTCTTTGAAAGTTCTGCAAGTTACCCCCTGCATCTACCCTGCGACGCGGTGGGGCGGGCCCGCTTATTCGGTTTATGCACTGTGCAACGGGCTTGCGAAGCGTGAGGACATCGTGCTGACGGTACTTGCAAATGACGCTGCAGGGCCTGCGCGCGACGACCGGCTGACGATAGATTCCCGATTGATGAGCCACTATCGCGGCTATGTCGTACGCTTCTATCATCGCATGCTCGGCCATGCTATCGCACCGGGGCTGTTCGCCCAATTGTGGCGCGAGGTGGGCGCGGCCGATGTCGTCCATGTTACCGGGACCTATAATTTCCCGACCCCCGTGACTTTCCTCGTTGCACGGCTGCGGGGTAAACCGCTGATGTGGTCGCCGCGTGGGGCGTTGCAGGCGAGTGCCGAGTGGACCGAGACTAGTCAGCCAGTGGCGAAGCGAATATGGGAAGCCATGCTGCGCGTGCTGGCACCGCCGCGGACATTCATGCATGTCACCGCCGAATCCGAACAATTGCCGTCACAGGCGCGCATGCCTGGAATGGATGCGATCCTGATTCCGAATGGCGTCGATCTGCCCGCGGACTGGACCCCAGTTCCACCGGTCGCGGGTCGCCCGGTCCGATTAATGTTTCTGAGCCGGGTACACCCCAAGAAGGGGATCGACCTGTTGCTGGAAGCGCTGGCGATGCTCGGCGAGGGGTTCGAACTCGATGTCTATGGTTCGGGGGATGCGAATTATCTGGCCCAACTCGCGGTCATGGCCAGGAAGCTAGGCGTCGCACCCCGCGTCCGTTTTCACGGCCATGTTGATGGCGAGGCGAAAGCCGCAGCCTACGCCGCCGCCGACATGTTGGTCCTGCCGACTCACTCTGAGAATTTCGGGTTGGTGATCGCCGAGGCGCTGGCGGCCGCGCGCCCCGTCGTCACGACGAAGAATGCGCCGTGGAGAGGCCTGGAGGCGCACGATTGTGGCCGCTGGATCGATAATGAGGTCGATGCGATCGTTGCTGCGGTGCGGGATGTCGCGGCGTCCGATATGGGGGCGATGGGCGCACGCGGTCGCAGTTGGATGGAGGTCGAATTCGGCTGGGAGGGCATTGCTGCACGCATGGCGGTGGCGTATGGCCGGATGGTTTCCACCGCCTAGCGACGGGGGAACGGATCCCGATTCCTTATACCGGGACGTGGTGCCCCCCCCCCGGCATGGAGCGCCGCTTCTTAGATGTAACCGTCCGATATCTACCGCGGCTGACGCTTGAGGCGTGCGGCGAGTTTGGGATCGACGACGACGTTATCGAGGAACTGGTGCCATGATTTGGTCGTGCGGCGTGCGTCGCGG
>Ga0065721_10052324_pt1 | contig 12155 bp, 10 predicted proteins | sample Mesricmetagenome_FD_59108 | JGI IMG/M metagenome (GOLD analysis project Ga0065721, IMG submission 59108) | Mesophilic microbial community from rice straw/compost enrichment Sample: eDNA_1 v2 (version 2) | ecosystem: Engineered > Solid waste > Grass > Composting > Bioreactor | place: USA: Davis... | reverse complement strand
CGGGTCGCCGCCCAGCGGGCCCACCGCGGGGATCGGACCGCCGTCGTCGGCGCCGGTCTTGCGGGCGCGGGCGATCGCGTTGCCCAGGTGGTAGATGACCAGGGCGGCGACGGAGCCGAGCACGATCGCGCCGAGCTGGAAGTCACCCCACTGCATCGTGAAACCGGCGATCGCAAGCACGAGCGCCACGGCCCCCGTGTACTGGTTGACGGGGCGCGAGAAGTCGACGCGGTTGTCGACCCAGATCTTGATGCCGATGATGCCGATCAGGCCGTACAGCGCGGTGGTCACGCCGCCGAGCACCCCCGGCGGAATGGTGTTGAACACCGCGCCGACCTTGGGCGAGAGGCTCAGCACGATCGCGGTGAGACCGGCGATCCAGTACACCGCGGTCGAGTACACGCGCGTCGCGGCCATCACGCCGATGTTCTCGCCGTAGGTCGTCGTGCCCGAACCGCCGAACGTGCCGGCGAGCGTGGTGGCGACGCCGTCGGCGATCAGCGCGCGTCCGGTGGAGCGGTTGGCCGTGGCATCCGTCATCGCCGCCACACCGCGCACGTGACCGACGTTCTCGGCCACGAGCACCAGGACGACGGGCAGGAACATCGCGATGACCGACCACGTCGCGGGGGAGGCGAAGTCGGCGATCTGGAAGGTGGGGAGGCCCACCCAGGGGGCCTGTTCCACGACCGAGAAGTCGATGAGGACCTCACCCGTCGTCAGCTGGATGATCACCGTCGCGACGTACCCCACGATCACTCCGAGGAAGATCGAGATGCGCCCGAGGAATCCGCGGAAGAGCACGCTGAAGAGGATCACGGCGACCAGCGTGATGGTGCCGGGCAGCGGCTGCAGCTGGAAGTTCGACCACGCCACGGGGGCGAGGTTGAACCCGATCAGGGCGACGATCGCTCCCGCGACCACGGGAGGCATGACCTTGTCGACCCAGCCGAGCCCGGCGAACTGCACGATGAAGCCGACCGCCATGAGGAGCACGCCGACGGCGACGATGCCCGCGAGGGCCGAGCCCGTTCCGGCGGTGGTGGTCGCCGCGGTGATCGGGGCAATGAACGCGAACGACGACCCGAGATAGCTGGGGAGGCGGTTCTTCGTGACGAGCAGGAACAGCAGGGTGCCGACACCCGAGAACAGCAGCGTCGTCGACACCGGGAATCCGGTGAGCACCGGCACGAGGAAGGTCGCGCCGAACATCGCGATGACGTGCTGCAGGCCGATCGCGATCGTCGCGCCCCAGTTCAGACGCTCGCCCGGGGCGACGACCGCGCCCGGTGCGACGGTGCGCCCATCTCCGTGCAGCTTCCAGCGGAACATGTGTCTCCTTGGGGTGGGGGTCTGGGGTCCCTTCGACGAGCTCAGGGACCGGTGCTCGGCTCAGGGGCCGGTGCTCGGCTCAGGGGCCGGTGCTCGGCTCAGGGACCTCTCGTCGCGGAGGAGGCGGGGCCTGTCGGAGCCTCGGGGGCGGGTCAGGATGCCGCGAGCAGGCGCAGCAGGGTCGCGTAGCGCTCGCGCGTGCGCTCGACGATCTCGTCGGGCAGGGTGGGGGGCTCGCCCTGCTTGTCCCAGTGCGCGGCGAGCCAATCGCGGACGATCTGCTTGTCGAAGCTCGCCATGCGCTCGGCGGGGGTGGTGCCGGTGCGCCAGGCCTCGCCATCCCAGTAGCGGGACGAGTCGGAGGTCAGCACCTCGTCGGCCAGGGTCAGCACGCCGTCGGCGTCGAAGCCGAACTCGAACTTCGTGTCGGCGAGGATCAGACCGTGCGCCTCGGCGATCGCGGAGGCGCGGCGGTAGATCTCGAGTGACAGGTCGCGCAGCGCCCCCGCGGTGTCGGCGCCGACGAGCTCGACGGAGCGCTCGAACGTGATGTTCTCGTCGTGCTCGCCCATCGGGGCCTTCCAGGCCGGCGTGTACAGCGGTTCGGGGAGGCGGTCGCCGTCGTTGAGGCCCTCGGGGAGGGGGATACCGCAGACCGTGCCGTGCGCGCGGTATTCGGCCCATCCCGAGCCGGTGAGGTAGCCGCGGACGACGCACTCGATCGGCTGCATGTCGAGCGAGCGCACGAGCATCGCGCGCCCCCGCACGGCGTCCGGGATGAGGCTCACCGTGTCATCGCCCTCGAGGCGGTGATCGGGGACGAGGTGGTTCGGGATCGACGACCCGCCGTCGGCGCCGGCGAGTTGATCGAACCACCACAGGCTCAACGTCGTCAGCAGTTCCCCCTTGTCGGGGATGCCGGGTTCGAGCACGTGGTCGAAGGCGCTCACCCGGTCGCTCGCGACGACGAGGAGGTGCGCGGGGGCGGCGTCGGGGGCCGTCTCGGCGGGCACGTAGAGATCGCGCACCTTGCCGGAGTAGACGTGGCGCCAGCCGGCGAGCTCGAGGGGAGGGGCGGAGGTCACCCGCTCATTATTGCGGGTGTGCGCGGAACGCACCCGTGCGGATTGTTCCACACCGGCGCGCGCGGCGCCTGCCCCCGCGGCGGCGGGAGGCCCCTGGCTAGCCTGGAAAGATGACCGATGCAGCCTCTGACAACGCGGTGTCCGTCGACCCTCACCTGGGGAGCAGTCACACGACGATCCGCGGGTGGGTGTTCTGGCCCGCCGCGGCCATCGCCCTGGCGTTCATCGCGTTCGCGCTGTTCTTCCCGGCAGCGGCGGAGGCCACCTTCACCAGCGTCCAGACCGCGATCGTCTCGACCTTCAACTGGTACTACGTGCTCATCGCGGCCTTCTTCGTGGTGTTCGCCCTGGCGATGGGCTTCAGCCGTTTCGGCAACATCAAGCTGGGTCAGGACGACGACGAGCCCGAATTCTCGACCATGTCGTGGTTCGCGCTGCTCTTCGCCGCCGGCATGGGGATCGGCCTCGTCTTCTACGGGGTGAGCGAGCCGCTCACCCACTTCATCTCGCCGCGGCCCGGGGTGACCGGCACGCCCGCGGAGCTCGCGCAGCAGGCGATGTCGCAGACGTTCCTGCACTGGGGCGTGCACGCGTGGTCGATCTACGTCGTGCTGGGCCTCGCCCTGGCCTACGCCTTCCACCGTCGTCGCCGCCCCCGCACGATCCGCTGGGCCCTGGAGCCGATCCTCGGTGCGCGTCTCGTGCAGGGCGGCTGGGGCAACGCGATCGACGTGGCGGCCCTCGTCGGCACGCTGTTCGGCGTGGCGACGTCGCTCGGTCTCGGCGTCATCCAGATCAGCGCGGGCCTGGACTTCCTCGGGGTCGTGCCGACGACGATCGTCAGCCAGGCCGTGATCATCGGCATCATCACGGGGCTGGTGCTCTTCTCTGTGCTCTCCGGTGTCGGCAAGGGCATGAAGTGGCTCTCGAACATCAACCTCGTCCTCGCCGGCGTCCTGATGCTCTTCCTCCTCTTCGTCGGCCCGACCGAGTTCCTCCTGCGCGACGTCGTGCAGTCGATCGGCAACTACATCCAGAGCTTCGTCGGCCTCTCCTTCACCGTCAGCGCCTACGCGGGTGACGACGGCGTCGCCTGGCAGGGCGCGTGGACGGCCTTCTACTGGGGCTGGTGGATCTCGTGGGCCCCCTTCGTCGGCATCTTCATCGCGCGCATCTCGCGCGGTCGCACCGTGCGCGAGTTCGTCGTCGGCGTGATCCTGGTGCCCACGCTCGTCGGCATCCTGTGGTTCACGGTCCTCGGCGGGACCGCGATCTACGGGGAGCTGACCGGTACGGCCTCCTACACGGGGGCGGACGGATCGGTCGACGTCTCGACGGCGCTGTTCCAGATGCTCGAGGGCATCCCGGGCTCGGTGGTGCTCATCGTGGGCTTCCTGGTCCTCATCGCGGTGTTCTTCGTGACCTCGGCCGATTCCGGGGCGCTCGTGATGAGCATGATCGCGACCGGCGGTGAAGAGGAGCCGAAGAACTGGGTGCGTGTCTTCTTCGCCCTGGCCACCGCCATCATCGCATTCGCTCTGCTCATCGCGGGTGGGCTCACCGCCCTGCAGACCGCGGCGATCAGCATCGCCCTGCCCTTCAGCGTGGTGCTGCTGGCGATCTGCTGGGCGACCGTCACCGCGTTCCGCCGCGAGATGAAAGCGTATGACAAGGCTGAGCGCGCGCAGCTGCGGGACTCGATCGGCGAGCACTACGGGCTCGAGGTCGAGGAGGCGAACCAGCGCGGCATCTTCGGCCTGCCGGCGCGGTGGCGCCAGCGGCGGTCGGTGCCGGCGGCACCGGAGGAGTCGACGGTCGCCTCCGCGCCCGAGAAGGGCTGAGGGGCGGGGTCAGACGGGGGCGGTCGCGCGCTTGAGGATCTCGTCGAGCGAGGCCGGTCGCAGGATCGCGTCGCTCGAGATGAGCGCCAGTCCGATGACCCCGGCCAGGGCGCCCAGGTCGGAACGCGCGATCACCAGGTCGCGCGTGACGAGCGGCGTCGCGCGCTGATAGACGCGTTCCCGGATGCCGGACATCAGCACCTCGTCGCACTCGGCGAGCTGGCCCGACAGGGCGATGGCGCGCGGGTTGAGGATGCTGACGAGGTCGGCGATCGCATCGCCGATCACGCGTCCGGCGCCGCGGACCCGGCGCACGGCGTCGATGTCGCCCCTCTGCACCAGCTCGACGATGTCGCGGACGCCGTGGACCGACAGCCCGGCCTGGTCGAGTTCGCGTTCGATCGCCCATCCGCCGGCGTAGGCCTCCACGCAGTCGAAGCTGCCGCAGCGGCACTCGCGCGCGGGTGACTCCACGATCACCGCGCGGGTGTGGCCGATGTCGCCGGCCGCGCCCTTGTCGCCGCGGATGATCTGGCCGTTGAAGACTAGCCCGGCGCCGATGCCTGTTCCGAGCTTGAGGGCGATGACGTTGTCGAGGCGATGATGCCGGGACTCGGCGACCGCGCGGGCGTTGGCGTCGTTCTCGACGATCACGGGCGCGGCGTAGGCCGGGGCGAACCACCCCGCGATGTCGAAGCGGTCCCACCCGGTCATGATCGGGGGGTTCACGACGCGGTGCGCGGCGAACTCGACCGGCCCGGGGACGCCGATGGCGATGGCCCAGACGTCGGCGTCGGGGCGGAGTGATCGGAAGGCCTCGAGGATGGCGCCGAGGACGGGCTCCGGGCCCTCCCAGACGTCGATGGCGACCTCGGTCTGCGCGAGGGGGGTTCCGCTCAGGTCGCAGGCCGCGGCGGTGAAGCCGGTCGCGCCGATGTCGGCGCACAGGATCACGGCGCGATCGGCGCGGAAGGCGAAACGACTCGAGGGGCGTCCGCCGGTGGACTCTCCCCCCTCGAGGGGTTGCAGCAGCCCCGCGACCGTGAGCGCGGCGAGGCGGTGGTTGATGGTCGATCGCGACAGCCCGGACAGCGTGATGACGTCGGTGCGGCTGAGCGACCCGTGCTCGCGGAAGAGTCCGAGTACGTCGCTCTCGTGCGATCCCAGCTCCGTCATCGCGTCACCTCCTCGTCAGCGTGATCACATCGTAACCGAAACCGCAAAGATCACCATCTTTTGTGTTGTCAGTAACCGAAAGGGGCGCTACATTGACGTTACCGGCACGCAGTGGTGCCCCAACTCGAAGGACAGAGATGTTCCGCACCAACGCTCAGAAGCGCCGCCTCATCTTGCTGGCCGCGCCCGCTGCGGCCCTCGCGATCTCGCTCGCGGGATGTTCGTCCCCCGCCGCCTCCACGGCCGGCGGCTCCGGCTCGTCGTCGATCGCCGCCGTGATCAAGGGACTCGACAACCCGTTCTTCCAAGCGATGCAGGACGGCATCACCGACACCGCCTCGACCGACGGCGTGAACGTCTCGGTGCAGGCGGCCGCCGACACCGCGGACACCACCGGCCAGGCCGACAAGCTGACGACCCTCGCCGGCCAGAACATGGGCTGCTTCATCATCAACCCCATCAGCGGCACGAACCTCGTCCAGGCGCTCGCGCCGATCGCCGCGAAGGGCACCCCGGTCGTCAACATCGACCAGCCCCTCGACGCCGACGCCGCCTCCGCCGCCGGCGTCACCCCCGCCACCTACATCGGCACCGACAACGAGGCGGCCGGCGGCAAGGCCGGCGAATTCGTCGCGGGCAAGGTCGCCGCGGGCGCCAAGGTCGCCATCATCGGCGGCGTCGCGGGCAACGTCACGAGCGCGGCGCGCATCGACGGCTTCAAGGCCGCGGCGAGCGGCCTCCAGGTCGTCCAGGAGGAAGCCGCCGACTGGAAGCGCGAGCTCGCCCTGACCAAGGCCACCGACATCATCGCCGCCAACCCCGACATCGCGGCATTCTTCGCGGCCAACGACGACATGGGCCTCGGCATCGTCAAGGCCGTCGAGAACGCGGGCAAGACGGGCCAGATCGTCGTCGTCAGCGTCGACGGCAACAAGGATGCCCTCGAGTCGGTCGCCGCGGGCGGCCTGTCCGCGACCGTCGCGCAGTACCCCTTCGCGATCGGTCAGCTGGGCGTGCAGGCGTGCGAGGTCGCCGTCAAGGGCGGCAAGCTCCCCTCCAACGTGGAGTCTCCGACCGCCCTGGTCACCGAGCAGAACGCCTCGGACGCCATCGCGAAGTTCCCGCAGCCGTTCGAGGAGTTCACTAACCCCCTCGCCGACCTGCTCGGCTGACACCGGCCGGCACGCCGGGGCGGAGTGCGCTCCGCCCCGGCTCCCCCTCCCCTTCTTCGAGAAAGTCCGCTCCGTCATGACAACTCCGTTGAGAACGACGACGCTCGACGTTCCCCCCTCCCGCTTCGCGGCACTGGGACGGGACGCGCGCAGTCTCAGCTTCTGGGCAGAGAACGCCGCCCCCGTCGGGCTCGTCCTCCTCGTGATCGTCTTCGCGATCCTCAGCCCCTCCTTCCTCACCCTCGGCAACATCCAGGCGATGCTCATCGCCTCGGCGATCCTGGTGATCCTGGCGGTAGCGCAGGCCTTCGTCATCACCACGGGCGGTATCGACCTGTCGATCTCGGCCACCATGACGCTCGGCGCGGTCGGCTTCGGCCTCGCGTGGCAGGCCGGTCTGGGCTTCTGGCTCTCGGCCGTCCTCGCGATCGTCGTGTCGGGCCTGGTCGGCGTGGCCAACGGTCTGCTCATCGCGACCGGCAAAGTCACCGACTTCATCGCCACCCTCGGAACGCTCTCGGTCGCGACGGGCCTGGCGCTCATCCTCACCCAGGGCAAGCCGATCTCGTTCACCAGCCCCGAGCTGCTGCGTCTGACCGCCGGCTCGATCGGCATCTTCGGCTTCCCCTTCCTCATCGCGGTCGTGATCGCCGTCGTCTTCGGCGTGGTGATGTTCCGCACCCGGTTCGGGCTGCACGTGCAGGCCATCGGCGGCAGCGAAGAGGCGGCCGTCGCCAACGGCATCAACGCGGCGCGCGTGCGCATCGCGGTGTACGTGCTCGCGGCGATGCTCGCGGGCCTGGCATCCATCCTCCTCGTCGCCCGCATCGGTGCCGCCGAACCCGCCATCAACACCCAGTACCTGCTCAACTCGATCGCCGCCGTCGTCCTGGGCGGCGTCGCCCTCACCGGCGGCCGCGGAAAGATCGTCGGCCCCGTGCTGGGTGCGCTGCTGCTCACCGCCCTCAGCAACGGACTGACGCTCGTCGGCGTCTCGCAGTTCTATCAGCCGCTCGCCGTCGGTCTCGTCGTCGTACTCGCCGCCCTTCTCACGAGGTTCCAGAAGAAATGACCACTGACATCCCGGGCGGAAACGACATCGTCCTCTCCGCCGAGAACATCACCAAGTCCTTCGGCGGCGTCCACGCCCTGCGCGGCGCCTCGATGACCATGCGCCGCGGCGAGGTCACGGCCCTCATCGGCGACAACGGCGCCGGCAAGTCCACGCTCGTGCGGTGCCTCTCCGGCATCCATCGTCCCGACTCGGGCACCATCACGCTCGACGGCCGCGACGTCCACCTCGACACCCCGCTCGCCGCCCGCGAGCACGGAATCGAGACCGTGCAGCAGAACCTGGCCCTGGTCGAGGACCTGACCGTCTGGCAGAACTTCTTCCTCGGGCGTGAGAAGACGACGGGTTTCGGCCCGTTCCGCTTCCTCGACCGCAAGGCGATGCGAGCCACCGCGCAGGAACTCGTCTCCGACCTGGCGGTCAACGTGCCCCCGGTCACCAGTCGGGTGCGACGCCTGTCGGGCGGACAGCGTCAGGCGGTGTCGATCGCCCGTGCGGCCGGCTGGGGAGGATCCATCGTCATCATGGACGAACCCACCGCCGCCCTGGGCGTGCAGGAGACCGCGCGCGTGGAGGGCATCATCCGCAAGCTCAAGGAACAGGGCGTCGCGGTGCTGCTCATCAGCCACAATTTCGACCAGGTACTGCGCCTGTCGGATCACGTGTGGGTCATGCGCGGCGGTCTCGCCGTCGCCGAACGCCGCGCCGCCCAGACCGACGGCGACGAGCTCGTCGCGCTCATCACCGGCGCGAAGGCCGCCTGAGGCGATGGCGCAGCGCTTCGGCATCCATGCGGGTGTGTGGGGGTTCGACTGGAGCCCCGTCGCGGCCGACCGCGCCGTCGGGGCGGCGGCAGCCGCGGGGTACGACCTCATCGAGATCCCCGCGATCGACCGAGACGAGCTCGACGCGGGCGACACCGTGCGGGCCCTGTCGCGACACGGCATCGACGCCTCGGTCTCGCTCGCGCTGTCGTTCTCGGATGACATCTCGGATGCCGACCCCGCCCGGCGCGCCCGCGGAGAGCACCGCCTCACCGAGGCGATGCACTTCGCCGCCGACATCGGCGCGACGTTCGTCGGCGGGGTGGTGTTCTCGGCGATGGGCCGCTACGACCGTCTGCCCACCACCGAGGCGCGCGAGCGCTCGCTCGACGTGCTGCGGCGGGTCGCCGCGGTCGGCGTGCGGGCCGGCGTGACCCTCGGGGTGGAGTACGTCAACCGCTACGAGTCGAACCTGCTCAACACCGCCGCCCAGACAGCGCGGTTCGTCGACGACCTGGGCGCGCCCAACGCCGTGGTCCACCTCGACACGTTCCACGCGGCGATGGAGGAGCAGAGCCTGTCGGCGGCCGTCGAGGCGGCCGGACGGCGCCTCGGCTACCTGCACGCCAGCGAGAGCCACCGCGGCCGGCTCGGCACCGGAACCATCGACTGGACCGCGCTCCTCGCCGCCCTAGCGGCGGCGGAGTTCACCGGCCCGATCACGGTCGAGACCTTCTCGCCCGTCGTCATCGGTGAGTCCTCCGCCATTGACATCGGACTGTGGCATCCGCTGTGGTCCGACCCCGACGAACTCGCCGCCACGTCGCTCGCCTTCCTGAAGGCGCGACTGGCCGAGACCGTCGCCTCCTGATCCTCCCCGTTCGACCTTTCACGAAAGAACTCACCCCATGGTCACCAACTCCCTCGGCGTCCACGCCCTCGTCTTCGCGGGCGGTACGACGCCCGACGACATGAGCGTCATCATCGACCAGACCCACGCCGCCGGGTACGACATCCTCGAGCTCTCGCTGCACGACGCGACCAGCCTCGACGTCGCCGATGCGCGCACCAAGCTCGAGGCCGCGGGGCTGGGCATCGTGTGCTCGCGCGGCCTCGCGTTCGCCGCCGACGTCTCGAGCGACGACCCGCAGGTGGTCGAGCGCGGGGCGAAGCTGCTGCACGACTCGCTGCAGATCACCCACGACCTCGGTGGCACGCACTTCACGGGTGCCCTGTACAGCGCGCTCGGCAAGTACGGGCACCAGCTCAGCGCCGCAGGCCGGGCCAATGTCGTGGCGACCCTGAAGGACCTCGCCGTCGAGGCGCAGGGCAAGGGCATGACGCTCGGGCTCGAGATCTGCAACCGCTACGAGACGAACGTCATCAACACCGCCGCCGACGCCCTGCGCCTGGCCGACGACATCGGTCACGACAACGTCTTGATCCACCTCGACACGTACCACATGAACATCGAGGAGGACGACCTGGTCCGCCCCGTCCACCTGGTGGGCGACCGTCTGGGGTACGTGCACATCGGCGAGAACCACCGCGGCTACCTCGGCTCGGGACACCTCGACTTCACCGCGTTCTTCCACGCCCTCGCCGACATCGACTACACGGGCCCGATCACCTTCGAGTCGTTCTCGTCGGCCGTCGTCTCGCCGACCCTGTCGAACGACCTCGCGATCTGGCGCAACCTGTGGAACGACGGCCCGGCCCTCGCGCGGCACGCCCTGTCGTTCATGTCGATGCAGATCGAAGCGGGTCATGGCGACTGAGGGTCCGCCCTCCTCCGCCGTCGCCGACCTGGTCGACCGCATCGAACGGGCGGCCAGCGCCACGGACGGCCGCTATCTGCTGGGCATCGCGGGCAGCCCGGGCGGCGGTAAGACGACCCTCGCCGCCGCGATCGTGGCGGAACTGAACGAGCGCCGCGGCGGTGGGGCCGCGGCGCTTCCGATGGACGGGTTCCATCTCGCGAACGCGTCGCTCGACAGGCTCGGCCGGCGTGATCGCAAGGGGGCGCTCGACACCTTCGACGGGTGGGGCTTCCTCGCGCTGCTCGAGAGGGTGCGTCGCGAGACGGGGCACACGGTGTACGCGCCGAGCTTCCGGCGCGAGGTCGACGAGGGCGTCGCGGGCGAGATCGCGATCGAGCCGTCGGCACGCATCGTCGTCGTCGAGGGCAACTATCTGCTCGTCGGCGACGAGCCGTGGGCGGGCGTGCGCGAGGCGTTGGACGAGGTGTGGTTCTGCGACACCCCCGCCGACGAGCGAGAGACGCGACTCGTCGAGCGTCACGTGCGGGGAGGGCGATCCCCGCAGGCGGCACTCGCGTGGGCGCGCGAGGTCGACGGCGTCAACGCGGTCATGATCGAGGCCACCCGCGGGCGTGCCGATCTGATCGTGTCCGGCGCGAGCGGTCGGGTGCTCATCGCCGACTGATCGCCCACCACGAATGCCCCGTGCCGCTCGGCACGGGGCATTCGTCGTTCCCGCAGCGGGAATGCGCACGCACGCAAGTCCCCCCTGGTGGGCGCGGACTGGTCGTTGACTACTGCCGGGCGCTCGATCCGGTCGACGGGTTCGCGCCACGTCGAAAAGGCGCGTATAGTCCATGTGGACTATTCAACATGGACCATAAGGAGGGGTGGATGCCGGAGCCCAGCCGTCTCACCCCGGTCGCCGTCATGATCCTCGCGACGCTGCGCGAAGGCGACATGCACACCTACGAGCTCGTGCGCCTGCTGCGCGAGCGCAAGGACGACCGCCTCGTGCCCCTGCAGAAGGGCACGATGTACCACACGGTGGCGCGCCTCGAACGCGACGGACTGCTCGCCGAGGTCGGCGTCGACCGCCACGGCAACCGCCCCGAACGCACCACCTATACCCTGCTCGACGCGGGCCGTCGGGCCGTCGAGGAGTGGGTGCGCACCGAACTGCCGCAGATCGAGCGCGCGACGGAGTTCCGTGTCGCACTCGCCGAAGCGCACAATCTCGAGCGCGACGAAGTCGTCGCCCTGCTCGATCGACGCCGTGCCCTGCTCGTCGCCTCGGCGCACGATCACCGCACCGGTCTGGACGGAGCCGCCCATCGCGGAGTCCCCGTTCAGTTCATGGTCGAGGTGCAGCGCCAAGCCGCACTGCTCGACGCCGAACTCGCGTGGCAGGACGCCCTGCGTGCGCGCCTCGTCGACGGCTCCCTCGCCTGGGGCCCCGACGAGATCCCCGAACACTTCACGAAGAAACGCGTCTCGAAGGAGACCACACCATGACCGATTCCCGCGCCGCGTCCGCGGCATCCCCCTCGACGGGGTCCTTCAAGACCCCCGCCAAGAGTCCCTGGCCGGCCCTCTGGGCCCTGGTCATCGGGTTCTTCATGATCCTGGTCGACACCACGATCGTCTCGGTGGCGAACCCGGCCATCAAGGCCGCGCTCGACCCGAACACCAGCAACCTCGACAACGTCGTATGGGTCACGAGCGCCTACCTGCTCACCTATGCGGTGCCGCTGCTGATCACCGGCCGCCTCGGCGATCGCTTCGGTCCCAAGAACATCTACCTCACGGGCCTGGCGGTGTTCACGATCGCGTCTCTCGCGTGCGGTCTCGCGCCCAGCCTCGAGGTGCTCATCGTCGCCCGCGCGGTCCAGGGTCTGGGTGCCGCACTCATGACGCCGCAGACGATGGCCGTCATCACCCGCACCTTCCCGC
>Ga0065721_10052338_pt1 | contig 12156 bp, 10 predicted proteins | sample Mesricmetagenome_FD_59108 | JGI IMG/M metagenome (GOLD analysis project Ga0065721, IMG submission 59108) | Mesophilic microbial community from rice straw/compost enrichment Sample: eDNA_1 v2 (version 2) | ecosystem: Engineered > Solid waste > Grass > Composting > Bioreactor | place: USA: Davis... | reverse complement strand
CCCCCTTCGGCATGCGCCCGCCGAGCCGGCCGTATTCCTCCGGGTCGCGCAGGAAGTCGACGATCTCCTTGAGCTCATCCTCCGCCTCATCCACTCCGGCAACGTCGTCGAAGGTCACCTTCACATCGGTCTCGACATAGACCTTGGCACGGCTCTTGCCGATCTGCATCAGCCCACCCGCGCCGCCACCGGCGCCGATGCGCTTCATCATGAAATACCAGATGCCGAAGAAGAGCGTGATCGGCAGCACCCAGGAGAGGACGTTGCCCAGGAAATTGCTCTCGATGCGGCCCGTATAGACGGCGCCGCTTTCCTGCAGGCGCTCCACAAGTGCCGGATCGACCCGGGTGGTCACGAACATGGTCTCGCCGCTGGGCAGGGCTTGTTTGAACTTCCCCTGAACATAATTGTCCGAAATCGCCACCTCCGCGATCCGCTTTTCTGTGAGATAGGTCTCGAACTGGCTGTAGGGAATTTCGGTGACCTGCTGCGAATAGGCGAAGAAATACTGGACGAGCAGAACGCCGAAGAGGGCGGCAATGCCGTACCAGATATTGAACTTCATGTTGTCGTTCATCGCAGGTCATCCTCGTCCGCTGCCATCAGGCGGCACCGACTACACACAACTCCATCGGCCACGGCCTTGCAAGACCATGCGCAGCTACTGGCGCCTCAGTTGCCTGAGCACAGGCCAAGATCGAATGATTTGCGTGGCGACTTGAAAGGGAGAGAATGAAGCCTTCGGGAGAGGCTTTTCAGCTGGTCGGAGTGGCAAGATTCGAACTTGCGACCCCCACGTCCCGAACGTGGTGCGCTACCAGACTGCGCTACACTCCGTGACCAGCGGCGCCTCTATAGACCAGCCACTCGGCTTCGACAAGCGGTCGCACCGAAAATTTGCGCCCTCTCCGGCCTCGGTTTCAGCAGCGCCGTCGGCGTGGCAAAAAGGTAGCGATGAAGGGAAATTTTGACCGAGGCGCGGCCCGATGGTGCGACGGAAACAAGAAATCTGCTAGGGCGACCCGCAGCCTCATCGGACGAGCAGAGAAAAGGTCTACAGGGACATGAACCGCCGCATTATCGCATCCATAGCCGTCATCGCCATCGCACTCTCCGCCTGCACGACGACAGGTGCGCCGGCCAATCCGATCGAGGCTCGCTGGGTCGGCCAGTCGGCCGGAAAGTTCTTCGCGAAGTACAGCCCTCCCATCAGCGATACGCCCACCGGTTCGACGACGCTTTACAACTGGCGTGGCGGCTACCAGCGGATCAAGCTGCAGAACGGCCGCACCGCCAATGTCAGCTGCGCCGCTCAGCTGACCGTCGACGCCGACTACAATATTCGCTCCATCCGCATCACCGCCGACCGCCAGGGCGCCCGGGGTCCGAGCTATTGCGAGGAACTGCTTACGCAGGAATAGAAACTGCGCTGGCGGGAAGTCGGATCCGGCGGACCGCCTTTGGGCGCATTGGTCGGGCGATGGCTCGATAACGCAGTTCGTGCCAGAATGGGACGTCCAACAGACGGCCTTGCACATCCACCATGACCAGACTGGCAATTTCGCTGCTGCTCTTCCTGACCTTCGCCGGTGAAGGCGCTGCCGCAGAGCAGGCCGGAGAGCAGCTGGAGAACGAGTGCCTGTCTTCCTGGGTCGATGAGGCGTCCGGAGACACGCTCTGCGTCCGTAGCGAGACGTTCAACAGCGACCTCTGCTCCGGCCTCGAGTATTTCGCGCGCCGGCACGACATTTCTGCTGATTTCTTCGCGCGGCTGATCTGGAAGGAAAGCCTGTTCCGGCCTGGTGCCGTCAGCAACAAGGGAGCGGAAGGCATCGCCCAGTTCATGCCGGGCACCGCGCGGCTGAGGGGGCTTGCCAACAGCTTCGACATCCTTTCGGCACTCGGCGCCTCTTCCGCCTACCTGAAGGAGCTCCGCGACCGGTTCGGCAGCTATGGCCATGCGGCGGCCGCCTACAATGCCGGTGAGGCCGGGCTGCAACGATATCTGGACAGGGGGTTGCTGCCATACGAGACGCGCGCCTATGTGCGCTCCATCACCGGCCATTCGATCGAGCAGTGGACGAGCGAGCCTCCGGAGACTGCCGCTGCGCCGCTCGACGCCGACAAGCCGTTCCTCGAGAGCTGCGTTGCGCTGGCGGAGAGCAGGCGACTTTCACCCGGAGCCGTGATGGGGGAAGGGCCATGGGCGCCCTGGGGCGTGCAGATCGCCGCACACGTCAATCCCGAGGTCGCGCGAAAACTGTTTGCCGACAGGGTGGCACGGCTGCCCTCCCCTCTCGACGAGGAGTTGCCTGTCATGGTGCACCAGACGCGCGGCAATTTCGGCCATCGCGGCCGTTATGCCGCGAGGATAGGCCGCGAGACACGTGCGGAGGCGGACAGGCTCTGCGCGACCATTCGCGCTGCAGGCGAGGCCTGCACCGTCTTCCGGAACTAGGGAGACAGCCACTCGGGAAGCCGGCAAGGCGCTCTGCCTGTGGCGGTGGCTTCCGCACAGTCGCGGATGCTCCCGAAGCGGACAGTTCGGCCGCTCAGGCCCGGCCCGTAATGCGCATATTTGCCGGAGTTGGTAAGCACGGTTTTCGCCGCAGGCGGGAAGACCGGCTCGCTGATCGAACACCAGCACAGGTCCGGCAGGACGGTCACGCCCGCCTCCCTCAGGAGCGGCAGCGTCCCCTCTTCCTCGGCGATCCGGATGACGTCGTGCCCGGCCGTGACGATCGCCGTTATGTCCGGGCTGCATCTGCGTCCGCCAAGGGCAGCAACAAGGGCGCGGCACTCGCCGAGCGAAGCATGCGGGCTTCCCACCGCCACGAGATCGATCTGCTCGGGCCCGGCCGACAGTTCGCGCCAGGCAGCGGCCATTTCCTCTCGCGTGATCCTTCGCTGCGGCAGGCCCGCGGCGGCGGATGATGCGGCTTCCGGGGTCACGCCGTCGATGTGGAGCATGGGCGACGCGGATGTCGTGCCGAAGGCGGCACAGAGAGCCTTCAGGTCGTCCATCGACGGCTTGCCTTCCGCCAGCCCACGCAAGAAGGGAATGCTATCTGGCGACATTTGCCCTGCCAGATAGCCCACCAGCGGCCAGAAGGCGTCGTCAGAACCGGGTGGAAGCTCGAGATCGATGACCATACCAGCCTTGCGGTTCTCATCGAGATAGACGCCGGCCAGTGGCGCCCGGCCCGTCAGCGCAATGCAGAGATCAAGGAAATCTGGGTGTTTTTCCGTCCGCGCTCCGAGGACGGAGTTCGCGAACACGACTGCATTGGATTCCGCCCAGGCGACGCATTCCCCCGCCTTCGGCGCGCTCGATAGCAGGTAGGGAGCGCAGGTATAGGTCGGGCGGCAGCCCATCCGCACATAGGCGTCCGCCAGGTCCTGCGCCGGCTTCCCGAAGGCTTCCGGAACCTGCTGCGATCGCCAGTTCGCGTAGTCGACCGAGATCGCGTTCATGGTCGTGGGAATGCGAACGCCCGCGCCTGAGGCCGCCATCTTCTGGGCGAACAGGAGATTTGCACGGCTGGCGTAGAGGCAGCCGTCAATGTGCGCCTGGCTTACGTTCACGAGCTTCCGCGCGCCCTGCTGGGCGGCCATGGCGCAGATGATCTCCATGGCCTGGCGGACTGCGGGTCCAGCCTCGCCGGCGAGCATGGCGCAGTCTTCCGGCGTCAATTCAAGCGCGGCCGTGGGCGCGGGAGACAAGGGGATGGTTCGTCCTCCGGCCTCCAAGGTATTGCGGGTGATGACGGCACGGTCACAACCAGAAAGAAACCGGAAGTCCTCCTCCGACAGGCGAATGACCGGGACCGGCTTGTCGAACATCATCGCCGCAACGAGCGCGCCAAGTGTCAGGACATCTTCCGGGCCGCTGAAGACCAGAGCTGCGGGCGCGCGTCCGGACAGAATGAGGTCGAGCAGCACGCCAGACCCGGAGCAGGAGCCGCGGCTCGACGGCATCAGCAAGATGGTGCCGGTGAGGCAGGCCCCATGCAGCGGATGATAGACATCGATCACCCGCCCATCCTCCGGCGACACACCGCCCCAGAAGCTCAACGGCTGGGAGGTGGAGAGCACCGGTCCCTCCGCCTCGCCGGCAAGGATGGCGACGGATCGCGGCCTGGCGGTCACCTGACGACGAACCCATGCGCAAAGGGATCGCGGTCGTCGATGAAGATCGTGTTGATGCCGGTCATGCGAGCCCAGCCGGCAATCGACGGGGTGATCGCATCGCGGCCCGCTACGGTCGTCGCCGCCTCGACACGACCGCGGAAGAGAGACCCGATGATCGACTCGTGGATGAATTCGTCGCCGACCTTGAGCTTGCCCTTTGCCGCCAGCTGCGCCATCCGCGCCGAAGTGCCCGTTCCACAAGGAGAGCGGTCAATCGCCTTCTCGCCGTAGAAGACGGCGTTTCTTGCGTGAGCCTCCGGGTGCGTCGGCTTGCCGGTCCACTGGATGTGGCTCAGTCCGCGGATCTCCGGATGCTCGGGATGCACGAACTCGTATTTGGCATTGAGGGCAGCGCGCAGCTTCGGGCTCCAGCCCACCAGTTCGCCGGCCGTGTGATCGGCCATGTCCCGGAAGTTCTTCTGCGGCTCGACGATGGCGTAGAAATTGCCGCCATAGGCGACGTCGACGACGATCTCGCCCAGACCGTCGACCTCGGCCGTCAATCCCTCGGAATGGAGGAAGCCGGGGACATTGGTGAGGCGCACCTCTTCCACGAAGCGCCCTTCCTGGCGATAGGTGATGTCCACCTTCCCCGCCGGCGCATCGATCGATAGCTTTCCAGGCTCGCGCGGCGTGATCAGCCCGTTCTCGATGCCCATTGTGATCGTACCGATCGTGCCGTGGCCGCACATAGGCAGGCAGCCGGAGGTTTCGATAAACAGGACGGCCACGTCGCAGTCAGCTCGGGTGGGCGGGTACAGGATCGACCCGGACATCATGTCATGGCCGCGCGGCTCGTACATCAGACCGGTGCGGATCCAGTCGAAGTCGCGCAGGAAATGCGCCCGCTTCTCGAGCATGGTCGCCCCCTCAAGCCGCGGCCCCCCGCCGGAAACGAGGCGGACCGGGTTTCCGCAGGTATGACCGTCGATGCAGGAGAAGGTATAGGAAGCCATCGTTTTCAACTCCGTCGCAAGGCGTGATATGGGAATCGGGCGAACCCGAATTGCACGCGCCCATTCTTGTATACTATGTGTATGCACTCGCTCAACGCCGCCTCGCCGGGTGGCCAACTCGGAAGAGGCAGACAATGACCCAGACATCCACCATCACGATTGCGGATCTCCACCAGCGGGTCGATGCCATCTTCCGGAAGGTGGGGCTTAATGCGCAACAGGCCGGAGCCCTTGCACGAGTCATCGTCGCAGGCGAGCGTGACGCTTGCAAGTCGCACGGGATCTATCGCATCGAAGGTGCCCTGCGGACCGTGAAAGCAGGCAAGGTCAAACCGGATGCGGTACCGGAACTCGACCTGAATGAAGGTTCTGCCATCGTCAGGGTCGACGCCAAGGGGGGATTTGCCAAGCCCGCCTTCGAACTCGGTCTTCCCGCGCTTGCCGAACGCGCGCGTGCGCTCGGTCTCGCGGCGCTGGTCATCAACGATTGCAGCCACTTTTCCGCACTGTGGCCGGAAGTGGAAGCCGTGACCGGCCAAGGACTCGCAGCGCTCGTCATGTGCCCCAGCTATGCGACCGTCGCGCCCACCGGAGGCAGCAAGCCCTTGCTTGGGACGAACCCATTCGCCTTCGGCTGGCCGCGTCCGGATCATGCACCCTATGTCTTCGACTTCGCCACCTCCGTGGCCGCGCGGGGCGAGCTGGAACTGCATCGACGCGCCGGCAAGCCGCTGCCGGAGGGCTGGGCGATTGATGCCGACGGACAGCCGACGACCGATCCGGAAGCGGCACTGGCCGGCGCCATGCTCCCCTTCGGTGGTCACAAGGGCTCGGCGATCGGCACGATGATCGAGCTTCTGGCCGGCATCATGATCGGCGACCTGACGAGCCCTGAAGTCCTGGACTACCTGGGGACCACGACGCTTGCGCCCATGCATGGGGAATTGATCATCGCCCTCTCGCCTGAGGCCTTTGCCGCCGGGCGTCCCGGCAACCCCTTTGCGCGTGCCGAGAACTTGTTCGAGAGCATTGTTGGCCAGGGCGCCCGCCTGCCGTCGCAGCGCCGTTTTGCGGCCCGTGCGAAATCCGAGGCGGAAGGGATTGCGCTGACGGCTGCCGAAATGGAGCAGCTTGACCGGCTTCTGGAAAAGGGGCTGGACGCGGTCACGTGATCCCCGAGCGGGCTCTTAAGCATCGCCACTCGCTAGGGTTACGGCCGACGGTGAAAAGAAACGACCCTCCTTGCGGAGGGCCTTTTCCTGGGAGGACCTGTGATCTAGGACTTGTATGTCTGGACGGCGCCCGGAAGCTTGCTCCACTCTGCATACCATGTATCAAAGAGCTTCAGCTGAGCCTCGACGTAGCCGCGCTGGCTTTCGGACAGTTCGTCCGTCTCATTGAAGTGCAGCGTGTATTCCTTGTCACCCTTGAGCACCATCATGTGCTTGAAGAAGAGGACGAGATCGGGCCCCTCGTCGAAGGAGGAAAGCACCGCGAGCGCCGATTCCAGTTCCAGCGCGCGCTGGCGGGCATCCGGATCGCCCTTCGCCGCGGCCTGGGCGAGGTTACACAGGTGCAGTACCTCCTTCGGCAGGACGCAACCGATCCCGGTGATGGCGCCGGTTGCGCCACAGTTGACGAAGCCGTGGAAGACGCAGGTATCGACGCCGATCATCAGCGATACGCCATCGTCGCGGCTGGTGATGTTCTCGGCGGCATAGCGCATGTCGTCCGCTCCACCGAATTCCTTGAATCCGACGAGGTTCGGATGCTCGGCGCGCAGCGAGAAGAAGAGGTCGGCGCGGGTGGCGAAGCCGTAGTAGGGGCTGTTGTAGATGACCGCGGGCAGATCCGGAGCGGCGGCAAGGATCGCCTTGAAGTGGTTACGCTGGGCGGCGACGACAGAGCCCCGGGAGAGAACGCGCGGGATGACCATCAGGCCCTGCGCACCCACCTTCTGGGCATGGGCGGCGTGGGCGACTGCCGATGCGGTATTGACGGCGCCGGTGCCGACGATGACCGGAACGCCAGCCTTTACCAATCGCTCCACGCCTTCCATGCGCTGCTCGTCGGTTAGGAGCGGCCAGTCCCCCATCGATCCGCAATAGACGACGGCTGACATTCCCTTTTCGACGAGCTCCTTGCCCTTGCGGACAAGCGCATCGAAATCCGGGGTGCGATCGTCGTTGCAGGGGGTCATCAGCGCAGGAATGACTCCTGAGAATATCTTCGGCGTCACGTCAATCTCCTTTCGCCGGCCTTCCGGCAGCAAAGCATATTCGGATCGGCATGCAGTTCGCCAGCCGCGAAGTCTGCACTCTATTTGTCGACAAGAAGAGTACAGCGGATTACAGCGTGATGTCTACCCCGCTGCTGCGGCTGAACAATTTCTGTACCTGCGCAACGATCTGGTCGGCATGGGACCTGCCGAGGCGGTCCGCCGTCTCGACATCACGCGCTTCGATTGCGGCGATGATCAGAGCGTGATCCTCGACAAAACTCTGCGGAAACTGCTCGTCGTAGGACTTGTAGTAGAGACGCAGGATGCGCCGCCCCTCGTCCAGCAACCGCCGGAACAGGCTGGTGAAGTAAGGATTGCGTCCCGATTGGGCGATCGCGGCATGGAAGGCCGCGTTGGTGGCGATCATCGCCAAGGCATCGCGCGCGGCGACCGCCGCCGCATATTCCTCGTGATGAAGACGGATGGCGGCAATATCTCCGGGTCGATGGTTCTGTGCGGCAAGGCGCGTCGTCACCCGGTACATGAGAACGAGCGCATCGAAGAAGGGCCCGAGATTGAGGAAGTCGATGTTCGACACCATGGTCGAACGATTGGGTAGCGTCTCGATCAGGCCCTCGCCGGCTAGCCGCACCAGGGCCTCGCGGATCGGCGTCCGCGACATCTGAAAGCGCTCCGCCAACTGAACCTCGTCGATCGGACTGCCGGGCGCGAGCTTCAGGTCCAGGATCTCGTCGCGCAACAGGTCATAGACCAGTCTTGCGCCGGAGCCCCTCTTGCGGCCGTGCAGCGGAGGATCAGCAGTTTCAGTCATCGGATATCCTTCTTGTCGACATTCAGAATACATCCTTCGACTACCGGCGCAAATCTCGACTGCGACGGGTGCGTCCTGCTTATGGGCCCGGAGCAAGTAAGGCTGAAGAATGATGGCACAGCCCGCATACTTGAGGGGCACCAGGCCCGTCTGAAAACGGGACAACCGTTTAGGTTTCCTCAATCATGGAGATGGTTAACCGTGGAGATTTACCAAGAGACAACATCATTGCCGGATCATGGCCACACCGAAAGGATGGACGATGTCACGGCGCCTAAGAAACCTCCTCTTTGCTTTCACGCTCTCGCTCTCGATGTGGGCGATCATCTTGTATGCGTCGGTCGCACTTTACGGCGGCATCGTTCCACAGTTGGACCCGGTAACGACGGCGAGCATCGACTAGCAGGACATTCCAGTAGCAGCCTCTACTCTTCCAGATCGCGCGATCTGTATCCTGCCAAGACCGGGAGGCAACAATCCTGGCACCTGTCGCTCCATCCGGAGCAGGTGCAATACAAGCGCGTGCTTGATAAGCGATCCGCAATTCCCAAATAATTCTATTAGATATTTTCAGCATGCGAAATGCTGCTGGAGCTATCGGAGCAATAAATACCGCACATTTTCCTTCTGCGCTAAACAAATCTTCGAAAGCAGGAAGTATCGTCAATCCCTCTATTGTCTGCCGCGCCACCTCTAGGGGAAGGATCATTATTCGAAGCTAAACAAGGACGCTCAGGTCCTCCGCCGTCACCGGAATATCGAGGGAAGTATTGAACAGAACGGGCTTGTGCCGAATGCGACCACAGGGAGACAGAATCAAGAGAATTACTTGAATTAATCAGATTAAAGAAAATTTTCGGAGATCTGTTTGCAATGCAGCGAGAACTAAGTGAGATTAACATTCAGTTAACTCTCCATGAGTGCTGGGTCATGAAAGCCAATACCTCCCTGGGCGTGTCCGTGCCCGTGAACTTCGAGCACTACGCTGCTGCGAACTCGAATACTGCCCCCAGGCAATGCCGGCGCCGGGGATCCAGCAGCGTTCGCTGGAGCTTGGCGTGAAGCGTGCCATCGACATCACTCTATCTCTGACCGCGCTGGTGGTCCTTCTGCCACTCCTGCTGGCCGTGGCTCTCCTGATTAAGCTTGAAAGCCCGGGCCCAGTGTTCTTCCGTCAGGCGCGATGGGCGCAAGGCTGCAGGATCATCCACGTCTTCAAGTTCCCGCTCCATGCGCCTCGATCAATGCGACGCCACCGGCGTCAGGCAAACTGTCGAGGGGGATCCGGGGATTACCCGCATCGGGCGTTTCATCCGCAAGACCAATATCGGCGAGTTGCCGCAACTCTTCAACGTATTGAAGGGCGACATGTCGCTTGTCGGCCCCCGCTGCCATCCGCTCGGCATGCTGGCGGCAGGCGTCGCCTACGAGGATCTCGTACCGAATTATCACGACCGTCACGTGATGAAGCCCGGGATCACGGGGCTTGCGCAGGCGAGAGGCCTGCGCGGACCGACCACCCGGCGATCGAAGGCAAAAGCGCGGATAGCGGCCGATCTTCATTACGTCCAGAATTTCAGCCTCTGGCTGGACTTCAAAATCATCTACCGGACCCTACTTTCCAAGATCCGGGGCGGGACAGGCTCCTAGTTCCGGTATCGTCACTTCAGACCCAGGGACGTATCATGAAGAGAATACTGGTCACCGGTGGCGCCGGCTTTCTTGGCGCGCATATCTGCGAGCGGATGCTCGACAGCGGTCACAAGGTTATCTGCCTCGACAATCTCTACACCGGGTCAAGAGCCAATATCGCCCATCTTGCCGACAATCCACGGTTTGAATTCGTCGAGTGGGACGTGTGCGATCCTATCGCCATTGCTGTGGACGAGATCTACAACTTTGCCTGCCCCGCTTCTCCGCCCCATTACCAGGCCGATCCGATCCGCACGATGAAGATCAGCTTCCATGGGGCGATGAACATGCTGGACCTGGCGCGAAAGCACGGCGCCAAGGTCATGCAGGCGTCCACGTCCGAGATCTACGGCGACCCGCTGGTTCATCCGCAGACGGAAACCTACTGGGGAAATGTGAACTCGACGGGAATCCGTGCATGCTATGATGAGGGCAAACGCGCCGCGGAAACCCTTTTCTACGACTATCATCGCCAGCATGGAATCAATATCCGCGTGGTTCGAATCTTCAACACCTATGGGCCCGGCATGAACGCGGGCGACGGCAGGGTGGTATCCAACTTCATCGTCCAGGCCTTGGCGGGCGATGATCTGACCGTCTATGGCGACGGCCGCCAGACAAGATCGTTCTGTTATCGGGATGACCTTGTGGAGGGCATCATCCGGCTGATGAACGCGCCGGACCACGTGACCTTCCCCGTGAACATCGGCAATCCGAACGAATTCACGGTGAAGCAGCTTGCCGAGGTCGTCCTCGAGCTTACGCAATCCAAGTCGCGGCTGATCTCGCTTCCCCTGCCCCAGGACGACCCGACCCAGCGCTGCCCGGACATTTCGCGGGCAAAGGAATTTCTTGACTGGGAGCCTTCCGTGCAGTTGAGAGAAGGCGTTCTCAAGACAATCGCGTATTTCAGCAATCAGCGTTCCGAGCCATCCCGTCTAGAGACAAGGGCTCGCGTGGAGGCAAACGCATGAAGATCGTTGTAGTCGGATCCGGCTATGTGGGCCTGGTGGCAGGCACGTGCTTCGCCGATATAGGCCACAGCGTGGTTTGCGTCGACAGCGACCAGAAGAAGCTGGAAAAGCTGCGACAGGGTGTGGTGCCAATCTACGAGCCGGGCCTTGATGAACTGGTGGCCAGAAACCATGCGAGCGGCCGTCTCTCCTTTACCGATGACCTCGGGTCTGCACTCGCGGATGCCCAGGCTGCGTTCATCGCCGTGGGCACGCCACCGCGCGCCACCGATGGTCATGCCGACATGAAATATGTCCATGCCGTCGCCCACGCCATCGCGGAGAAGGCAAGCGGAGACCTGGTGGTTGTCAACAAGTCTACCGTACCGGTCGGTACCGGCGACGAAGTCGAGAGGATCCTCCTGAGCGCACGCAGGCCCTTCAGATTCTCGGTCGTCTCGAATCCGGAATTCCTTCGCGAGGGCGTTGCGATCGACGATTTCATGCGCCCAGACCGGATCGTCATCGGCAGCGAAAGCGAGTGGGCACGCAAAGTGGTGTCCGGCATCTATGAGGTCGAGCGCCTGTCGGGCGCAGCCATCCTCCACACATCGCGCCGCTCCGCAGAGCTGATCAAATATGCGGCCAACGCCTTCCTGGCGATGAAGATCACCTTCATCAACGAGATCTCAGATCTCTGCGAGGCGGTCGGCGGGGACGTTCGTCACGTCGCCCACGGACTGGGACTGGACAGCCGCATCGGTTCGAAGTTCCTCAATGCCGGCCCCGGCTATGGCGGCTCGTGCTTTCCCAAGGATACCCTGGCGATTTCCAAGACCGCCCGCGACCACCGTGTGCAGTTGAACACGATCGAGACCGTCATCCAGGTCAACGACAACCGCAAGCGGGCAATGGCGCTGCGGGTCCTCGACGCCTGCGGCGGATCGGTACGCGGCAAGACCATCGCCGTCCTCGGCCTCGCCTTCAAGGCGCATACGGACGACATGCGCGATTCCCCGGCCATTCCGATCGTCCAGGCCCTGCAGGATTTCGGCGCCCGGATTCGCGCGCATGACCCGGAAGCCATGGAGAATGCCGCAAAGCTCCTGACCAATGTGACCTTCTGCGAGGATGGACTCGACGCGGCAACCGACACCGATGCCGTTGTCGTCCTTACTGAATGGCCGGAATTCAGGGATATCGATCTCGGGCAGTTGAAGGCCGTCATGGCGGAGCCACTGATGATCGACCTTCGCAACCTGATGTCCGAGGATGCAGTGCTCGAAGCGGGCTTCACCTATTGCTGCGTCG
>Ga0065721_10052337_pt1 | contig 12156 bp, 9 predicted proteins | sample Mesricmetagenome_FD_59108 | JGI IMG/M metagenome (GOLD analysis project Ga0065721, IMG submission 59108) | Mesophilic microbial community from rice straw/compost enrichment Sample: eDNA_1 v2 (version 2) | ecosystem: Engineered > Solid waste > Grass > Composting > Bioreactor | place: USA: Davis... | reverse complement strand
GCCGCTCTCCAACCTCGATGCGAAACTGCGCATCGACATGCGGGTCGAGATCCGCCAGCTGCAGCGCGCCAACGGCACGACCTCGCTCTACGTCACCCACGACCAGGAAGAGGCATTTTCGATCTCCGACCGCGTGGCGATCATGAATGCCGGCCGCATCCTGCAGCTCGACACGCCCGAGGTGCTCTACCGCAGGCCGGCCAGCGCCTTCGTCGCCCGGTTCGTCGGCTTCGAAAACCTGATCCGCATGAAGGTAACCGGCCGCGAGGGCGCGATAGTCACGGCGGAAGCCGCTGGAGGCACGCGGCTGCATTTGTCGCAGGACGTATTCGGGCCGATCAAGGACGAGTTCGTGCTCGCCGCCCGCGCCGACGGCCTTTCGGTGCGCCGCGACGGCGAAGGCATCCCGGCAACGCTTGGAACACGCACCTATCTCGGCCGGGCCTACCAGTACAAATGCGAGACGGCGGCTGGCGAGATCACCGCCAACGGCGCGCTCTCCGATCCGCTGGAAACCGGCACCCGGGCCGTTCTGACCCCGGTTGCGGAACAGTGCTGCATCCTCGATCCGGAAGATTGATCCGGCGATAGCCAGGAACCGGCGAGCCATCCGTTCGGGGTGTTGACGCAAGTCAAACACCCGCCGCAGCCGCTGTGTCAGCACATCATGGTCACAATCCACCAACCGGCAGTGCGACTGCGCTGCGAGGCCAACGACCATGAATTACGTCTCCGAGACCATCTGGCTGGCGATCGGCACCTTTCTCGCCCTGCTCGGGGCTGCCTACGCCCATGACAGCCTGTTCGCAGCCCATATGTGGGTTCTGTTCTTCGTGCTGCTCGTCAGCACGATCATCCTGCTGCGCCGCATGTCCTTCGCACCCGCGAGTTGGGACGCCAACACGCAGCCGGAATCTCAGTATTTCGACGAGGTGATCCGCTACGGAGCGATTGCCACCGTATTCTGGGGCGTCGTCGGCTTCCTGGTGGGCGTCGTCATCGCACTGCAGCTTGCCTTTCCGGACCTGAACATCGAACCTTGGTTCAATTTCGGACGGATGCGGCCGCTGCACACCTCGGGCGTGATCTTCGCATTCGGCGGGAACGCACTGCTTGCCACCTCCTTCTACGTGGTGCAGCGCACCTGTCGGGCTCGTCTGTTCGGCGGCAATCTCGCCTGGTATGTCTTCTGGGGCTATCAGCTCTTCATCGTCATGGCGGCGACCGGCTATCTGCTCGGCATCACGCAAGGGCGTGAATATGCCGAACCGGAATGGTATGTCGACCTCTTCCTGACCATCGTCTGGGTTGGCTATCTTGCCGTCTTCCTCGGCACGATCCTGAAGCGCAAGGAGCCGCATATCTATGTGGCGAACTGGTTCTATCTCGGCTTCATCGTCACCATCGCGATGCTGCATATCGTCAACAACCTGGCAGTTCCCTCTTCCTTCCTCGGGGTCAAGAGCTATTCGGCATTCTCGGGCGTGCAGGACGCGCTGACCCAGTGGTGGTACGGCCACAACGCCGTAGGCTTCTTCCTCACGGCCGGCTTTCTCGGCATGATGTACTACTTCATCCCGAAGCAGGTGAACCGTCCGGTCTATTCCTACCGGCTCTCGATCATCCACTTCTGGGCGCTCATCTTCATGTATATCTGGGCAGGCCCGCACCACCTGCATTACACCGCCCTGCCCGACTGGGCGCAGACGCTCGGCATGGTCTTCTCCGTCATGCTCTGGATGCCTTCCTGGGGCGGCATGATCAACGGTCTGATGACGCTCTCCGGCGCCTGGGACAAGATCCGCACCGATCCGATCGTCCGCATGATGGTCATGGCCGTCGCCTTCTACGGCATGGCGACCTTCGAAGGGCCGATGATGTCGATCAAGGCGGTCAATTCGCTCAGCCACTACACGGACTGGACGATCGGCCACGTGCATTCGGGCGCGCTCGGCTGGAACGGCCTGATAACCTTCGGCGCGATCTACTACATGGTGCCGAAGCTGTGGAACCGCGAGCGCCTCTATTCCGTGCGCATGGTCAATTGGCACTTCTGGCTCGCCACACTCGGCATCGTCATCTATGCCGCGGTCATGTGGGTTGCCGGCGTGCAGCAGGGCCTCATGTGGCGCGAATACGACAGCCAAGGCTTCCTGGTCTATTCGTTTGCGGAAACGGTCGCGGCCATGGTCCCTTACTACGTGCTGCGCGCCGTCGGCGGCGGGCTCTATCTGGCCGGCGCACTCATCATGGCCTTCAACATCACAATGACCATCCTCGGCCATCAGCGCAGGGAAGCACCGATCGCCGGCTCGCTGACCCAGGCGCCCGCGCTTCAGGCGGCCGAGTAGAAAGGCTCGAACATGTCCATCCTCGACAAACATCACGTCATCGAACGCAACGCCACGCTTCTTCTCGTCGGTTCGCTGCTCGTCGTCTCGATCGGCGGCATCGTGGAGATCGCCCCGCTCTTCTATCTCGAAAACACCATCGAGAAGGTAGAGGGCATGCGCCCCTACTCGCCGTTGGAGCTTGCCGGGCGGAACATTTATATCCGCGAAGGTTGTTACGTATGTCACAGCCAGATGATCCGCCCCTTCCGCGACGAGGTGGAACGCTATGGGCATTACAGCCTGGCGGCTGAGTCCATGTACGACCATCCGTTCCAATGGGGATCGAAGCGCACCGGTCCGGACCTCGCCCGCGTCGGTGACCGCTACTCCAACGAATGGCACGTCCAGCATCTTGTCGAGCCGCGCGCCGTCGTGCCGGAGTCGGTCATGCCGAGCTATGCCTTCCTCAAGGAAACACCGCTCGGGGTCGACGACGTCTCGATGGAATTGAAGGCCAACCGCTCCGTCGGCGTGCCCTATTCGGACGAGATGATCGAAAACGCCAAAGCGGATCTTTCCGCCCAGGCCGATCCGAATGCCGACACGTCGGGGCTGCTGGCCCGCTATCCCAAGGCCAAGGTGGGCGATTTCGACGGCGACGCCCAGAACCTCACCGAAATGGATGCGCTGGTCGCCTACCTTCAGATGCTCGGCACGCTAGTCGATTTCTCCACCTATGACGATGCCGCCGGCTACCGCTAAGGAGGCTTGGACATGGAAGTCTACACGGCCATGCGCCACTTCGCCGATAGCTGGGGCCTGCTCGCCATGACCCTGTTCTTCATCGGCACTCTCGTCTTCATCCTGCGCCCCGGCGCGAAAGCCTCGGCCGACGAGGCCGCGCAGATCCCTCTGAAGGAAGATTAAAATGCCGGACAAACATATCGATGACGTGAGCGGCGTCGAGACCACCGGCCATGAATGGGACGGCATCCGCGAGCTGAACAATCCCATGCCGCGCTGGTGGATCTATACCTTCTACGCCACCATCCTGTGGGCGCTCGCCTACACGGTCCTCTATCCGGCCTGGCCGATGCTGACCGATGCGACCAAGGGCGTATTCGGCTATTCCAGCCGCGCCGAACTGGCTGCGGACGTGAACGCGGCAAAGGTGGCACAAGGCGCTGTCCTGGAGAAAATTTCGAATTCGTCGCTTGAGGATATCGTCGCCGACCCGCAGCTTGCCCAATTCGCCACCGCCGGCGGAGCGGCGGCCTTCCGCGTCAACTGCACGCCCTGCCACGGGACGGGTGCTGCCGGCGGCCAGGGCTATCCCAACCTCAACGACGACGACTGGCTATGGGGCGGCGACATCAATTCGATCTACCAGACGATTGCGCATGGCATACGCGATCCCGCCGACCAGAAGACCCGCATTTCCGAAATGCCGGCCTTCGCCGACATCCTGCAGCCGGAAGAGGTGCGCCAGGTTGCGGCCTATGTGACGAGCCTCACGGGCACGCCGGGCGATGTCTCGCTCGTCGAACCGGGCAAACAGGTCTTTGCCGACAACTGCGCTTCGTGTCATGGCGAGAATGCTGGAGGCCATCGTGAGCTGGGCGGGCCCAATCTTGCCGACGCCATTTGGCTGAAGGTCGAGGGCGAGGCTGAGATCGCCGCACAGGTTCGCTCTCCCAAGCATGGCGTCATGCCGGCCTGGGAAGGCCGCCTCGGCGACGCCACGGTCAAACAGCTCGCCGTCTACATCCATTCGCTCGGCGGCGGAGAATAGAAGACAGCCATCCCACCTGAAAACGGCCGTCTGTCTTCTGGTCAGGCGGCCGTTTTACCGCAGCCAATGGCTGCGGCGACACCGCGCATCATTGACGTAAGTCAAGGAACAGAAGCGCGCGGCGATGCGAGAAGGGAGGCGAAAGGGATGCCTCTCATGAATGTCTACACAGCCCCTCATCTCGGGCGTGACAATCCGCCCATCGAACGGATCGATGTGCAATCCGTGCACGCGCCGGGTAAACCACGCCAGCCGCTCTACGAGAAGCGCAAGAAGATTTTTCCGAAGCGCGCCGACGGACGCTTCCGCCGTTTCAAGTGGCTGGTGATGCTGATCACCCTCGGCATCTACTATCTCACCCCCTGGATCCCCTGGGATCGCGGCCCCTTCGCACCCGACCAGGCGGTGCTTGTCGATCTCGCGAACCGCCGCTTCTATTTCTTCTTCATCGAGATCTGGCCGCAGGAATTCTTCTTTATTGCCGGCCTTCTGGTGATGGCAGGCTTCGGACTTTTCCTGGTGACGTCGGCCGTCGGCCGCGCCTGGTGCGGTTATGCCTGTCCACAAACGGTCTGGGTCGATCTCTTCCTCGCCGTCGAGCGTTTCATCGAAGGTGACCGTAATGCCCGCATGAAGCTCGATGCAGCGCCATGGACCTTCGGCAAGCTCTGGAGGCGGGTGACAAAGCACGCGATCTGGCTCGTGATTGCCGCCGCCACCGGCGGTGCCTGGATCTTCTACTTTGCCGACGCTCCTTCCCTCGCCTTCGATTTCATCACCGGGGAGGCGGCCATGGTCGCCTATTCGACGGTCGCCATCCTGACCGCCACGACCTATGTGCTCGGCGGCCTGATGCGCGAGCAGGTCTGCATTTATATGTGTCCCTGGCCGCGCATCCAGGGGGCCATGCTCGACGAAAACTCGCTCGTCGTCACCTATAACGACTGGCGCGGCGAACCGCACAGCCGGCATGCCAAGAAAGCAGTGGCCGCCGGTCTGCCGGTGGGCGACTGCACCGATTGCAATGCCTGCGTCGCCGCCTGTCCCATGGGCATCGATATCCGTGACGGTCAGCAGATGGCCTGTATCACCTGCGCGCTCTGCATCGATGCATGCGATGGCGTCATGGACAAGGTCGGCAAGCCACGCGGCCTGATCGCCTATGCCACGCTCGACGAATACGAAGCCAATATGGCGCTCGCGACCAACAACGGCAGGACGGCGATAGATCCTGTGCGGGTGCGCAATCCGGATGGTTCGTTCGTGGACAAAGTCCGGCACTTCGACTGGACGATCGTCTTCCGACTCCGCACGCTTGTCTATTTCGGTGTCTGGACTGCCATCGGGCTGGGTCTCGTCTATGCGCTTCTGTCCAGAGACCGTCTGGAGATCAACGTCCTGCACGACCGCAATCCGCAATTCGTGCTGGAATCGGATGGCTCGATCCGCAACGGCTACACGGTCCGGCTGCTCAACATGATCCCCGAGCCGCGCACCATCCTTCTGTCGATGGAAGGGCTTCCGGAAGCGACGATGAAGATCATCGGTGTGACCGAAGTGCCGGGACGGCTGTTCGCCATACAGGTCGAACCCGACAGAACGCTAGCATTGAAGGTGTTCGTCACGCTCCCGAAGAGCGCAGTCTCCGCCGAGGTTACGGACTTTCATTTCGTTGCCGAAGATCGGTCGAGCCACGAGGCGGACAGTTATGCGGCGGTCTTCAACACGCCGGGGATGGGGAAATGAACATGCAAACCGACAGAATTCAGGGAAAGCCGTTCATGTTCACGGGCTGGCATATGGCGGGCGTCATGATGCTCTTCTTCGGCACGATCATCTCCGTCAATGTCTACATGGCCTATAACGCTGTCACGAGCTGGAGCGGGCTGGTGGCGGAGAACACCTATGTCGCAAGCCAGCAGTTCAACGGGAAGGCCGCCGAAGCGCGAATGCTTGCCGCAACCGGGATCACAGGCAAGCTGACGATCGCCGGGGCGGACATCCGCTACGAGATATCCCATCCGAAGGATGGCGCCGTCGCCGCCGATACGCTGACGCTGAAATTCAAGCGCCCGGTCGGCGAGCATCAGGATTTCGAGCTCGACCTCATTCCCGTCGCGAAAGGTACCTTCAGCGCTACCCATGATGTCCTTTCCGGTCACTGGATCGTCGATGCCAGCGCCATGAAGGACGGTAGGCGCATCCTGCACGAGGCCAGCCGCATCGCCGTGGTCGGAGCGCGCCAATGAGCTGCTGCGCACCGGGAGCCGAAGGTTCGTTCGATCGTCCGCTCCCCTCATCGGCGGAATTGAAGCTTGCAAGCAGGATCGTGGGGCCGGGGCTGCGCCAAACCGATCTCAGCGTTCCGCAAGTCCATTGCGGCACCTGCATCACGGCGATCGAGAAGGCCTTGAACGGGCTCCCGTTGGTCGAGCGGGCGCGGGTCAACCTCTCCATGAAACGTGTTACCATCATTTGGAAGGAAAAGGTGGGAAACGAACCCGCGGATCCGGCCATTTTGATCACCGCCATCGTCGGTGCCACCGGCTACGACGCCCATCTCTTCGCAAACATGGAAGATGCCGGCGACATGCTGCAACGGGATCTGATCCGGGCGGTCGCCGTCTCGGGCTTTGCGGCAGCAAACATCATGCTGCTTTCCGTCTCGGTTTGGTCGGGTGCCGAGGCTTCGACCCGTGACCTGTTCCATTGGATCTCGGCGATGATCGCTGCACCGGCGCTGATCTATGGCGGGCGGTTCTTCTATCAATCGGCCTGGAAGGCGTTGCGCGGCGGCCGTACCAACATGGACGTGCCGATCGCGCTCGCCATCACGCTTTCCTATGCAGCCTCGCTTTGGGAGACCATGCATCACGGCGAACATGCCTGGTTCGACGCGACCGTGTCGCTCCTCTTCTTCCTGTTGATCGGCCGGACGCTCGATCACGTCATGCGCGACCGTGCGAGGGCCGCCATCACCGGCTTGGCGCGTCTTTCACCACGCGGGGCAACCCTCATCGGCGCCGACGGTTCGCGGGAATATCGCGCCATCGAGGACATCACGCCGGGTGACCGGATTGCGATTGCCGCAGGCGAACGCGTGCCGGTCGACGGCGTGGTCGAAACCGGCGCAAGTGACATGGATGTTTCGATCGTCAACGGGGAAAGCGCGCCGAAGCCGGTCAAGCCGGGCGATCAGCTGCAGGCGGGAACGCTCAGCCTGACGGGCTCGCTGGTGCTAAGGGCGACCACTGCTGCAAAGGATTCGTTCCTCTCCGAAGTCATCTCGCTGATGGAAGCGGCCGAAGGCGGACGGGCGCGTTATCGCCGTCTCGCCGACCGCGCGGCGCAATATTACTCGCCGGCCGTGCACCTTCTGGCACTTGCCGCCTTCCTGTGCTGGGGCTTCATCGGCGGCGACTGGAAGCAGGCGATGCTGGTTTCCATCGCGGTGCTGATCATCACCTGCCCCTGCGCGCTCGGCCTCTCCGTGCCAGTGGTCCAGGTCGTGGCGGCCGGTCGGTTGTTCAAAAACGGCATCATGGTCAAGGACGGGTCCGCCATGGAACGGCTTGAGGAGGTGGACGCCGTTCTCTTCGACAAGACCGGAACCCTGACCCTCGGGCGGCCTCGTCTGCTCAATATCGATCGGATCGACGAAAAGCATCTTGCACTGGCGGCCGGCCTTGCCGTCCATTCGCGCCATCCGCTTTCACAGGCGCTGGCGCATGCGGTCTCCGGCCCTGTCGTCATTTTCGAAACGGTGAGGGAAATTCCAGGCCAGGGCCTGGAATCGACGACACCGACGGGCATCTACCGTCTGGGCAACCGGTACTTCGCATTGTCCGGTCCCGATGAGGCAAACCCGGGCAATGGCCTATCGGAAACCGTTCTTTCGCTCGACGGCCGGGAGATCGCCACCTTCCGCTTCGATGATATGCCGCGCCCCGGTGCACAGTCCGTCGTGGCGTCTCTCTCGGCCAAGGGGTTTGAGACAGGCATGCTTTCCGGCGACCGGCGCGAAGTGGTTGCCAATCTCGCCATACGGCTCGGCCTCCATCACTGGCAAGCCGAGCTCTCTCCGAAGCAAAAGGCGCAGTTCTGCACATCGCTGGCTGAAAAGGATCGCAAAGTGCTGATGGTGGGTGACGGGATCAATGATGCGCCCGCGCTTGCCGCCGCGCATGTCTCTATTGCACCGGCAACGGCGACGGACATCGGCCGTCAGGCCGCCGATTTCGTCTTCATGCACGACAGCCTCGAAGCGGTGCCCCTAGCGATCGATCTATCGCGGCGGGCAGGGCGGCTGATCCGCGAGAATTTCGCGCTCGCAATCGGTTACAACATCGTCGCCGTGCCGATCGCGCTTGCCGGCTATGCGACACCGCTGATCGCGGCGATCGCCATGTCCACCTCATCGATCATCGTCGTCGCCAATGCGATGCGGCTGAATGGAGCGCTTACGAAATCTGTGCCGTCGAACGCCGCTCAGTCTCTTGGCGAAGGAGCGCGGCTCGCATGAACATGCTCGTCTACCTCATACCGATCGCCCTCTTCCTCGGCGGCCTTGGGCTTTGCGCTTTCCTCTGGTCGCTGAAGAGCGGGCAATACGAGGATCTGGAAGGGGCATCCTGGCGGATGCTGCGGGACGATCCGCCGGAATGAGCCTTCCTTGACCCTCGACAAACGCCAACCGTCCGACAGACGCTACTCTTCCGCGCATGGCCTTTAGGAGCCCCCCGAATGTCCCAGTCCATTGTCGAAAAATATGGTGATGCCCGCCTCCCACGTTATACCAGTTATCCGACAGCGCCGAACTTCGCCGCCGCTTTCGATCCGGCGACATACGACACATGGCTGAGGAACATCCCTGCCGAACAGTCGACTTCGCTCTACGTGCATGTCCCGTTCTGCCACGCGATGTGCTGGTATTGCGGCTGTCACACCACCGTCACCCGTCAGCGGCGGCCTATCGACAGCTACCTTATGGCTCTTCATCGCGAGATCGAGCTTTTGGCCGAAATACGAGACAATGATTTCCGCGTTGCGGAAATCCATTTCGGCGGCGGAACGCCGACGATCATGGAGCCCGAGCAGTTCGTCGGCTTGATATATGCGCTAAGGGATCGCCTGGGCCTCGCAAAGGCCACGAACATCGCGATCGAAATTGATCCGCGCACCCTCACTGCTGAGATGGCAGCAGTGCTTGGAGCTTCCGGCGTCAATCGTGCAAGCCTCGGCGTTCAGAGTTTCGACCCGGCGGTACAGAAGGCTATCAACCGCATCCAGAGCGCCGAGACGACCATCAATGCCGTCGAGCAGCTGCGTGGAAACGGCATCGCGGACATTAATTCCGACCTGATCTATGGCCTTCCCGAGCAGACCGTCGAGGCTTGCCTGAAAACGGTGGAGACGACGATCGCCATGCGACCCGACCGCATCTCGGTATTCGGCTATGCGCATGTGCCCGGCTTCAAGAAACACCAGCGGATGATCGACGAGACCACGCTTCCCGATGCTCCGCAGCGCTATCGGCAGGCCGAAGCGATTGGCGAAGCACTCTGCGCCGCCGGCTATCTGCCGATCGGGCTCGACCACTTCGCTCTTCCCGGAGACGGGCTTGCCATCGCGCAGGCGCAAGGCCGACTTCATCGCAACTTTCAGGGCTATACGACGGATGCCTGCAAGACGCTAGTCGGGCTCGGAGCCTCGGCCATCAGCAAGTTCGAGGGCGGGTATGCGCAGAATGAAGTGCCGATCGGGCTTTATCAGTCGAGGATCGCCAGGAGCGAGGTGCCAGTTGCGAAAATCTGCGCAACGACGGCGGAAGACCAGTTCCGAGGCGAAGTCATCGAAAGATTGATGTGCGATTTTTCGGCCGACATCGAGGGCATCGCCCTCCATCATGGTTTCGCGGCGGAGCTGCTCCTGCAAGACAATGCCAGGCTCCGGCAGCTGGAAAACGACGGTGTTGTGGAGGTGATCGACGGCAAGGTGCGCGTCTCCCATAAGCACCGCTTTATCATTCGCGCGGTTGCTTCCGCCTTCGATGCCTATCTGCTGCAAGGGTCGCGAAAATACAGCCAGGCCGCTTGAACCGGAGAACGAGCGATACACGGACAAAAGGAGTTGCCTCAATCCAGAAGCTCGCGAAGCCGTATCGCGAGTTCCCTTGCGGTATAGGGTTTTTGCAGCCAGCTCCCCGCTTGGGCGAATTCACGGCCGGCGATCGCCGGTTCCGCATAGCCTGATGTGAACAGCACCTTGATATCGGGCTGCCTGGCGCGCACTTGCCCCGCCAGCTCATCGCCGGTCATGCCGCCGGGCATGACGATATCGGTGAAAAGTAGTGCGATATCGCCGCTCTCGCCAAGGCGGGCGAGCGCCTGCGTGCCGTTCGCAGCCTCGACGACAGCATATCCCAGTTGCGTCAACCGCGAGACGGCGATGCGCCTCACTCTCGGATCGTCCTCGACGACCAGGATCTTCTCGGTCCCTCCGGGAATAGACGCCGGATCGGAGGCAGTCTCGCCGGCGAGCTGTCCGGCAGTTTCGACCTTCGGCGCTGCCGGCAGGAAAATCCTCACGCTGGTCCCCTGTTCCGGCTCGCTATAGAGCTGAACGTGGCCGCCCGACTGCTTGGCAAAACCGTAGACCATGCTGAGACCGAGGCCCGTTCCAGCCCCCACGCCCTTGGTCGTGAAGAAGGGATCGAAAGCCTTTTCCTTGACGTCCGCGGTCATGCCGATACCCGTATCGGTGACGGAAATCAGCACGTAATCACCCGTGCGGACATCCGGATACATCTGCGCATAGTCGACATCCAGCCTCACCCGGGAAATCTCGATCGAAAGCTTGCCGCCGCGGGGCATGGCGTCGCGTGCATTCAAGGCGAGATTGAGGAGTGCATTCTGAAGCTGCGATCCATCGACAAGCGCTTCGTTCGAGGCACCGGTGACGGCGGTGCGAAGCTCGATCATTTCTCCAAGCGTGCGGCGCAGAAGTTCGGAAAATCCCGAGACGAGGCCGCCGACATCGGCCAGTTTCGGATTAAGCGGCTGGCGGCGCCCGAAGGCGAGAAGCTGCCCAGTGAGCTTCGCGCCGTCTTCTGCAGCCCCTTGCGCCTCATGCAGCAGCTCGAGCAGACCCTTGTCCGCGAGTTTGCCCTCGATCATCTCGAGATTGCCGCTGATCACGGTCAGGAGGTTGTTGAAGTCGTGCGCCAGGCCTCCGGTCAGTTGGCCGATGGCCTCCATCTTCTGGGCCTGCCGAAGCTCCTCCTCGATCCTGTGGCGGCTGGTGAGATCGCGGACGAAGCCGGTAAAGATCCGCTTTCCGTTCGTCAGGGCCTCACCGACGGCAAGCTCCATAGGAAAAACGGTCTTGTCCTTGCGCTGCCCCTGGACGACGCGGCCGTAGCCGATGATGCGCCGCTCACCGGTTGCCAAATAGCGTGCGATATATCCATCATGCCCTTCCCGATCGGGCGAAGGCATCAACATCTTCACGTTCTGTCCGCAGACCTCGTCGGCCGAATATCCAAAAAGCCGTTCGGCCGCAGCGCTGAAGGACGAGATGAGCCCAAATTCATCGATGACGATCATCGATTCCGGAACCGTCTCCAGAATGGACCGCAGATGCGCTTCGCGCTCGGCAAGGTCGTTCTGCACTCTTTTCATGTCCGTGACGTCGTTATTGGTCTGGATGATGATCACAGCCCCATCTGGAGACGGACCGACGACGACCCATCGGCTTGCAACGAAAACGGAATGGCCGTTTCGGTGCCGGTGAACAACCTCGCCTTCCCAGCTATGGCGGGCCTGGACATGGCTGCGGATGTCCTCGAGCGGCTGCGGAAACTGTGTCGCCAGAAGATCGTGGACGACTTTGCCGAGCGCTTCGTCCCGTCGCCAGCCGTAGAGACGCTCGCAACCGGTCGTCCATCGGCTGATGATGCCGTCGACATCGTGGACGATGAGATTGGCATCGTCGAGAAGAAGGGTGACGGCATCGAGCTGGTTCTGCGTCGTC
>Ga0065721_10052335_pt1 | contig 12160 bp, 9 predicted proteins | sample Mesricmetagenome_FD_59108 | JGI IMG/M metagenome (GOLD analysis project Ga0065721, IMG submission 59108) | Mesophilic microbial community from rice straw/compost enrichment Sample: eDNA_1 v2 (version 2) | ecosystem: Engineered > Solid waste > Grass > Composting > Bioreactor | place: USA: Davis... | reverse complement strand
TAGTGCGGTTCGGGCACGTCCTCGGCCGGTTCGCCTTCGCCCGGCAGGATCACGGCGAGATAGGAAGCGAAGGAAAAGGCGGTGATGTAGGCGGCGGCCGAAAGCAGCGCCTTGAAATTGTCGGCGTCGGGGCCGGTGAGCGGCGAGGCGGCGTTTCTCGCCTGCAGCCCCTCGAGATTGGTCTGGCGCGAAAAGACGTCGGCGACTGCAAGCCCGATCATGATGCCGCGGCGGGCGCGGTAGAGCAGGCTGTGCTGGTTGGGCGAGAACATCGGGTCTGAAGCGCGCGCGGCCTGGATCGAGCGGACGAGCTCCACTTCGCGGGTGCGCCGCACCGAACCCGTCGACACGGTCGAGACGAACCTGCGGCCGGTTCCGGCAAGCGCCGTGCCCGACGAGCCCGAATCGTTCTCGAGCACCACCAGCTTGGTTACGAAGCTCTGCGCTACCGTCAGATGCTTGGCGATGTCTTCTTCAGGAATTGCCGTCAGACCGGTGTTCAGGGACATGGGTCATCCTCTCGTTGATGGGACAGGGGCGATCCGCCTGGATGCCGATTTCGCTCCGCCGTTTTCACTTCATCGCTCAGACCTGGCTCGTCACAAGGTTTCCGGAAATCACATGCACCTTGTAGCCAGCAAAGATGCTTTCGGCCTCGCCCGAGGCATAGAGCGCGGTATAGGCGTCGTGCGGCACGAGCGCATGTCTCTCGTAGGCGCTGACCCCCATGCGCGCGGCTTCGAGGTCGTTGGTGTCGATGTGGAATTCCTGCTGCGCCGGGGTGGAGGAGAAGAAGCCTCTCACCGGCGGCTTCTCGTTCTTCGAGAACACTTCCTGGATCGTCCAGGTCAGCAGCCAGGCATTCTGCGGCTTCTTCACCCGCGACAGGATGCCGTTGATCACGGCGTTGTTTTCGGTGATGCCGGCCGAATAGAAGGGGCCGATGATCACGCGCCTCAACTGTTTGGGATGAAGCGTGGGGAAATCCTTGTCGAGATTGGTGGCGATCGTCACCGGCGACAGCGAAAAGGCGTTGTTGCGGATGACGAAATCGTCGAAGGCGGCGGCGAGTTCCGGGTTGAGCAGGCCGCCGACGGGCAGCGGGATATCGATGTCCGGATTGAGCGTGCCATTGCGGGTGACCAGCATCCGCGCCATGTTCTCGGAGGAATCCTCGATGCGGGCGATGTAGATCATTGGCAGCGTCTGGGTGCCGTCGAATGCCGCCCAGTTGACGACGCAGACGGGCCGGCGGTTGTCCGGATTGACGGTGACGGCCGAGGTTTCCGGCAGCACCACCGGCGAAAAAACCTCTCCCTTCAGCACTTCCTCGAGATAGAGCCGCTCGGCCATGCGCGTCTGCAGCACGTCCGGGAATGCCTTGTTGCGCAGGATGAAGTCGACCATCTCGGCGCGCAGGCGGTCGGCATCCGGCAGCGCCGCCAGGCGGTCGCCGGCGGTCTTGCGGTCGTTTTCCAGCTCGAGCACGTTCTGGTAGACGGGAAAGCCGGATTCGGCGCGCGAGATGCGGAACCGGTCCATGAAGCCGACCTTGTTTTCCCAGCAGCGCAGCGAGCTCTTCAGCCGCTCCACATATTTCATGATCAGCGTTGCCGTCAGATCCCGTGTCGCCTGTCCGCGCGTCAGATCGTCGAGATAGAGCTCGAGGCCTTCGAAACTGGCGCGGACGGTTTGGAAATACTGGCTTACCGCTGGTTCCAATGCATTCATCTAGAGGCCTTCATTCGATCGAGAAAGCGAAATCCGACAAAGGTTTACGGATTGTCGGGCGGGTAGGGAAGCCCGTTTGACGCGCCTTCGCGATCCCGACACGTCAACGGGTCGAAGGCACATTATATTCGATCCCCTCCGGTGCCAACGCACTATATCGGCGCAGCCTTTTGCCCGCGCTCGGGCACAAAGATGCTCATCTGCGACATATGCCATTGTCAACGCGTCAATCATGGCATAATCATATAAACATAACTTTATATGATGGAGAATGCCATGGGTCCGGCGCTGGACGAACTATTCGGGGAAACGCGGGAGAAGAGGGATGACCCGCGTGCGGTGCTGACGGCGGCGGCGCGCGAGCGCATCCTCATCCTCGACGGCGCCATGGGCACGCAGATCCAGGGCCTCGGTTTCGCCGAGGCACATTTCCGCGGCGACCGCTTCGGTGGCTGCGCCTGCCACCAGCAGGGCAACAACGACCTCCTCAACCTCACCCAGCCGGCGGCGATCGAGGAAATCCATTTCAGGTATGCCATGGCCGGCGCCGACATCATCGAGACCAACACCTTCTCGTCGACGGCAATCGCCCAGGCCGATTACGGCATGGAGGACATGGTCTACGAGCTCAACCGCGACGGCGCGCGGCTTGCCCGCCGCGCCTGCCGGCGTGCCGAGGAAATCGACGGCCGGCGGCGCTTCGTCGCGGGGGCCCTGGGCCCGACCAACCGCACCGCCTCGATCTCGCCCGACGTCAACAATCCCGGCTACCGTGCCGTCACCTTCGACGAGCTGCGGCTTGCCTACGGCGAGCAGCTGCGCGGATTGATCGACGGCGACGTCGATCTGATCCTGATCGAGACGATCTTCGACACGCTCAACGCCAAGGCGGCGATCTTCGCCTGTTTCGAGATCTTCGCCGAGAAGGGCGTGGACCTACCGGTGATGATCTCGGGCACGATCACCGACCTTTCCGGCCGCACCCTCTCCGGCCAGACGCCGACCGCATTCTGGTATTCTGTGCGGCACGCCAGTCCGTTCACCATCGGACTCAACTGCGCGCTCGGTGCCAATGCGATGCGGCCGCATCTCGAGGAGCTGTCAAACGTCGCCGACACGCTGATCTGCGCCTATGCGAATGCTGGCCTGCCGAACGCCTTCGGGCAATATGACGAGGACCCGGCCTCGATGGCCGCGCAGGTCGAGGAATTTGCCCGCGACGGTCTCGTCAACATCGTCGGCGGCTGCTGCGGCTCCACACCCGACCATATCCGCGCCATTGCCGAGGCGGTGGCGAAATATCCGCCGCGGCAGGTGCCCGAACAGCTCAAGCTGATGCGGCTTTCCGGTCTCGAACCCTTCACGCTCACAAGCGACATTCCGTTCGTCAATGTCGGCGAGCGCACCAATGTCACGGGTTCTGCGAAGTTCCGCAAACTGATCACCGCCGGCGATTATGCGACCGCGCTCGAGGTCGCGCGCGATCAGGTGGCAAACGGCGCGCAGATCATCGACATCAACATGGACGAGGGGCTGATCGATTCGAAACAGGCGATGATCGAGTACCTCAACCTCATCGCCGCCGAGCCGGACATCGCCCGCGTGCCGGTGATGATCGACAGCTCCAGGTGGGAGGTGATCGAGGCCGGGCTCAAATGCGTGCAGGGCAAGCCGCTCGTCAATTCGATCTCGCTCAAGGAGGGCGAGGAGGCGTTCCTCGAACATGCGCGGCTGGTGCGCGCCTATGGCGCTGCCGTCGTCGTCATGGCCTTCGACGAGCAGGGGCAGGCCGACAGTCTCGCCCGCAAGGTGGAGATCTGCACCCGTGCCTACAGGCTGCTCACCGAAAAGGCGGGTTTTCCGCCCGAGGACATCGTCTTCGACCCCAACATCTTCGCCGTCGCCACAGGCATCGACGAGCACAACAATTACGGGGTCGATTTCATCGAGGCGACCCGCGAGATCGTCCGCACGCTGCCGCATGTGCACGTTTCGGGCGGGGTGTCGAACCTTTCCTTCTCCTTCCGCGGCAACGAGCCGGTGCGCGAGGCAATGCACGCCGTCTTCCTCTATCACGCCATCCAGGCGGGCATGGACATGGGCATCGTCAATGCCGGCCAGCTCGCCGTCTACGACCAGATCGATCCCGAACTGCGCGAGGCCTGCGAGGACGTGGTGCTGAACCGCCGGGCCGACGCCACGGAACGGCTGCTCGACATCGCCGAACGCTTCAAGGGCACCGGCGCCAGGGAGGCGCGGGAAAAGGATCTTCGCTGGCGCGAATGGACGGTCGAAAAGCGGCTCGAACACGCGCTCGTCAACGGCATCACCGAATTCATCGACGAGGATACCGAGGAGGCACGGCAGAAGGCATCCCGCCCGCTCGATGTCATCGAGGGACCGCTGATGGCCGGCATGAACGTGGTCGGCGATCTCTTCGGGGCCGGCAAGATGTTCCTGCCGCAGGTGGTGAAGTCGGCGCGGGTGATGAAGCAGGCGGTTGCGGTGCTCTTGCCCTACATGGAGGAAGAAAAGCGCGCCAATGGCGGCGGCGAACGGCAATCGGCCGGCAAGATCCTGATGGCGACCGTCAAGGGCGACGTCCACGACATCGGCAAGAACATTGTCGGCGTCGTGCTCGCCTGCAACAACTACGAGATCATTGACCTCGGCGTCATGGTGCCGGCGACGAAGATCCTCGAAACCGCGAAGGCGGAGAAGGTCGACATCATCGGGCTTTCCGGCCTCATCACGCCCTCGCTTGACGAAATGGTGCATGTGGCAAGCGAAATGGAGCGGCTGGGCTTCGATGTCCCTCTGCTCATCGGCGGTGCCACCACCTCACGGGTGCATACGGCAGTCAAGATCGCGCCGCGCTACGAGCGCGGCCAGGCGGTCTATGTGGCCGACGCAAGCCGCGCCGTCGGCGTTGTCGGCAGCCTGCTGTCGGCCGAGGCCAAGCCCGCCTATGTCGAGACCGTGCGGGCCGAATATCGCAGGGTGGCCGAGCAGCACCAGAAGGCGGAGGCGGCCAAGAGCCGTGTGAGCCTTGCCGCCGCACGGGCGAACGCCCACCGCATCGACTGGTCCGGCTACGAGCCGCCGAAGCCCTCCTTCCTCGGCACGAAGGTTTTCGAGACCTGGGATCTGGCGGAACTCGCCCGCTACATCGACTGGACGCCGTTCTTCCAGACCTGGGAGCTCAAGGGCCGTTATCCGCAGATTCTCGACGACGAGGCTCAAGGGGCGGCCGCCCGCCAGCTGTTCGAGGACGCGCAGGCAATGGTCGCAAAGATCATCGAGGAGAAGTGGTTCCGGCCGCGCGCCGTCGTCGGCTTCTGGCCAGCCAATGCGGTCGGCGACGACATCCGGCTCTTCACTGGCGAGGACCGCTCGGAAGAGCTGGCGACGCTGTTTACCCTGCGCCAGCAGCTCTCCAAGCGCGACGGCCGCGCCAACGTGGCACTCGGCGATTTCGTCGCACCGCTTTCCTCTGGCAAGGCCGACTATGTCGGCGGCTTCGTTGTCACCGCAGGCATCGAGGAAGTGGCGATTGCCGAGCGCTTCGAGCGCGCCAACGACGACTATTCGGCGATCCTCGTCAAGGCGCTGGCCGACCGTTACGCCGAGGCCTTTGCCGAGCGCATGCACCAACTGGTGCGCAAGGAGTTTTGGGGATATGCGGCGGAGGAAGCGTTCACGCCCGAGGAGCTGATCGCCGAGCCCTATCGGGGCATCCGGCCGGCACCGGGCTATCCGGCCCAGCCGGACCACACGGAGAAGGCAACGCTCTTCCGCCTGCTCGGCGCCGAGGAGGCGACTGGCGTGAAGCTCACGGAGAGTTACGCGATGTGGCCGGGCTCATCTGTGGCCGGGCTCTATTTCAGCCATCCCGAGAGCTATTATTTCGGCGTCGCCAAGGTCGAGCGCGACCAGGTCGAGGACTATGCCGCCCGCAAGGGAATGGCGGTGAGCGAGGTCGAGCGCTGGCTCGGGCCGGTGCTCAACTATGTTCCGGCGCCGGCGGCACAGGCGGCGGAATAGGCAGGACTGCTCACAGCCGTGACCCGTTGATGCACAAAAGCCCTCTCCCGGCAGCGGGGAGAGGGCTTTCCGTCTTGGACAAGGCGGGCCTTACTGCTTCACGTAATTGGCCGAGTTGTGTTTTTCGAGCACGGCCTGGAAACGGCGGGCGAAGGCTTCGTCGGCCAGCTTCTTGCGGCGCTGGATGTCCTGGGTGGCCAGCATGTTCTTCTCGTGCAGCTCGAGCAGGTCGCCGATATGGCGCTGCGACGCCGCGCCGATGCCGGCCATGGTTTCCTCCGCCGCATTGTCGACCTGGCTGCCAAGCGTGTTGATCTTGTGGGCCACGTCCTGCTGGGCGGCGGTTTTCAGTGAGTCTTCGAGCGCCTTGTAGAGCACGATGCGCTGTTCGGTATCGATCGTCAGCTTGTTGATCAGCGTGTTCTGTGCGGCGATCTGGTTGTTGAGCGAATCGACGAAGGTCTGGAACATCGAGGTGTAGCGCTCGAGCGTCTGGCTTTCGGCCAGCAGCTCCTGTTCCTTGGCCTGCATCTGGTTATACTCGGTGGCAAGCCGCGAACGCTCCGCCTCCAGATCCTGGCGGGCCACCTGGTCGGTGGTGGCGGCGATCTTGTTCTCGATGTCGAGCAGCGCCGGATTGAGCTCCTCGATGCGCTTCTGCACGGCCTCGAGGTTGGTGATCGTGTTCTTGCGGCGCTCGATCACCTGCACCAGGCTGGCTTCGGAGCTCCTGTAGCGCTGGTCGAGGATGTTCTTCTGCTCCTTGAGCATGCCGACGATCGTGTCCGACTTGGCGAGCAGCTCCTGCAGGTTGCCGGCCAGCGACATGTTGCGGACGCGCTCGGTGCGCATGCGCTGGGCGGACTGCTTGGAGAAGATACTGACGAACTTTTCCCAGGTCGTCATGGTCTTCATGCTTTCGAACTCGGCGCCAAAGACGTTGGTTGCGTCCTCAAGCCCGATGATCAGGTCGGCGATGTTGCCTTCCATGACCTTCTGCTGGTTGATGACGTCCTGGATGCGCGCATTCTCGATGTCGAAATTGGCATCGCCGATCTTGGCGTCGGCCTTCGCGAACTGTTCGAGAACGCCGCTCGATGCCTCGAGCTTGCCGCGCATCTCGTTGATTGTGGCGCGCGTTTTCTCGATTTCGGCGTCGAAGGACTGAAGCGTAGCCATGTCTTATCCCCTTTGTCCGCAAGGCGGTGCGGAAGTTGAGCCAACCCTGATTGGTGCGACAATACCGTGTTTCAGCCGATTTGAAACCTGCCGACACCGGTCCTGGCACAGACAGAGATTGGGTGCCGCTCGACTGACGCGCAAGAGCCGCCGATTATTCTTTGCTTTTCTGCCGATTCATTCCGCGGCCTTCGGATCCTTGAGATAGGTGATCAGATCCTCGATCTCGGCCGGGCTCTTGATGCCGGCAAAGGCCATGGTGGTGCCGGGTACGACGTCGCGGGGAGCGGCGAGATAATGAGCGAGCTTTTCCTCGTCCCAGGTGCCGGCGGTGGCGGCATAATCCTTCATCGGCTTCGAATAGCGGAACTTGTCGACGGTGGCGATCGGCCGGCCGACGATGGCGTGCAGGGACGGGCCGACACGGTTGACGCCTTCATCGACCGTATGGCAGGCGCGACACTTCTTGAAGGCGACAGCGCCCTTTGCGGGATCGCCCGCCAGTGCCAGCTGGGGCGCGGTCAGACCGACAAGGATTGCGAGGGCAGCGGAACGGATAAACAAGGAAGACCTCCTGTGCAGCAGGCTGGACCGGCAGCGCAAGGTGTGGAAAACGCTGCCGACAATCGATTTTTCGATGCCTCTTGGTGATAAAATATCCGGACGCGGGAAGGAAGGGGCAGACGCATTCGCGACGGGAAAGCGTCGCTAATCAACATACTTACGGCGTCAACTCGCTTGAATTTGGCCGCCAATGGTGGTTGGCTAAGCGCCAACGAAAACAGAGGGAGAACCAGATGACATCGATATACAAGAAGGCCCTGCTGGCCGTGTCCCTGTCACTCGCAGCGATCACAGGTGCACAGGCGCAGGAGGCCGACAGCTGCAGCCCCGTGCGATTCGCTGACGTCGGCTGGTCGGACATCGCCGCCACGACCGGCACTGCATCCTACATCCTCAAGGCTCTCGGCTATGAAACCGACGTCAAGGTGCTGTCGGTTCCGGTGACTTACCAGTCGCTGAAGAACCAGGATATCGACGTCTTCCTGGGCAACTGGATGCCGACGATGGAAGCCGACTTGGCACCCTACCGCGACGACAAGTCGGTCGAAGTGGTGCGCGAAAATCTCGAAGGCGCGAAATACACGCTTGCCACCAACGAAGTAGGCGCTTCGCTTGGCATCAAGGACTTCGCTGACATCGCCAAGCACAAGGACGAGCTGGAGAACAAGATCTACGGTATCGAGCCGGGCAATGACGGCAACCGCCTGATCCTCGACATGATCGAGGGCGACCAGTTCGGCCTCAAGGGCATGGAGCTGGTGGAATCCTCCGAACAGGGCATGCTGGCGCAGGTGGCCAAGCTGACCGCCGACAGCAAGCCGATCGTGTTCCTCGGCTGGGAACCGCACCCGATGAACGCCAACTTCAAGCTCACCTATCTCTCCGGTGGCGATGACGTCTTCGGTCCGAACTTCGGCGGTGCGACCGTCTACACCAACGTGCGCGCCGGCTATCTCGACGAGTGCCCGAATGTCGGCACCTTCCTCAAGAACCTGAAGTTCACCCTGGCGGCCGAAAACGAGATCATGAAGAAGATCATCGACGAGGGTGCCGAGCCCGAGGCTGCAGCCCAGGATTGGCTGAAGGCCAACGCGGCCGCCTTCGAACCGTGGCTCGCAGGTGTGAAGACCCGCGACGGTGGCGACGCTGTCGCAGCGCTCAAGAGCGCGCTCGGTCTCTGATCATAACATTGTCTGTCGGGGCGGCCCGTCATGTGACCGCCCCACCATTTTCATGTGATTCATGATCCGGTTTTCCTGCGTGGGGAGATGCAGAGGGCCGGCTTGAGGTCCATGCATGCGAGGGGAGCCGATGGATTGGCTAACGGACTACAAGCTGCCGATCGGAGCAGGGGCGAAACAGGTCGTTGACTGGCTGACGTCCAACCTGAAGTTCCTGTTCGACTTCATATCGGTGGTCTTGAACGCGGCCATCAATGCGATGCTGTTCGTGTTGCAGGCGCCCTATCTGCGCGGCACCGCACTGGCCGAGTACTATCCGCTGTTCATGATCCTGCTGCTGACGGCGATTGCCTGGTTCATGCGCCGGTCGCTCGGGGTTGCGGCCTTCACCTTCTTCGGTCTGCTGCTGATCTACAACCAGGGTTACTGGAAGGAGACGATGGAGACGCTGGCGCTGGTGCTGGCCGCCACCCTTGTTTCCATGGTGGTGGGCGTGCCGATCGGCATCGCCGCGGCCCGGCGGGCCTGGCTCTATTCGTTCATCCGACCGATCCTCGACCTGATGCAGACGATCCCCACCTTCGTCTATCTCATTCCCGCGCTCATCCTTTTCGGACTCGGCATGGTGCCAGGACTGATCGCAACCGTCATCTTCGCGATTCCGGCGCCGATCCGGCTGACGCGGCTGGGCATCATCTCGACGCCGCCGTCGCTGGTCGAGGCGGCCGAATCCTTCGGCGCCACGCCCATGCAGGTGCTGACCAAGGTCGAGCTGCCCTTCGCAAAGCCGCAGATCATGGCCGGGCTCACGCAGACCATCATGCTGTCGCTGTCGATGGTGGTCATCGCAGCACTGGTCGGCGCCAACGGGCTCGGCGTGCCGGTGGTGCGCGCGCTCAACACGGTCAACATCGCGAGCGGCTTTGCTTCCGGACTTTGCATCGTCATCCTGGCGATCATCCTCGACCGCGTCTTCCGCTCCTCCGATGAAGGAGACAAGGCATGACGGCGGTCCGCTTCGACAACGTATCCATCGTCTTCGGCCAGAAGCCGGAAAGGGCGCTGGTGCTGGCAGAGGCCGGCAGAACCCGCGACGAGATCAGCGCCGAAACCGGTCTGGTGCTCGGCGTGGCGAACGCTACCCTCGACATCAAGGAGGGCGAGATCCTCGTGCTCATGGGCCTGTCCGGCTCGGGCAAGTCGACGCTTCTCAGGGCGGTGAACGGCCTTGCGCCGGTGGTGCGCGGCAATGTCACCGTCAATTCCGGGGGACGCAGCGTCAATCCCTACAAGTGCAGCCCGCAGGAGCTGCGTGACCTGCGCATGCAGTGCGTGTCGATGGTCTTCCAGCAGTTCGCGCTGCTCCCGTGGCGCACGGTGGCCGAAAATGTCGGCTTCGGCCTCGAGCTGGCGGGCGTTGCGGAATCCGAGCGCAAGAAGCGGGTCGCCGAGCAGCTCGAGCTCGTCAACCTGTCAAAATGGGCCGACCGCAAGGTGCAAGAGCTTTCGGGCGGCATGCAGCAGCGCGTCGGCCTGGCACGCGCCTTTGCCACCGGGGCGCCGATCCTGCTCATGGACGAGCCGTTCTCGGCGCTCGACCCGCTGATCCGCACCCGCCTTCAGGACGAACTTCTCGAATTCCAGCGGCGCCTCAAGAAGACGATCCTCTTCGTCAGCCACGATCTCGACGAGGCCTTCCGCATCGGCAACCGCATCGCCATCATGGAGGGCGGGTGGATCGTCCAGTGCGGCACGCCACAGGAGATCGTCCGCAACCCGGCCAACCAGTATGTCGCGGACTTCGTGCAGAACATGAATCCGATCAACATGCTGACGGCTGCCGACGTGATGCGGCGGGAGGTCGATCCCTCCACCACCGTCTCGGCGACGGCCACGCCCGACGCGCGGCTGGTGGCGGTGCTCGACGCCATGGCACGCCAGCCCGGCGTTGTCGGTGTCGTCGATAACGGTGTTGTCATAGGCACGATTTCGGCGCAGGACGTCGTCAACGGTTTGACGAGACACCGTCACAGAGACTGACACAACCTGTCCCAGGAGGGCTGGCGCGTGGCTGAGAAGCCGAAATCCGTGATCCGCCAGACAGATGACGAGGCACGCAGGCAGGCCCGGATCCTTCTGCGCGTCGCGCGCTTCGGTGCACTTGCCGTTCTCGATCCCGAGACCGGCTTTCCCTCCTGTTCCCGTGTCCTTCTCGGAATCGACGTCGACGGCGTGCCGGTGATGCTGGGGTCTAGCCTTGCGCTGCACGTGCGCGCCATTCTCGCCGACCAGAGGACCTCGCTGCTGGTGGGCGAACCGGGCCGTGGCGATCCGCTCGCCTGGCCGCGGATGACGGTCTACACGCGGGCCGAGCAGGTGGTTCGGGAGAGCGAATCATGGACGCGGATTCGTGCCCGATTCCTGAGAAGGCATCCCAAATCAGCACTCTATGTGGACTTTCAGGACTTCTCCTTCTTCCGGCTTGTGCCAATATCGGCCAGCCTGAACGGAGGCTTCGGAAAGGCGTTTCACCTTGTGGATGAAGATCTTTTGATCAAGTCTCGCGCGGTGGATGCAATTTCGCGCGACGAGGAAAGTCTGATCGAAAGGCTGAACGCATATTCTGATATTCTGTCAGATTTGCGCCTGAAGGGTTCAGTAACCGAGAAATCAGGCGCTTGGAAGATTGTCGGCCTGGATGCATCCGGAATCGATTTCGCGCAAAAAGAGCAATTGTCGCGCATTGAACTTGCGCAGCCGGTCGAGGATCGCGAGGGTGTCGAGCAACTATATTTGAATGTTCTAAAAAGCTTAGCTCGAAATTAGGAATGTACATCTGGTATCTAATCTTGTTAGAATTTTATCGTTCAATTTCAAGATCGTGGGGTAGTCGAATTGAACGCTCATTCATAAGGGGTGGATGAAAGTAGATTGCTATGAAGACGAGAAACTTGCACGAGCATTCGAATTCGGCGGCAGCTCTGCTGTCTGCCTTGGCGAACCCGAAGCGGCTGCTTATTCTCTGTAACCTCGTCAATGGCGAGGTTCCGGTCGGGGTGCTCGCCAACCAGGTTGGGCTCAGCCAGTCGGCGCTGTCGCAGCATCTCTCCAAGCTGCGCGCCCAGAAGCTGGTCAAGACCAGGAGGGACGCCCAGACCATCTATTACTCCAGCAATTCCGAACAGGTGCTGACGCTGCTTGATGCGCTGGAAAGCATCTACGGCAAGGGTATTGTCGACGAGAACAAGACCGCGGCCTGAGGTTTTGGATCGGCGGGCACGGATCCCCTGAGCAGGGGGACCGGATTCGGGGGGAGTTGAGCGGGGATGCTGAAGCGCGGTGAGCCGGGTGGGGCCGGTTCACGGGCGCCAGCGTGACCCCACTGGGAGGATGCAGGCCGGGACCGCGCTTCGGTCCCGCAGGGCTTGCCGCGACCTCTTTCGATCACGGACATCATGGGC
>Ga0065721_10052334_pt1 | contig 12161 bp, 10 predicted proteins | sample Mesricmetagenome_FD_59108 | JGI IMG/M metagenome (GOLD analysis project Ga0065721, IMG submission 59108) | Mesophilic microbial community from rice straw/compost enrichment Sample: eDNA_1 v2 (version 2) | ecosystem: Engineered > Solid waste > Grass > Composting > Bioreactor | place: USA: Davis... | reverse complement strand
GCGTGACGCCGAGCCGATGCCACAGCCGCGCCTGTGCTGCCGGCGAGTCCGTAAAGCTGCGCCGCTGCATGGCGAGCAGCGATTCGCGCAGCACGCCGCCGGTGCCCGGCTCGAAGCCGGGGAAAAAGAAGTACTTGACCAGCGGCAGGCGCGGATGCGGCGACGCCATGCCGTGATGCTCGCGCACCCAGGGCTCGGCGCTCAGGTATTCGAGATTGACCCACACCGGCTTGCGCTGGGCCTGGGCCATGCGGGCGACGAAGGCCGGCGGCAGCTCGCAGGCGAAGGCCTCGATCACCGCGTCGTGCGGCGCGATGTCGCCCATCGACTCGCCCGCCGACTTGCCTGCCGACTTGCCTGCCGACTTGCCTGCCGACTTGCCTGCCAACTCGCCAGCCGACTCGCCGACGGTCTCTCCGGCCGTTTGGCCTCCGGACTCGCCCACCGGCCCGCCCAGCCGCTCGTCGCTGCCCGCGACCCAGCGGCGGACCTCGACGCCGGCCAGGCGCTGGCGGTCGGCAGCGGGATCGATGGCCGGCGCCAGGCGCGCAAAGCTGGCCAGATCGTCGACCCACAACCGCACGGCGTGGCCATGCTCCTGCGCGAGTTGGCGGGCCAGCCGCCAGCAGACACCGATGTCGCCGAAGTTGTCGATCACGGTGCAGAAGATGTCCCAGGAGCGGATGGTCATAGGGAAGTCGGCCGTTTCCGGCGCGGGCCAGGCCCGGTGAGGCGAAGACGGGGCCGCCGGTTTGGCAGGAGGCGGGCGGAATTGCTCTAAACTTGCGATTTTAGAGCCCCGCCAGCCTTCGCGCGTGCAGCGCGTCACGTTTGCGGCGGCCCCTCGCATGTCCCTGCCGCCTTCCCCGATGTCACGTCCGGATCCGCAACCCACTGGCACGCCCGCCGAGGTCGAGCCGCGCATCGACACGCCTGCCGAGGCCGAGCCGCACCTCCACGCGCCCGAGCCAGGGCTCGACACGCCCGGGTCGACGTCGCCCGCCGCCCGGGCTTCGTCGGCCGACGCTTCGGTCGCACCCGCGAAGGCCGGTGCACAGCGGCAGGAGCCGCAGCGGAAGCCGGAGCAGGGGCCGGAGCAGCGGCCGGAGCTCGAACAGGAATCGGAGCAGGAAAGCCACTTCAACCCTCGCCCCGTGATCGCCGCGCTGCCGGGCCTGCCCGGCGTCTACCGCTATTACGACGCGGCCGGCGGCGTGCTCTATGTCGGCAAGGCGCGCGACCTGAAGAAGCGCGTCTCGAGCTATTTCAACAAGACCCAGCTGTCGCCGCGCATCGCGATGATGGTGTCGCGCATCGCCCGCATCGAGACCACGGTGGTCCGCAGCGAGGCCGAGGCGCTGCTGCTCGAGAACAACCTGATCAAGGCGCTGACGCCGCGCTACAACATCCTGTTCCGCGACGACAAGTCGTACCCCCTGCTGAAGCTGTCGGCGCATCGCTATCCGCGCATGGCGTACTACCGCGGCGCGACCGATCGGCGCCACCAGTATTTCGGCCCGTTCCCGAGCGCGCATGCGGTGCGCGAAAGCATGCAGATCCTGCAGAAGGTGTTCCAGCTGCGGACCTGCGAGGACACCGTCTTCAACAACCGCACCCGGCCGTGCCTGCTGCACCAGATCCACCGCTGCACGGCGCCCTGCGTCGGCGCGATCAGCGAGGAGGATTACGCGCGCGACGTGGGCAACGCCGCGCGCTTCCTGCAGGGCCGACAGAAGGAGGTGCTCGAAGGCCTGCAGCAGAAGATGGAGCAGCACGCCGAGCGGCTCGAGTTCGAGCAGGCCGCCGCCGTGCGCGACCAGATCGGCGCGCTGTCGACGGTGCTCAAGCGCCAGGCCGTCGAGGAAGTGGGGCAGAGCAGCGATATCGATATCCTGGCCGTCGCGGTGCAGGGCGGACGCGCCTGCGTCAACCTGGCGATGGTTCGCGGCGGCCGCCATCTGGGCGACAAGGCGTACTTCCCCGCGCATGTCGAGGAGGCCGCGATGATCGTCGACGAGGAGGCCGAGGACGTCGTTGCCACGGCCGAGGGCGGCGCGCTGTCCGATCCGGCCAATCCGGTCAATCTGGTCGAACCTGCCGAACCCGCCGAACCTGCCGAGGCGGCCGCGCCTGCGGAGTCCGGCGCCGCGACGGCCGAGCGCGTCGCCGCCAACGTGCTGGCCGCCTTCATGGCGCAGCACTATCTCGATCAGCCGGTGCCGCCGATCCTGGTGGTCAGTCACGCGCCGGCCGACGGCGCGCTGATGGAGGCGCTGACGATGCAGGCTGGCCGCCGCATCACGCTGGTGCGCCAGCCGCAGGGCCAGCGGCGCGCTTGGCTGGAGATGGCGCAGCAGGGCGCGGCGCTGGCGCTGGCACGGCGCCTGGCGGAGCAGGGCAGCCAGGAGGCCCGCACGCGCGCGCTGGCGGAGACCATCGGCATCGAACTCGACGATCTGGGCGCGCTGCGGGTCGAATGCTTCGACATCAGCCATACCGCCGGCGAGGCGACGCAGGCCTCGTGCGTGGTGTTCCATCACCATGCGATGCAGAACAGCGAATACCGCCGCTACAACATCGACGGCATCACGCCCGGCGACGACTATGCGGCGATGCGCCAGGTGCTGACGCGCCGCTATCAGAAGCTGGTCGAGCGCAGCCAGGAGGACAGCGCCGCGATGCCGCATATCGTGCTGATCGACGGTGGCAAGGGGCAGGTCGAGGTCGCGCGCCAGGTGTTCGAGGAGCTCGGTCTCGATATCGGGCTGCTGGTCGGCGTGGCCAAGGGCGAAGGCCGCAAGGTCGGCCTCGAGACGCTGGTGTTCGCCGACGGCCGGCCCGCGCTGGAACTGGGGCAGGGCAGCGCGGCGCTGATGCTGGTGGCGCAGATCCGCGACGAGGCGCACCGCTTCGCGATCACCGGCATGCGCGCGCGCCGTGCGAAGACGCGGACCACCTCGCGGCTGGAGGAGATCGAAGGAATCGGCGCGCGCCGGCGGCAGAAGCTGCTGACCCGTTTCGGCGGCATCCGCGGCGTGATGGCGGCGAGCGTCGACGAGCTCGCCAGCGTCGACGGCATTTCGCGCGCGCTGGCCGAGGAAATCTATCGGCAGTTGCACTGACGCGGCGTCCGGTTGCGGTGACCGGTTGCGGTGACCGGTTGCGGCATCGGTTGCGGCATCCGGTTGTGGGACGCCGGTGGCCGCACTCCGGTCGTGGTCCCCCCGGTTGCAGGTCCGACATGGGTTCGGCCGCCGATACCGGCCACCGCCGGCGCGGAACGTGATCGGTCGTCCCCGCTTCGAGAAATGCTCAATTGATGTCGGAATCGGCGACAATCGCGTGATTGTCCCGTCTTCGACCCTGCCGATCCGCCTATGCCGCTGAATATTCCGATCCTGCTGACCTGGCTGCGCGTGGCCATGATCCCGCTCGTGGTCGGCGTCTTCTATCTGCCCGATGCCTGGCTGTCGATGCCCGCCAAGAACCTGACGGCGGCCGTGTTCTTCATCGTGGCGGCGGCCACGGACTGGCTCGACGGATTCCTGGCGCGGCGCTGGAACCAGACCTCGTCGTTCGGCGCCTTCCTCGACCCGGTCGCCGACAAGCTGATGGTCGCGGCCGCGCTGCTGTCGCTGCTGGCGCTGGACCGGGTCAGCGATCTGATCGCGCTGGTGATCATCGGGCGCGAGATCACCATTTCCGCGCTGCGGGAGTGGATGGCGCAGATCGGTGCCTCCAAGAGCGTCGCCGTCAACTTCCTGGGCAAGCTCAAGACGACGTTCCAGATGATCGCGATCCCGCTGCTGCTGTTCGATGCGCCGCTGTTCGGTATCGACGCGGGCATGCTGGGCGGCTGGCTGATCTATGTGGCGGCGGTGCTCACCCTTTGGTCGATGTTCTATTACATGAAGCTCGCCTGGCCGCAGATCCGGGAGCGCAGCGCGGCGGCCGCGCGGGCCGCGGCGCAAAAGTGAGGATCAGTGCAAAAATATGCTTGACTTCATTGTCGGATGTTTGCATAATTTCGTTCTCGCTTCTGACGAAACAAAACGAACGAAGCGAGATGCAGCAAGAAGCGGTCTATATGCAGTGATTTAGCACCGTGTTGTTGCAAGTGCAGTACGCAGGACACCGCGGGAGTAGCTCAGTTGGTAGAGCGCAACCTTGCCAAGGTTGAGGTCGCGAGTTCGAGACTCGTCTCCCGCTCCAGAATTTTCTGGTCGATCCGGTAGCGATTTCCGGGTTTGCCGCAGCAGGTGTCATGCGGGAGTAGCTCAGTTGGTAGAGCGCAACCTTGCCAAGGTTGAGGTCGCGAGTTCGAGACTCGTCTCCCGCTCCAGTCCGAAAGGGAAGCAGCGCTTCCCTTTTTAGTTTGCGATGCTGCCGCATCGGCCTCCGGCGCCCGGAAGCCACAGCGGCTACAATCCAGCATCCAGGTCACCCGGCGGGGTGGCAGAGTGGTTATGCAGCGGCCTGCAAAGCCGTGTACGCCGGTTCGATTCCGACCCCCGCCTCCATCGATCTTCCCCAGCTGTCCGGCTCGATCCGCGGTGTTCGCCGCCGATCTTGTACCCATCCCGGCATTCCCTGCGTCTTCCACGGCTTTTCACGGTCTGTCGCCGCCTTTTTGCGCCCTGTTCGCGGCTTTGGCGCGTGGCTCGCGTGATACATTACGTCTATCGCACCAGTCGTCGCCGTTGCTGGACCATGCTGGCAACGTGCCCAGGCCTCGCGCCCCGGGCACCGCTGCCGGTGGCGACGACTCCCATTCGGTTTCATTTCCGCAGACTGTCCGCCCGGGCGGCGCCGGCACCAGGCTCCGTCGATGGCGGCGTGTCCGCGTCGATCGGGACCGGATCGCCGTTCGACTTCCCGGCGCCACGCCGGCCATCAGAAGGAAACCACCACGCATGCATCACGCTACTCCGCTCATCAGCACCATCGTCGGCGGCATTGTCCTGGCCTTTGTCCTCGGTGCGTTGGCGGGGCGTTTACGGTTGCCGCCCTTGATCGGCTACCTGTGCGCGGGCGTGGTGGTCGGACCGCATACGCCGGGCTATACCGCCGACCAGGCGCTGGCGCCGGAGCTGGCCGAGCTGGGGGTGATCCTGCTGATGTTCGGCGTGGGCCTGCATTTCTCGATCCGCGACCTGATGGCGGTGCGCAAGATCGCGATCCCCGGCGCGGTGGCGCAGATCGGCATCGCGACACTGCTTGGCATGGGCGTCGCCTGGGGCTTCGGCTGGAGTTGGGGCCAGGGCCTGGTCTACGGGCTGGCCCTGTCGGTCGCCAGTACCGTGGTGCTGCTGAAGGCCTTGCAGGATCGCGATCTGGTCGACAGCGAGCAGGGCCGCATCGCGGTCGGCTGGCTGGTGGTCGAGGATCTGGCGATGGTGCTCGCGCTGGTGCTGCTGCCGGCGCTGTCTGGCCTGCTGGTGCCGGCCGGTGCCAGCGGGGAGGCGCCGGCGGCCAGCGTCACGGACATCCTGCTGACGGTGTCGCTGACGCTCGGCAAGGTCGCGGCCTTTGTCGCCGTGATGCTGGTGATCGGCCGCCGCTTCATTCCGTGGATGCTCGAGCGCATCGTCTGGACCGGCAGCCGCGAACTGTTCCGCCTGGGCGTGCTGGCGACCGCGCTCGGCGTCGCCTTCGGCGCCTATTCGCTGTTCGGCGTGTCGTTCGCGCTGGGCGCGTTCTTTGCCGGCATGGTGCTGGCCGAGTCCGAATTCAGCCATCGCGCGGCCGAGGAATCGCTGCCGCTGCGCGACGCCTTCGCGGTGCTGTTCTTCGTCTCGGTCGGCATGCTGTTCGACCCGATGGTGCTGGTGCGCGACCCGTGGGGCGTGCTGGCGACCGTATCGATCATCGTGGTCGGCAAGTCGGTGGCGGCCCTCGGCATCGTGCGGATGTTCGGTTATTCGAACCGGACCGGCATGACGATCGCCGCCAGCCTGGCGCAGATCGGCGAGTTCTCCTTCATTCTGGCCAGCCTCGGCGTGTTCCTGCAGATCCTGCCGGAACGCGCGCAAAGCCTGATCCTGGCGGGCGCCTTGCTGTCGATCGTGCTCAACCCGCTGCTGTTCCGCTGGCTGGACCGCTATGTGGCGCGCCAGAGCGAGGCGGGCGAGGCGCAGGCGGCCTGACGATCCGGCGGGGGCCGCGTCCGGGCCTCCTGATAGGCCCCCGATTGGCCCCCCGAATGGCCTGCCGCTTGGCACGCCGATCGGTTCGCCGCGTGGATCGCCGAGCGGCTCGCCGCGTGGATCGCCGGTCGGTTCGCTCATCCTTCCCGCTTTTCCAGTTCTTCGAGTTCCAGTTGTGGCGCGGTCCGGCGCAGGTATTCGGTAAAGGCCAGCAGGCCCTGGGTCGGATACTTGTCCCGATGGACCACCAGATGCCAGGGCCGCACCAGCCGCGGCAGGCCGCGGCGCAGCGCCACCAGCGTGCCCCGTTCGAGCTCGTCGCGCACCACATGCAGCGACAGGCAGCTGACACCAAAGCCGCTCATCACCGCGCGCTTGATCGCTTCGGCGTTGCCGAGCTCCAGCGCAAAGCGCAGCGGCCCGAGCAGCGGGGCAAGCCGTTGCTCGACGATCTCGCGCGTCCCCGAGCCGCGCTCCCGCACCAGCCAGTCCGCCTCGCGCAGCGCGCCCAGATCGCCATCGGCCTGCGCCAGCGGATGCCCGGCCCCCACGACCACCACCATCTCGTCGTCGCACCAGTGCACGCTGGTCAGCTCGCGCTCGTGGCAGGTGCCCTCGATCAGCCCGATATCGGCTTCCAGCCGCAACAGCTCCTGCAGCACGTCATGGGTATTGCCGATGCGCAGGTCCAGCGCGCAGGGCTGTTGCTGGGCCTGACGGAAGCCGGTCAGCAGGGCGGGCAGCAGATAGCTGCCGATGGTGTTGCTGGCGGCGATGCGCAACTGCACGCCGGCGTCGGCGGCGAAGCGTTCCAGCTCGTGCGCCTGATCCAGCAGCGACAGCGCGCGCGGGAAGAACTGCCGTCCGGTTTCGTTGATGGTCAGCCGTTTGGCGATGCGGTCGAACAGGCGCCGGTCCAGTGCACGTTCCAGGTCGGCCAGCGCGGCGCTGACGGCGGACTGCGACATCGCCACCGCATCGGCGGCGGCGGTCGTGCTGCCGTGCTGGACCACGGCGACGAAAACGGCGAGCTGACGCAGCGTCAGCCGCAAGGGGCGATGTTGCATATCTATAAACCAGGTAAGAAGTAACGATATTACCTGTTTTACAGATGAGAGGTCGGTTGTTACGCTGGCGTCATTCTCCACGCCCGTGTCGTCCCTGCGCCATGCCGACCACCTCGATTCCTGCCGCCGCCCCCGCTACCGCCCCAGCCCGCGCCATTTCCTGGCGTTATCGACTGCTGACGCTCGCGCCGCTTGGCGCGATTGCGTGGCTCGCGCTGGTCCTGTCGGGGCTGCCGGCGCTGTCGCGATTGGGCGTCAGCCCGCTGATGCTCGCCATGTGCGCCGGCATGGTCGCCTGCAATACCTTGCCGCGCCACTGGCTGGCGCCGCTGGCGCCGGGCATGCAGCTGGCCCGGCAGACGTTGCTGCGGCTGGGCGTGGCGCTGTACGGCCTGCGGCTGACCTTCGGCTCGATCGAGGCGCTCGGTGTCGGCGGTGTGGTGGCGCCGTTGCTGATGTTGGCGGCGACGCTGTGCGTCGGAGTCTGGGTCGGCACCCGGTGGCTTGGCCTGACCCGCCGCGAGGCGGTGGTGGTCAGCGCGGGCAGCGCGGTGTGCGGCGCGGCGGCCGCGATCGCGGTCGCCTCGATCGCGCGCACCGACGACCGGCAGACCGCGGTCGCGGTGGCCACAGTGGTGCTGTTCGGCACCGTCGGCATGCTGCTGTATCCCTATCTGTATGAACTGGTGACCAACGTCTGGCACTGGCAGGTCGGCGAGCGCGCCTTCGGCATCTATACGGGCGCCACGCTGCACGAGGTCGCGCAGGTGATCGTCGCCGGGAAGGCGGTCGGCGAGACGGCGGGCGATGCCGCCGTGCTGGCCAAGATGGTTCGTGTGCTGGCGCTCGGCCCGCTGCTGCTGGTCCTGGCGCTGTGGCCGCGTGCCGAGGACCGGGCGCAGGGTGCAACGGCCGGCCGCCGCGGCATCGACTGGGCCCGGATCCGGGCGGCGATCCCCTGGTTCGCGCTCGGCTTCGTCGCCGTGCTGGCGATCAACTCCTTCGGCCTGGTGCCGAGCGAATGGAAGCCGGGTCTGGTTGCCTTCGACAACTGGCTGCTGGCCTGCGCGATGCTGGCGATCGGCCTGCATACGCGGATCGGCGACCTGCTGCGCGCCGGCCGCAGGCCGATGCTCCTGGCCGCGCTGCTGTTCGTCTTCCTGGTCGGTGCCGGAGCGCTGCTGTGCGCGGTGCTTCTGTGACGAGCGATCGAGTCCGTCGGCAGGAGCGATGAGGGATAGAGGGGGTGGCGGGCGGGGCTGCAATGGCCCCGCATCGGCGTGGCGCCGCCCCGTCGCGCGGCAAGGTGCTACCCGCCTGCGACGTCAGGTGCCGCCGGGGTGCGAGGCAAGGTACTACCGGATTCAGGCCAGGGTGTTACCGGAATGTGGGTAAGGTGCCAACGCGGCGCGGGTAGTACCGTAGAAGTACGGCGGGGGCTTGCGGCGTGGTTGGTGCGGCCGACGGGACTCGAACCCGTAAGCCCGGAAAGGCGGCAGATTTTAAGTCTGCTGAGTCTACCAATTTCTCCACGGCCGCACGGCAAGCCCGGTATTGTGGGCGGTCGCCGCCCGGGACGCAAGCGCCGCATGATCGCTCTCGTACCCTTCCTGGCAAGGATGTTACTGGCGGTAACAATGTAGAACCCGCCGTTGCACCTGTGATCTAGCCCGGGCCTAGAATACGGGTATCAAGATCAACCTTGCGAGGAGCAAGATCATGAAACGTTGGTTGCTCGCAGGGCTTGGCGTGCTGGCTGCGATGGCCTCAGGCGCCGCGATGGCCCGTGTCGACGTCGGCGTGGTGATCGGCGTGCCGGGCGTCGTGGTCGGCGGTCCCGCCTACTATCCCCCGCCGGCCTATGTCGCGCCGCCGCCCGTGGTAGTGGCGCCCGCGCCGGTCTATTACGGTCCGCCCCCGGTGGTGGTGCGGCCGGGTTACGGCTACTACGGTCCGCCGCCGCGCTATTACGGCCCGCCGCCGTCGCACTACTATGGCCCGCCGCGCTACTACGGCCATCCTGGCCGGCACTATCACGGCGGCCGGCACGGCCACTGGCATGGCGGTCACGGACATCGCCATCATCGCGACTAGATCGCCGAATCGACGATCCGGATCACAAGGGCCCCGCGGGGCCCTTTGCTTTTTTGGCATGGCTGTTTTGCCCGACAAAGGTGCCCGCGTCGTGGTCACCGAAGTGGTGCCGGCGCTATACTGCCGGCTCATTGTTTATCGATTCAGGAGAGTGGTATGCAGCAAAAGTCCGTGCTGACTGCGGAAGACGTGAAGAAGGTGATGGCCGCAGCCGAAGCCGAGGCCAAGGCCCATCACTGGGCCGTCTCGATCGCCATCGTCGATGACGGCGGCCATCTGCTGGCTCTGCAGCGGCTCGACGGCGCTGCGCCGATCTCCGCCTATATCGCGACCGAAAAGGCCCGCACCTCGGCGCTGGGCCGCCGCGAATCGAAGATCTACGAAGACATGATCAACAACGGCCGCAATTCGTTCATGACGGCGCCGGTGCTGCAGGGCATGCTGGAAGGCGGCGTGCCCATTATCGCCGGCGACCAGGTGGTCGGCGCGGTCGGCGTGTCGGGCGTCAAGTCCAGCGAAGATGCGCAGATCGGCCGTGCGGGCATTGCGGCGCTGGGTGTCTGATCCGGCGGCTTCGGCCTGATCGTTCTTCATCGGCCGCCGGCGGTTGCGGCGGCCGTGCCCGCTCCGTCCTGGAGCGGGTTGCCCGATGCCGGGATGCCGCGCGATGCGGCATGCCACGGCGGGCGGCTTACTTCGTCAGAATCAGTTTTCCGTAGCGCGTCTTGCGCAGCGTGTAGACCTCGCCGTTATGCAGGATCGGCAGCGTGGTCGCGCCCCGCATCAGCGCTTCCAGCGGCACCGCCTCGGCGGTCTGTGCGGGGGCCGCATGGGCAGCCGCATTGGTGCTGCGATTGTCGCGCACCAGCGCTTCGAGACGGGCCACCGCCGACTTGACCGTCGCCATCGCCGACGGCGCCGCAGTCTCGCGGCGCGCGTTCGGCGCCGGATTCTCGTTCACCACCACGCGGCGCAGCGACAGGCGGCGGCGGGTGACTTCGCGCGGTTGCGTCAGCGGCAAGGCTAGGGTGCTCATCGATGGGGCTCCTGTTCGGGGATGGTCGGTGTCACGGCGCCGGGAATGGAAAAGGTGGCTGCCGTCGTTCCGTTCATATTAAATGAGAATCGTTATCATTACAACGACTCTGTGCATGATATCGGGCGGCCGAAGGCAGCGCTGCCAAAAAACGCATTTGGTTTCATTCGAAACACAAAAGAAAAAGCCCCACCGCAGGGTGGGGCTTGGGGAAAGCGGCGCGGCACTGCGCGCCGCTGGGGGTCTTACTGCTTCGGCTCCGTGATGAAGCCGATCTTGCCGAGACCGCCGTGCTGCGCGGCGGCCATCACCTCGGCCACGCGCTCGTAGCGCACGTCGCGGTCGGCGCGCAGATGCAGCTCGGGCTGCGGCTGTTGCTGGGCCGCCTGCGCGATATTGTTCTGCAGCGTCGTGTCGTCGATCTCCTGCTGGTTCCAGAACACCTTGCCGGCCGCGTCGATCGACAGGTTGATGTTCTGCGGCTTGGGATCGTTGGGCTGATTGGTCGCACGCGGCAGGTCGATCTTGACCGCGTGATTGATCACCGGGATGGTGATGATGAAGATGATCAGCAGCACGAGCATGACATCGACCAGCGGCGTCATGTTGATCTCGCTCATGACTGCGTCATCGTCATCGTCGAGAGTACCGAATGCCATGATGACTTCCTTTCGAGCGGAGGGCGGTCCGCGTCAGTTCAGTTCTTGACCGCGAGGCGCACCGCGTTGTCGTCGGCGGCGCGGGTGCCGGTCGGGCGCACGCGGGCGCCGGTGACGAAGTAGGCGTGCAGATCGTGCGCGAAGCGGTTCAGCTTCGAGATCACCGCCTTGTTGCCGCGCGTCAGCGCGTTGTAGCCGAGCACCGCGGGGATCGCCACGGCCAGGCCGAAGGCCGTCATGATCAGCGCTTCGCCGACCGGGCCGGCGACCTTGTCGATGGTCGGCACGCCCGAGGCGCCGATGCCGATCAGCGCGTGGTAGATGCCCCAGACGGTGCCGAACAGGCCGACGAACGGCGCGGTCGAGCCCACCGAGGCGAGGATGGCCAGGCCCGACTGCATGCGCGAAACGGCATCGTCGATCGCGCTCTTGAGCGAGCGGGTCAGCCAGTCGGAAATATCCATCACGTCATGCAGCTGCGGCTGGCTGGCGCGATGGTGCTGGGCCGCTTCCTTGCCGGTCAGCGCCAGCGTGCGGAACGGATTCGATTCGCTGCTGCCGAGCGTTTCGAGCGCATGGTCGAAATCGTCCGAATGCCAGAAGCGCTTTTCCGCGCCCTGCGCCATTTTCTTCAGGCGGACCAGATCCCACGCCTTGGTGAGAATCACGATCCATGACGCCAGCGACATGACGAGCAGAATGATGGCGGTCGCACGCATGACGAAATCGCCTTGCGCCCACAGATGGCTGAGTCCGAGGTCCTGCATGATGGTTCCTGGTAAGTCGTAAATCGTATGGAGGGTTCAGTTCAAATCAGTTCAGCTCGAAAGCGATCGGCTGCTGCGCGGTGACCGCGATCGCACGACCATTCTCGACATAAGGCTTGCAGCGCATCCGCTGGACCGCGTCGATCGCGGCCTGGTCCAGGCGCGACGAGCCGCTGGAGCTCACTACGGCGGTCTTGACGACCTTGCCGGTATCGTCGGTGGTCAGGCGCACCACGGTCTTGCCGGTCTCGCCCATCCGCCGCGATTGCGACGGGTAGGTCGGTTGCGGCGGCGTGCATTGAATCTCGCCGATCCCGACGGCGCGCGGACCGGTGGCGACCGGTGCCGGCTCGGGGGGCGGCGGAGGGGCGGGCGGAGCCGGCGGTGCGGGC
>Ga0065721_10052333_pt1 | contig 12161 bp, 11 predicted proteins | sample Mesricmetagenome_FD_59108 | JGI IMG/M metagenome (GOLD analysis project Ga0065721, IMG submission 59108) | Mesophilic microbial community from rice straw/compost enrichment Sample: eDNA_1 v2 (version 2) | ecosystem: Engineered > Solid waste > Grass > Composting > Bioreactor | place: USA: Davis... | reverse complement strand
CTTGGCCAGCTGCACGCTGACCGAGGGCTGCGACAGATGCAGCCGCTCGGCCGCACGCGTGACATTGCGCTCCGCGAGCAGGGCGTCGAGCGTGATCAGCAGGTTCAGATCCAGCCGTCCGAAATTGTTCATGGCAATACCTGGAATTTCAGAAATTCATTTCCAATATAGCGGACGCGACCCTAAGCTGGCCTCCTTTTGCAATGGGCAATGGAGGCTCACGATGAATGTTCTTCTGGTCTATGCGCATCCCGAACCGCGCTCGCTGAACGGGGCGATCCGCGACTTTGCCGTCCAGCGGCTGAACGCGGCCGGCCATACGGTGCAGGTATCCGATCTCTACGCGATGCAGTGGAAGGCCACGCTCGACGCCGCGGACAACCTGGACCATCGGGCCGGCGAGCGCTTCGATGCCTCGCTCGACTCGAAACACGCCTTCGAACATGGCAGGCAAAGCGAGGACATCGCCACCGAGCAGCGCAAGCTGCTGTGGGCCGATGCGGTGATCCTGCAGTTTCCGCTGTGGTGGTTCTCGATGCCGGCCATCCTGAAGGGCTGGGTGGAACGCGTCTATGCCTACGGGTTTGCCTATGGCGTGGGCGAACACTCGGATGCGCGCTGGGGCGACCGCTACGGTGAGGGCACGCTGGCCGGCAAGCGGGCGATGCTGGTCGTCACCGCCGGCGGATGGGAGTCGCATTACAGCCCGCGCGGCATCAACGGGCCCATCGACGACATCCTGTTCCCGATCCAGCACGGGATCCTGCATTACCCCGGCTTCGATGTGTTGCCGCCCTACGTGGTCTACCGGACCGGCCGCGTCGATGCGGCGCGCTTTGCCACCATCCGGGAGGAACTCGGCCAGCGGCTGGATCGGCTGGACACGACGCCGCCGATTCCGTTCCGCCGGCAGAACGGCGGGGACTATGCGATTCCGCAGCTGACCTTGCGGGATGACCTGGCACCGGGCCGGACGGGGTTTGGGGTGCATGTCTCGCCAGTGCCTGCGGAGTCGCCGTCGCTGTCGCTGTGGCCCTCGCAGGAAGCCGTCGCGCCGCCGTCCCTGCAGGCGGTGGGCTAAAAAAAAACGGGCGTGCACAAGGCACGCCCGCTTGCCGCATCTTCGACGTCAATCGATGCGGTGGTGACGCCTTACCGCGGCGTCAGCTCGATCCGCTTCTCCGCGGCACGTTCGACCGCCTTGCGCGAATACACCAGCGGGAACGTCTGCCCCTTTGCCCAGATCGGTGCGAGATCGCGATAGTGCGGATTGGCCGGGTCGCCCGATTGGCCCGGGGTATTGACGACGCGCCCCTGATCCCAGTTGCCGACGTCCAGCACCATGCGGAACGACGCGCCCGCGGTCAGGTGATAGTCGCTGTTGCGGTAGCTGGTGTTCATCGGCGTGAAGGCGGACCCGCCGATGCCGCCCGCATCGACGTTGTACTGGGCGCGCGTCGCGTCGTCGACGATGTTGGCGAGCGGATGGCGGAAGATCGCGCGATGCAGCGTGCCCCAGGTCGCCAGTTTTTCCGGCGAGGGCGAACGCCGCTCGAGCTCGGCCATCGCGGCCTTCAGCGAGGTCAGCATGACTTCGTCGCGCCGCGCCGTCGGCATCCACGTGTCCGGCTGCTCCAGTACCGCCAGCACGCGCGCCGCATCGCCGGCGCCGACCAGCTTGGCCGCGTCCTCGGGCAGCGCGGCGCGCACCACCGCCTGCCGCAGATGATTGCTGAACCAGATCTCGAACAGCGCGGCCGGCACGCTGTCGGCGCGCACATTGCCGTCCCAGCCGCGCAGCAGCGCGACCGCGCGCTGCACCTGCGGGTCCTGCAGCAGCGATGCCGCGGCGCCGGCATTGCCGACGGTGCGCATCACGGCCAGCGTGCGCTGCGCGGGCAGCGACACGGTGTCGTTCTGCCAGGCGATCGAATCGCGCAGCGAGCTGACCGGCGCGGCGGCGACCAGGCTCTTGAGCCGGCGCGCGCGCGAGCTGTCGCTCCATTCGTAGCCGACGCCGAGCTTCGCGGCCGGATGATCCGGCGGAATATTGTTCTCGTTGGCCGTGACGATATGGCCGGTGGACGGGTTGTAGGCCCACGGCAGCTCGTCCATGTTGCGGTAGCCGGCCCACTCGTAGCGGCCGTCGCCCGGTACCGGGAACAGGCCGTCCCAGTTGGGGCGGATCACGGTCAGGCCGCCCGGAATCCAGCCGATATTGCCGTTGCGGTCGGCATAGACCTGGTTTTCGCCGGGCGCGCCCCAGCGGTTCATCGCCGCGCGGAACTGGTCCCAGTTGGTCGCGCGCATGTAGTCCATCGAGCCGAAGTAGGGCGCCATGCCGGTATCGAGCCAGGCCGCGCGCAGCGCCCAGGCGCGATGGCTGGCGTCGTCGGCATGCAGCACCGGACCGTGGCGCGTGAAGTCGATGGTCACCGTGCGCGGCTCGGCCTCGCCGCGGACAGCGATCTTCTCGGTGATGGTCTCCATCGGCTCCCAGCGGCCGCGATAGCGGTAGGACTTGGGCTGCGCGGGATCGGTCTCGTAGACGTACAGGTCTTCCTGGTCCATGTAGAAGCGCGTCAGGCCGAAGGCGATGGTGCCGTTGTGGCCGATCGAGATGCCGGGCAGGAAGGGCTCGCCGGCGCCGATCACCGACAGGCCGGGCGCGTTCAGATGCGAGACATAACGCAGGCTGGGCGCGCCGTGCGCCCGGTGCGGGTCGTTGGCGAGGATGGGGCGGCCCGTGGACGTGCGGCTGCCGGCGATCACCCAGTTGTTCGATCCCAGGCTGCGGCCGGTGTCGCTGTTCGCGTCGACGGCGGCGTAGAGCTGGTCCACCGGCACCGCATCGGCGCTCGCCTTTTGCCAGGCTTCCTTGGGGAAATTCGCCGCGGCGGTGGCCAGCGTATAGGCCTTCTTCAGCGCGGCGGCGGGCACGGCGCAGGGATCCAGTCCCTCGGGCAGCGTCGGCGTGATGGGCGGATCGAGCTCGCGCCGCAGCCAGTCCGCGCGCGCCGCCTGCTCCTTGGCCTGGCAGTACAGCGTGGCGCGGTCGACCTCGCCGGTGAAATTCAGCGTCAGGCCGTGGTGGCGGATGCGGACGATGTCCTCGGCGCGCCAGCGCGAGGGCTTGTAGCCAAGCTGCTTGAACTCGCGCGGCAGCAGTTCGGGCTGCGCCTCGGTCAGCGCCACGTAGGCGTTGACGCCGGCGACGAAGGCCTCGGCCACGCGCTTCGCGTCGGAGCCGTAGGCCAGCCATTCGCGATACATGTCGCCGCGGTACAGCACGGCCCGCGCCATGCGGTCGCCGTCGACATAGGCCGGACCGAAGTCCTTGGCCATCTCGCCGAGCCCGCGCTTGCGCCACAGGTCGATCTGCCAGAGCCGATCGCGCGCGGCGATGAAGCCTTGCGCGTAGAAGGCGTCGTACAGCGTGCCGGCGTAGATATGCGGCACGCCCCAGCGATCGATCAGGATGCTGGCCGGCTTCTCCAGGCCGGGGGCGGCATAACGGTCGGTGGGCGGCGCTGCCGACGCGGTGCCTGCCAGCGCGGGCAGGGCAGCGGCGACGAGGGCGAGGTGGCGGAGCAGGGTGGCGGCGGGCCGCCGGCGGACGATGCGCATCGGGTCTCCTTGCTTTGTTGGTCTTGGTGGAGCGCGTGCCGGAGGCTGGCTCAGCGGAATCCGGCCACCGAAGCATAGCCGAGCGGGCGGCGGGATGGGGAAGGCGTGCACGGTGATCGCACGGATCGCGGGCGGGACGGGGGCGCGTGCGACGGTGCTGGCGCCGGGGCTTGCGGCGCGGCGTGCCGCGGGCGTACCTGGAGGGTGCGGCGGGCACGCAGTCAAGGCGGCCATGCCGTTGTCAAAATTGCACGCGCCGCGGCATGGCGCGCCGCAGCGTGCGGGGCTGTCGCACTCGGCACGATCCGTGCGTCAGCCGCAGTACTTCAAGCCCTTCGAGTCAACGCCATGCCGAAAAAAGATGAGTACGGCACCAATGCCGAGGCCGCCCGCGCATCGACGCGTGGCCGCCACCTGATCGCACGTCCGACGCTGTGGGTGTTCATCGCGATCGTGCTGATCGGGCTGCTGGTGTTGTCGTACTGGTAACGCGGCGACGCGGCAAGACCGGCATTGCGGCCTGGTCTGTCGCTGCCTCGCTCAGGCGCCTACCGGCACATACTTGTCCCGGTGGGCCTCAAGCCATTGCGCCGAAGCGCTGGCGTCGTGATCGGTCGGATGGAAGTCGCGCCGGAAGTAATCGCGCCAAGCGCCGAACGTCTGCCGGATCAGGCCGCGCTTGCCGAACAGGAATCGCGCCGCGCCGACCCAGGTCCGCCATTGCCACAGCGTGCCGTCGCGGCGCAGGTTGTCGATGGTCTGGCGCAGCGCATCGCCGAGGAAGGTGAGGCTGATGCGGCGGAACCAGGTGATGCGCCATGCGTGGGAGCCGCCCAGCGCCTGGTACAGGTCGAACGCGGTGTTGCGATGCTCGGTTTCCTCGGCGCTGTGCCACAGCCATAGCGTCGCCAGCCGCGGATCCTGCTCGCCGAGCATGTCCGCATTGCGCAGCATCCAGTCGGCGAAGATCGCGGTGAAGTGTTCAAACGCCGCCGTGATCGCCAGCGGGTGGCGCGGGTCCACCCCTTCCAGTTGCTTCAGCCGTTCCTTCGAGCGGACCTCCCAGGCATTGACCAGCCCCTGCCTGCGCAGATGCTCGTTGTAGAGGCCATGCAGGCGGCGGTGCGTGGCCTCCTGGCCGACGAAACCCTGCACCTCGGCGCGGAAGCGGTCCTGCTGTTCGAGCGGCAGGGCCTTCAGGCCATTGCGCACCGCATCGATAAAGAACTGCTCGCCGACCGGAAAGCTCATCGACAGCGCATTCAGAAAGGCGGTGCGGAACGGATCGCCCGCGCACCAATGCCGCGGGATCGGCGCTTCCATATCGACGAGCAGGCGGCGAACGACGAGGTGCGTCACGGTGGTCTCCCGGGTGCGGGTGGGTGGTACTGCGGAGTACCGATCATGATGGCGTGGATCGGTACTGTCAAGTACCATGGCGGCGGATAATGCGCGACCCGCCACGAGCGACCCAACACGAGCGACCTACCACGGGCGATCCACCACGGGCGATCCACCACGGGCGATCCACCACGGGCGATCCACCACGGGCGATCCACGATGAGGGATCCACGACGAGCGATCTACGATGAGGGATCCACGACGAGCGATCCACCACGAGCGACCCACCACGAGCCGCCCATGCACGCACCCGCGATCCTGACCGCCGGCACCGCGCCGGACCGCAGCGAACACCGACGCCGCCTGCTCGAAGGCATGGCCGGCGCCGTCGCGCGCAAGGGCTATGGGGAGGTCACCATCGCCGATATCGTCGCCGAGGCCAACGTCTCGCGCCGGACCTTCTACGAGCATTTCGATTCCAAGGCCGATTGCCTGATGGCGTTGTACGTCAGCGCCAGCCGGCATGCGCTGCAGGTGCTGCGCGACGCGATCGACCCGCGCCAGCCGTGGACCGCCCAGGTCGAAGGTGCGATGCGCGCCTACCTCGGCTATATGGCGGGCAACCCCGCGCTGCTGCGCACGCTGTTCATCGAGATCCTGAGCCTCGGCGGCCCCGGCCTGGCGGTACGCCGGCAGATCCACCGCGAACTGGCCGAATTCATCCAGCGCACCGTCGGCACGGACCAGCGGCGCCGGCAGCGCCTGCCCTACGAGAGCGCACTGGCCCTGGTCGGCGCGGTGCACGAACTGGTGCTCGAGCGCATCGAGGGAGCAGGGCCGGCGCGGCTGGAGGCCTTGGTGCCGACGGTCTGCGATCTGGTGCGCCGCATCGTCGGGGAAGAGCGGCGCGCCGCAAGCTGATATCGTCAAGGGGGGCGTCATCCCCGACCGCCCGCCGTCCACCCACCGTCCGCCGCCGCTCACCAATACGGAGGTTTCGCTCCATGCCCGTGTTTCGCAACCTGGACCAGGAATCGCTGGACAAGCAGTACAACAACCGGGCCGCGGTGCCGGAGCACCCGGCCATCCTGGCGCGGTGGGCGGCGGATGCCGCGGCCTTCCGGCAGGCGCATGCGGTCGAGGAAAACCTCGCCTATGGCAGCGATCCGAAGCAGACGCTGGACTATTTCCCCGCCGGGGGACCGGGCCGGCCGCTGCTGATCTTCATTCACGGCGGCTATTGGCAGGCCCTGGACAAGTCCGATTCGAGCCATCTGGCCGCCCCGTATCTCGCGCGCGGCATCGACGTGGCGATGCTGAACTACCGGCTCGCACCGGACGCGACGATGGCCGAGATCGTGCGCGACAACCGCAGTGCCGTGGTGTGGTTGCACCGGAACGCGCGCGTGCTGGGCTTCGATGCCAATCGCATCTTCGTCTCCGGCCATTCGGCGGGAGGCCAGCTGGTCGGCATGCTGGCTGGCACGCGATGGGAGGACTTCGGACTGCCGGCGGACGTGCTGAAGGGCGGATGCTCGATCAGCGGGCTCTACGACCTGGAGCCGATCCGGCTGTGCTATCTCAACAAGGTGGTGGGGCTGACGGAGGGGGACGTCGCCGCCTACAGCCCGATGCACCATCCGCCCACCACCACGCTGCCGATGATCCTGACCGTCGGTGGCGACGAATCGGCGGAGTATCACCGCCAGCAGGCCGAATACGCCGCGCTGCTCCGGCAACGCGGCGTGCCCGTCAGCATCGTCGTGCAGCCGCACGGCCACCATTTCGACGCGCTGGAGCCGCTGGGCGATGCCCAGAGCGAGCTGACGGCGGCCGTGCTGGCGATGATCGAGGCGACCGCGTAAGCGGCGCTCAGGGGCGGGCCATCCGCGCATCCCTCGCCCTGGCAGGAAAGCAGAGGTCCGCCAGCAACGCCACCACGAGCAGCGCCGCCGCGGTCAGGAACAGCAGCCGGTGCGAGCCGCCGCTCGCGTTGAACAGCGCGGAATAGGCATAACCCGCGACCGCCATCGCCGCCGCCGACAGGATGCTGGCGCGGCTCCAAGCGATGTTCTGCCGTGGCGCATGCTCGGGCACGAGCTCGTGCACGCGTGCCAGCGCCAACGGCACCATGCCGGGCGCGAAGGTGCCGATGACAACGGTCAGGGCGCCCAGCACCAGCGGATTGTCGGTGATGTAGACCGCGGCCAGCACGATCGCCAGCACCAGCGAGACCAGCCGGATGCCCGGGCTGGCGCCGAGGCGATCGGCGAGAAAGCCGTACAGCGGCGGCCCGGCGATGGCGCCCAGTCCATAGATCGCCCAGAACACCGAGCCCAGATGCGTTCCCGCGCCCAGGCCGCGGGCGATGAAGTCCACCAGAAACACCATCGGCGCCACGGCCGCCGTGGCCATCAGCGCGTACTGCAGGTACAGCATCCAGACGGCGCCGCCGAAATGCGCCTTCGCGGATGGGGGGGCTTTGGCCGCCGCCGGGTGGGGATGATCCAGTTGCCGCGGCGGCCAGGCAAACCAGCTGGCGGCGGTCAGCAGCGCCGACAGAATGCCCAGGCCGATCCAGGTCTGGGCCAGGCCCAGTTCCAGCAGCAGCGGAATCAGCGTGCCCGATCCCGCAATGCCAAGCCCCAGCCCGAGAAAGATCGCCCCGCCCGCGGCGCCTTTGCGCGCCGGCGGCACGTGCGGCAGGATGGTGCCGGCTACCAGCACCATGACCACACCCCCCGCCATGCCGGACATGAAGCGCCACGAGAAATACCAGCCGAACGACAGCGGCACGGCGCAGGCGAGGAAGGCGGCGGTGATCCACACCATCATCAGCCGCAGCGTGCGTTCGTTGCCGAGGCGCGCGCCGACGGCGCGGCCGATCAACGCGCCGCAGACATAGCCGGCCAGATTGGCGGCGCCCAGATAGATCACGCTGGAGGCAGGGAACCAGTGCGCCTGGATCAGTTCGGGAATCAGCGGGGTGAAGGCGAAACGCGCCAGCCCGATGCTGTCGAGGCTGGCGCACAGGCCGGCAAAGATATAGCGCCAGACCAGCGCGCGGTCCAGCTGTGCCGGCGTGAAGGTGGGGGATGGCTTGGTCATTCGTTCGGTTGTTGAGGAAGGGCGAAGGGAGGTCAACGTCCAGCGACAACGCGATGGACGTGCCATGTTTGACACTCGTGTCATGTTTGACAACATAGTCAAGATTGACGGATGTGTCAATCATGCGCTTAAATGGCGGCATGTCTTCCAGGGGCATTTGACGCCCCGGCATTCGGAGAAACAGATGGCTGGCGTTCGCCAATTCGATGAAAGCCTCGCGCTGGACAAGGCGCTGGCGCTGTTCTGGCAGAAGGGCTATGCGGCGACCTCGATGCAGGAGCTGGCCGAGGCGACCGGGGTGCAGCGCGGCTCGCTGTACAACGCCTATGGCGACAAGGAGACGCTGTTCCTGCGCGTGTTCGACGTCTATCGCGAGCGCTTCGTCGGCCAGATGCGCGAGGCGCTGGACAAGCCCAGGCTGCGCGACGCGCTGCGCAGCTTCTTCGGCTGTGTGATTGTTTCGATGACCACTTCGATGGGCAGCGGGATGCCGACCCGCGGCTGCCTCAGCACCAAGACCGCGGTGGGCACCGAAGATCTGGACGGGCCGCTGCGCACGGCCCTGAAGGCCTTGCTCGACGATATCGAGCAGGTGCTGTTCGAGCGCTTGTCACGCGAAGGCGAACCGTCGCAGCTCGCGCTGCCGCCGCGGCAGGCGGCCCGGCTGATCGTCACCTTCACGCGGGGGCTGGTGGTGGTCGAACGGGTCTATCAGGACGAGAAGCGCTTGCGCGCGGCGGCGGACAATCTGGTCGCAGTGCTGCTTGGCGTTGCATAGCGGGTCAGCCGAATCGACGCGCCAGCCCGATTGCCAGGGCGGCACCATTGTTCAAGACCGGCCAACAGTCCTGGCAATGCCGGGGCGATGATCTTTTTGGCGCCGCCGCGCATAGTTCTTCCATGTCGCAAGCATTCCCTTCTTTCCGCGACCTTCCAACGGAGAACTGACATGAGCACCGACGAACGCACCAGCCACCGCACCAACGAAGGTACCAACGACAGCACCAACGACAGCACCAACGACCGCACCGCAAGCCGGGTCGCCATCGTGACCGGCGCCTCGCGCGGCATCGGCGCCGCGATCGCGCAGCGCCTGGCCCGCGACGGCTTCACCGTCGTCATCAACTATGCCGGCAGCGCCCGCGAGGCGGAGGCGCTGGCCGGGCAGATCGAGCAGGAGGGCGGGCGCGCCATCACCGCGCAGGCCGACGTCTGCGACAGCGCCGCGGTCCGGCGCATGTTCGACGCGGCGGAGACCGCCTTCGGCGGCGTCGATGTGCTGGTCAATAACGCCGGCGTCATGCGTCTGGCCACGCTGGCCGACAGCGACGACGCCCTGTTCGACAGCCAGGTCGCCATCAACCTGAAGGGCACCTTCAACACGCTGCGCGAGGCGTCGCGGCGCCTGCGCAACGGCGGGCGGATCATCAATCTGTCGTCGAGCGTGGTTGGCCTGTATCAGCCCACCTACGGCATCTATGCGGCCACCAAGGCCGGCGTCGAGGCGATGACGCACGTGCTGACCAAGGAATTGCGCGGCCGCAATATCACCGTCAACACGGTGGCGCCCGGTCCGACCGCGACCGCGCTGTTCCTCGACGGCAAGCCGCAGGAGGTCATCGAGCGGCTCGCCAGGCTGGCGCCGCTGGAGCGGCTTGGCCAGCCCGAGGACATCGCCAATGCGGTGGCCTTCCTCGCCGGTCCCGATGGCGCCTGGATCAACGGGCAGACGCTGCGCGCGAACGGCGGCGTGATCTGAAGCGCGGCGATCTCGCCGGCGCTAGCGAAAGCTCGCACGATACTGCGCCGGCGAGATCCCCAGCCGCTGCTGGAACAGCACGCGCATGCGGTCGACCGTCACGAAGCCGCACTTGTAGGCGATCGATTTCAGCGGCAGGGTGCTGCCTTCCAGCAGATTGCGCGCGATATCGATGCGCGCCCGCTCGATGAACGCATGCGGCGTCATGCCGGTATCCGCGACGAACAGGCGGACCAGATTGCGTCCGCTCATGCCGACTTCGGCAGCCAGTGCGTCGAGCGTCAGCCTGGCGCCGATATTGGCCATCACATAGGCCTGCACCCGCGCCACCGGCGAATCGGCCCGGCTTGGCGTCGCGGCCAGATACGGGCTGAACTGCGACTGGCCGCCCTGGCGCTGCGCCACCACCACCAGCCGCTTGGCCACCGCCAGCGCCACCGCGGCGCCATGGTCTTCCCGCACCATGGCCAACGCCAGGTCGATTCCGGCGGTGACGCCCGCCGAGGTGACCAGCTTGCCGTCGCGCAGATAGATGCGGTCGTACTCGACCGTGGCGGCGGGAAAGCGCTCCGCGAGGTGGGCGGCATTCTGCCAATGGGTCGTCACCGTGCGGCCGTCCAGCAGGCCGGCATGGCCCAGCACAAAGGCGCCGGTACAGACCGACCCATGCAGCCGCGCGCGCGACGCCGCGGTACGCAGCCACTTCGACACCGCGGCGTCCGCCGGCGCGGTCGGCAGCCCGGGGCCGCCGGCCACCAGCACGATATCGAAGCGGGGTGCTTCGTCGCCCAGCGACAGGTCCGGCATCAGTTGCATGCCGTTCGACGCGCGCAGCGGCTTGCGCGTCCTGCCCACCAGCACCGTTTCATAGCGGTCCTTGCGGCCGACAAAGGCATTGGCCTCGGCGAAGACGTCGACCGGCCCGGCGACGTCCAGCGCCTGCACGCCGTCGAGCATCAGGATGGCTACGGTGGTCATGCTCATGGGATGGGTTTCCTGCGGCTGTCCTCAAGCGCCGTCACGATGTCCGGATCTGACGGAATGGCGTCATTGTAGCCAAACACGGCGCAGACCAGAATGAAAGCGCGAGACCGGGACCGCTGTGGCGACCGAAGGCGACCAAGGGCGACCCAGGACGGCGGCGGCCCCGGCTGGCAGTTCCCTTCTCACTCTTGCGATGGCGACCGCATCGTGCGCCTTGCCGATGACCGCCATGCCGATCCTTCAGGAGCAATCAAGATGGCCGAAATCATTGCCGGCATTCGCGTACCCGACAGCGCGATGGCACGCGCCGCGACCCAGCTGGTGCGCGATACCGAGGACGATCTGCTGTACCACCACAGCCGCCGCGTGTTCTTCTGGGGCGCGCTGACCGGCGAGCGCAAGGCGCTGGCCTACGACCCCGAGCTGCTCTATATCGGCGCGATGTTCCACGATATGGGGCTGACGCAGCGCTATGCCAGCGACAACCTTCGCTTCGAGGTGGACGGCGCCAACGCGGCGCGCGACTTCCTGAAGGGCTATGGCATTGCCGAGCGGGATATCGACGATGTCTGGGCCGCGATCGCGCTGCATACGACGCCGGGCGTTCCCGAACATATGCGCCCGACGGTGGCGCTGGTCACGGCGGGCGTCGAGATGGACGTGCTGGGACTGTGCTATCACGACTTCACCGGCGAGCAGCGCGACCACGTCTGCCGGCATCACCCGCGCGAGCACAACTTCAAGGAAAGCATCATCGACCATTTCGCCGAGGGCACGCGCCGCAAGCCGCTGACGACCTTCGGCAACGTCAAGGCCGACGTGCTGGCGCTGAAGGATCCGAACTACCAGCGCCTGACTTCTGCAGCATCATCCTGGGATCGGCCTGGCCGACCTGAGCCAAGGCCGTGCCATGGCGCCGGACGGTCTGCGATACGGCATACGGGCGTGCCTTACCCCAACAGGCACGCCGCTCCCTGCGTCATTGCAGCGTCAGCCCGATCGCCTTGGTCGCGGCCTGGTAGGTGGGCCACACGCGGCCGATGAACTGGCGCAGCGCATCGCCGGTCAACGGCGTGTCCTGGCTGCCGAGTTGTTGCCGGACCATCTTGACCTGCTCGGACTCGGTGATCGATTTCGTCACCAGCTCGGCCAGCCGCGCGCCGATCTCCGGTGGCAGCCCGGCCGGTCCCAGCAGCATGTTGCATTCGGTCAGGTTGCGGAACACCGGGCTGTTGAAGCCCTCGTCGGCCCAGGTCGGGATGCCGGGCAGCCGGTCGCTGCGCGGGCCGGAGATGATCAGGATCGGCTTCAGGCCACCGGACTGCAGGCCGCCCGACATGCC
>Ga0065721_10006784_pt1 | contig 12163 bp, 13 predicted proteins | sample Mesricmetagenome_FD_59108 | JGI IMG/M metagenome (GOLD analysis project Ga0065721, IMG submission 59108) | Mesophilic microbial community from rice straw/compost enrichment Sample: eDNA_1 v2 (version 2) | ecosystem: Engineered > Solid waste > Grass > Composting > Bioreactor | place: USA: Davis... | reverse complement strand
TAGAGCTTGCGCTGCGACATGCCGAAGGCGGCCGAAACGCTTTCTGCGGTGAGGCCCGGATCGGCGATGCGCGCATCGATATGGCGGCGGATCTCACCGGTCAGCGCCATGCGTACCGCGGCCGCGTTCTCCTCGGCCACTTCGGCGTTGAGGACGGCGGCGGCCAGTTCCAGCGTCGGCGTGACGATGGCCTCGGCCTCCGCGCGACGCAGGGCGGGAACATTCCGGTAGAGGCTCTCCAGATGGCTGCGGAACAGCGCCAGGAGCGGCTGTCGCCCGGCGATGCGGCGCAGGTTCTGCTCGTCGGGAGCCCTGAGCATGGGCGCCAGCAGGCGGCGGGGGATCGTGAGGTTGAGGCAGGCGTAGTCCGAGGCGGAGGTCGCCTGTCGCTGGGCAAGGTCGGAGATGAACATGTCGCCGGTGCCCGCCTCGTCCTCCGATCCGCCGTCACGCGGCCCGTGCCGGCCCGAAAGGCATATCTGCAAAGTGAGGTGGTCGAGCCCGTCCCGCGCGGCGCGGGCGCGCGACCGGTCGAAGCTCTGCGCGGCGCAGCGGTAATAGGTCAGCACCACGTCGCCGAGGTGGAAGGCCTGCGCGTGATAGCGGAAGCCCTCGTCGGCCCCGCTCATGAGGCGCGTGTCATAGATCGTGCCGACGATGATCTCCTGCCAGGTCGCATGCGCCTGCCGGGACGGCAGGCCATCGGTATCCAGCACCGAGCGCGGCACATGCTGGGCGGGTTCCGACGGGGTCGCTTCGGGCATCTGGGGAAATCCGGCTGGGGCACCGGACCGCAGGCTAGTCTATTGCCGACGCTCCGTAAATCTGCCGCTCAACGTCCCGCGGGCTCTGGGGTTTGCGTGGCCGCGGACGTCTCGCCCCCGTCCTGCGGCGGCCTGATCCGGAACCAGGCGACGTAGAGGGCGGGCAGGAAAATCAGCGTCAGCACCGTGCCCACGATGATGCCGCCCATCATGGCGAAGGCCATCGGACCCCAGAAGATCTCGCCGGCGATGGGGATGAGCCCGAGGCTGGCGGCGAGCGCCGTCAACAGGATCGGGCGCACGCGGTGCTCGGTCGCTTCCACCACCGCCTCCCAGGCGGGCCTGCCTTCGGCACGCAGGTGCTCGATCTGGACCACCAGGATCACCGAATTGCGGATGAGGATGCCGATCAGCGCCAGGACGCCGAGTATGGCCACGAACCCCAGCGGCTTGCCCGTCAGCAGCAAGGCCGCGACGACGCCGATCAGCGCGAGCGGCGCCACGGCCGCGACGAGGAAGAGGCGCGAGAAGCTCTGCAACTGCAGCATCAGCACCGTCGCCATGACGAAGAGCATGAACGGCACCACGGCGATGATGGGCGAAGTGGATTCGGCGCTGCTCTCGACGGTGCCGCCGATGGCAACGCTGTAGCCCGCCGGCAGGTCCGCCGCGAAGGCGTCGATCGTGGGCTGGAGCTGCCGGGCGACCGTCGCGGGCTGGATGGTGCCGACGACGTCGGCGCTGACCGTCAGGGTCGGCACCCGGTCGCGCCGCACGATCATGGGCTGCTCCTGCGTGTATTCGAACGTCGCGACGGCGGCGAGTGGAATGGCCCGGCCGTCGCCGGTCGACAGTTGCAGGTTCTGCAGCGTCTCGATGGAGCCGCGCTCGGCCGCCTGGGCCCGGCCCACGACGTTGACGAGATAGATGCTGTCCCGGATCTGGGTGATGGCCGTGCCGCTCGTCACCCCGTTCAGGGCCGAGGTGATGTCGGAGTTGGTGATGCCGAGCTGGCGCGCCTTGTCCTGCAGGACGTTCACCTCGACCACGCGGGCCGCTTCCATCCAGTCGTAGCGCACGTCGCCGAGGTTCGGGTTCTCGCGGATGGCCGCGGCCAGCGCATGGGCCTGGTCGCGCACGCCCTCGATGTCCGGGCCGCTGATGCGGTACTGGATCGGCCGGCCGACCGGGGGGCCGAGCGAAAGCGTCTTGATATAGGTGTCGGTGCCGGGGAAGGTGCGGCGCAGATATGCGTTGAGCTCGGCCGCGACGCGATCGCGCACGTCTATCCCCTTGGTCACGATCACCGTCTGGCCCATCGAGGGCATCGCGGTCGGCACGTCGAACGCCAGCACGAAGCGCGGCGCGCCCTGCCCCACATAGCTCGACCAGTGGTCGATATCGGGGTTGCCGGCCAGCGCCTCCGCCTCGAACTGGGCGATCTGCGCGCTGGTGGCGGCGATGGAACTGTTCTGCGGCAGGTTCCAGTCGACGATGAGCTCGGGGCGGTCCGAGGCCGGGAAGAACTGCTGCTGCACATGGGTTAGGCCGTAGACCGAAACGGCAAAAACCAGCACCGTCAGGGCGATGGTCAGCCATTTGAGCCGCATCGCGGCCTGCAGGAACCCCGAAAAGCCTCGCATCAGCCGGCCCGGCCCGTGCTTGTGCGTTCTCCACGCCTGCGGCAGCACGGAAACGCCGATGAGCGGCGTGAACAGCACCGCCACGATCCAGGAGACGAGGAGCGAGACCGCCAGCACCACGAAGAGCGTGAAGGTGAATTCGCCCGCCGCGCTCGAATTGAGGCCGATGGGGATGAAGCCGGCGACCGTCACCAGCGTGCCGGTCAGCATGGGGAAGGCGGTCGACGTATAGACCGCGATCGCTGCCTTGCGCAGCGTCTCGCCCGCCTCGAGGCGCGAGACCATCATCTCGACCGCAATCATGGCGTCGTCGACGAGCAGGCCCAGCGCGATGATGAGCGCGCCCAGCGACACGCGCTGCAGCGATATGCCGAGGTACGACATCACGAGGAAGGTGATGGCGAGCACGAGCGGAATGGAGAGCGCCACCACGAGTCCTGCGCGCAGTCCGAGGCTGACGAAGCTGACGATCAGCACGATGCCGATGGCCTCGAAGAGCGCCTGGGTGAACTCGGAGACCGCCTCGTCCACCACATGCGGCTGGTCGGCGACGAGGTTGACGTCGACGCCCACCGGCAGGTCGGCGACGATGCGCTCGAGCTCGGCATCGAGCGCCTTGCCGAACTCCAGCAGGTTCCCGCCCGCCCGCATGCCGATGGCAAGGCCGATAGCCGGCCGTCCGTTGTAGCGGAAGAGCGCGCTCGGCGGATCGGCGTAGCCGCGGATGATTGTCGCGACGTCGGCCAGCCGGAAGAAGCGCTCGCCCACCCGCAGGTTCAGCTGGCGCAGGCTCTCCTCGGAGGTGAACTGCCCGCCCACGCGCACGCTGATCCGCTCGGGACCGGCCTGCAGCACGCCTGACGGGGAGACCGCGTTCTGGTCCTGCAGGGTCGAGACCACCTGCTGCATGCTGAGGCCCATCGCCGCGAGCTGTCGCGTTGAGAACTCGAGGTAGATCACCTCGTCCTGGGCACCGAGGATTTCGACGCTTCCGGCGTTCTCGACCGTCAGGATCTGCGAGCGCGCCGCCTCGACATAGTCGCGCAGCTGCCTCTGGCTCACTCCGTCGCCGGTGAAGGCATAGATGTTGCCGTAGACGTCGCCGAACCGGTCGTTGAAGAACGGGCCCTGCACGCCCTGCGGGAAGGTCGGGCGAATGTCGGTGATCATGGCGCGCACCTGCAGCCAGACCGAGCGGACGGTCGCCGCCGGCGTCTCGTTGCGCAGGTTCACGTAGACCGTGGTCTGGCCGGCCGTGGTGATGGAGCGGGTATAGTCGAGGCTCTCGAGGTCCTGCAGCTCGCGCTCGATGCGCTCGGTGACCTGCAGCGCCACCTCCCCGGCGTCGGCGCCGGGCCATTGCGCGGCGATGACCATAGTGCGGATGGTGAAGGCCGGGTCTTCCTCGCGCCCGAGATTGACATAGGCCATGACCCCGGCCACCACCGCGATCAACATGAAGTACCAGACCAGCGAGCGGTGCTCGAGCGCCCAGTCGGAAAGATTGAAGCCCTTCATCCGCCCTGCCCCCGATCGAGCTTTACCTGCTGGCCCTGGCTCAGGCTGTTGACCCCGGCGGTCACGACACGCTCGCCCGCCTCGAGTCCCGAAACGACGGGCACGAGGCCGTCCGCGCCCTCGCCGATCTCGATCGGGCGCTCCGATACGGTGCCGCCGGCCTCGTCGACCACCCATACGAAGGTCGCTTCGCGCTGGCGGCGGATCGCCGTTTCCGGCAGCACGATCCGCGCGTCGGCAGGCGCTTCCAGCGTCGCGGTCGCGGTGGTGCCGAGCCAGAAGCTCGGCGATGGATCTTCGAGGCCGATGCGCAGGCGCCAGCTGCGGGTCACCGGATCGGCCTCCGGCGCGATCTCGCGCAGCGTGCCCTCGATCACCGAGGCGGGATCGAGCTGGGGCGCCACGGAAAAGGTCGTGCCGAAGCTGACCTGCCGCACGAAGGCCTCCGGCACGTCGATGACGACGTCGCGGGCGTCGGGCCGGGCGAGCGTCACGATCATCTGCCCGGCCGAGACCACCTGGCCCGTTTCGGCGCCAACGTCCGTCACCACGCCGTCGAAGCCGGCGACGATCTGGGCGTAGCCCAGCTGCTCCTGCGCCTGGGTGAGGCGCGACTGCGCCTGCACGACGCCAGCCTGGGCGGCCTGGGTCTGCTGCTGGGCCTGTTCGAGGTTTGCGGGCGTGGCGTTGCCCTGCTCCAGCAGCGCCTGCAGCCGCTCCTCGCTCGCGGAGGCGTTGGCGAACTGGGCCTGCGCAGAGGCGAGGCTCGCCTGCGCGGTTTCGACCGCGAGGGCCAGCGTCGTCGATTCGAGGCTCGCCAAAATCTGTCCTGCCGTCACCGTGTCGCCCACGTCGACGTTGCGGTTGACCAGCGTGCCGCCGACCCGGAAGGCATGCGCGGTGGTCACCCGCGGCTCGACGGTGCCGACGAAGCTGCCGGCCGATCGGGCCACCGGCTCGACGACCACGGAAAGCACCGGCCGTACGGGTGCTGACGCTTCCGGCGCCTCGCCGTTGCTGCAGGCACCCAGGAGAATGGCGGAGGCAGCGGCCGCGGCCAGGAAACACACACGCATCACGCGCCCTCCTCGAATGCCACGATCTGGCCGGGGGTGAGGAGCTTGGTGCCCTGCGTGACCACCATCTGCCCCGCTTCGAGGCCGCCGTCGATCACCACCGTGCCCGTGCCGTAGGCCGAGACGCTGACCGGGGTGATGGCGACCGACCGGTCCGCACCGACCGTCCAGACGGCCGGCGCTCCGTCCTGCAGCCACAGCGCGCTCCAGGGCAGAACCACCTGCTGCGTGGGGACGCCCGACGCGGTGCCGGTGATGGCGGCACCCAGCGCCAGCGCATCGGTCGGGTTCTCGATCTCGACCTTCACCTCGACCGTCCCGGTCTGCGGATCGATGGTGGGCGAGACCTCGCGGACATGGCCTTCCACGGCGACGTCGGGGTCGGAGACCAGTGCCAGGCGTACCGGCACGTCCATGCTCTGCCCGGGGAATGCCGATTCCTGCACGTTGAACACGGCGTCGCGCGGTCCGTCCTCGGCCAGCACGTAGACCGGCGCCCCGGCCTGCGCCACCTCGTCGACCTCCAGCTCCCGCTGGGTGATGACGCCGGCGGCGCTCGCGTGGAGCTCGGTATAGCTCAGGGCTTCCTGCGCCGTTTCGAGCTGGGCGCGCGCGCTGTCGCGCGAGCTCTGCGCGGTCCGCAGGGCGGTCTGCGCGGTCTCGAAGGCGCTGCGGGTGACGAGCCCCTGCTGGAAGAGCGAATTCTGCCGGTCGAACGTCGCCTGCGTCTGGCGCACCTGCGCCTCGGCGGCATCGAGCGCGGCCTGCGCGGCGTCGACATCGGCCAGCTGTTCTTCGGGGCTCAGCCGCGCCAGCACCTGGCCCGCCTCCACCCTGTCGCCGACTTCGGCCAGAAGCTCCTTCACCTGTCCCGAGACCTGGAAGGAAAGCGGGGTCTCTGTGCGCGCCCGCACCGAGCCGGTGAGCGTCAGGCTCGGCGCATAGTCCTCGAACGCCACCGTCTGCACGCGCACCAGCGTTTCGGTCCTCCGGTCCGCTTCGGGCGCCCGCTGGCATCCGGCGAGCGTCCCGGCCACAAGCAGGATGGAGATCGCGCCCGCTCGCGCGAGGAGGCGCGTACGCGGGGTGGGCATGACGGAGTTGGCGTTCGTTTTCAAGGCGTGCGGGCTCCCGGCACCCTCAGATTGCGGCAAAGCGGGACCGCGACGCCGCAGATGCATTGTATTTTACACTAGTAAAATAGCACCGCTCGGGACTGCTGTAAAGCTCTCCTTCTGCGGGTGAATTTTCGCGTGCGGTACATCGGTGACGCCTGTCTTTGACAGACGTAAAATAACTGATAGGTATCTTGCGAGGACGCAAGTGCAGACCAAGGAAGCCGATCCCAGATTCCAGCGCACGCGCGCCGCGATCATCGCGGCGCTGGGCGATCTGCTGTCGGTGAAGTCCTTGCGCGACATCTCGATCACCAGCCTCGTGGCCGAGGCGGGGGTGACGCGCCCCACCTTTTACCAGCACTTTCCCGACATTCCCGCCGCGGCGCGCCACGCCGCGCTCGAGCGGCTCGCCGAGGCTTTCCCCTTCCCCGAGCCGCTGCCGGACGACGACGCTCCCGCGCCCGAAGCCCTGCGGGCGCGGATCGCGGCCGAGGCAACACCCGTCCTCGAGCACCTGAGGGACCATCGCACGTTCTACCTCCATGTCCTGGAAGGTACGGGAAGCTTCGAGTTCTACGACGATCTCGTCGCCTTCATCGCCGCGCGCATGTTGCGCGGCCCGCTGCCGGCTGCGGAAGGCGTCGGCCGGGAGGACGTCGCGACCCTGCGGGCCGGCGGCGTCATGTGGCTGGTTCTGCGCTGGCTGCGGTCCGATCCCCTGCTGGCGCCGGACCGCATGGCCAACCGCATCGCGGCCACCGCCGTCGCCTGAACCTTCTGAGGCTACGCGGCCTCCGCCTCGTCGACCGGAGTGGCGGCGATCCAGCTCCCGAGCGCTGCCGCATAGTCGGCCGCGGCGGCCTCGATCTCGGCCGTGCCCAGCTTGTCGGCGCGGTAGAGGACGAAGGGCGCCGCCCATTCGAGGCCGCACCGGTTGGCCGTAGCCCGCAGCGGCGCCAGCAGCGCCTCCATGGTGAACATGTTGCGCCCGCCCGGCCGGTAAGCGTCGGGCACATTGCCGGCGGTCGTTGCGATCATCAGCGGCGTGCCTTCCAGCAGCCGGCCTTCGGTCTCGTAGGCGACGTAGAACATGCGGGTCAGCACCGCATCCTCCACGCCTTGAGGAGCGGCGGGGTCGAGTACCACTGGATCGGAAACTGCAGCACGATCCGGCCGGCTGTCAGCAGCCGAGCCGCCTCGCGCTCGCCGTCCCGGTAGAAGTCGATGCCGTCAGCATAGAGCGCCTGCATGTCGATGATCTCGACATCGGGCAACTGTGCCGCCGCCGCGGCAAGGGCACCATTGGCCTTGGACTGCTTCAGGTCCGGATGGAAAAGAAGGATCAGGGTTTTGGTCATCGCTCGTTCTCCTGTTCGGGTCAGGCAGAGGATGCGATGGCCGTAGAAATTACTCCAATCGATTAATGATATGGTCTATTATCGATCGCATGAATTTACGTTCCCTCGACCTCAACCTCCTCGTCGTCCTCGACGCTCTGCTCGACGAAGCCCATGTCAGCCGTGCCGCCGACCGGCTCGGCCTCTCGCAGCCGGCGGCATCGGCCGCATTGCAGCGCTGCCGTCACCTGTTTGCCGATGACCTGCTCGAGCGCGGCCGCGGCACCATGCGGCTGACGCCGAAGGCGCAGGCGCTGCGCGCACCGCTGAAGTCGCTGCTCGCCGACGTTGCCGACCTCATCGATCCGCCGCGGGTGGCGCTCGCCGAAATCCGTCAGACGCTGCGCGTCACCATGGCCGATTTCCCGGCCCTTATCGTCGTCGCCTCGCTGATCCGCGACCTGCGGCGAACGGCGCCGGGCATCGACCTCATCATCCAACCCTGGCACGGGGCGGATGTCGCCCGCGCGGCGCTGATCGAGGGCAGCAGCGACATCGCCATCTCCGTCTTTCCGCCGGCGGAAGACGAGCTGCACATCGAGGAGCTGCTCTATGTCAACTACGTGGTCGCCATGCGCGCCGACCACCCCGCCGCCTGCGATTTCGATCTCGAGCGATGGCTCGCCTATCCGCACATCCTCGTTTCCGGGCGCGGCGACACGCGCACGCCCTTCGATGCGGAACTCGCCAAGCGCGGCCTCTCCCGCCGCGTCGGCCTGGTGGTCCCGAACTTCCAGATGGTGCCGGCCGCGCTGCTTGCGTCGGACATGCTCGCCATGCTGCCCGAGCGCGTGGTGCCCGACGACGGCAGCCTCGTCTTCTTGAAGCCGCCGATTCCCGTCGAGGGGTTTCCCCTCCACCTCGCCTGGCACCGGCGCCGCGCCAACGACATGGCGTTGCAGCACGTGGCGGGGCTGCTCGCCGGACTTCTGGGATGAGCCGGCGCCGGACTTGCCTCGGCGCCGGCGATTGCGCACGCTGAGCCGCGGCCAAGGAGGATCGAATGACCGTCAGGCGGATCGTCACCAATGTCGGCGCATCGGACATGGAGGCCGCCAGGGGCTTCTATGGCGACATCCTCGGCATGGAGGTCGCCATGGACATGGGCTGGATCGTGACCTTCGCCACCGGCGCGCCCACTACGCCGCAGCTCAGCATCATGAGAGAGGGCGGCTCGGGCACGCCGGTGCCCGACATCTCCATCGAGGTCGACGATGTCGACGACATTCACGCCAGGATGCTTGAGGCGGGCATCGCCATCGCCTACGGCCCGGCCGATGAGCCGTGGGGCGTGCGACGCTTCTATGTGCGTGATCCGTTCGGGCGGCTGGTCAACATCCTCAGCCACCGCTAACGGGAACCAGGCCTATCCCACCGGCCGCACGACATAGGCGCACCGCCGCGCGCCGGCAACGATGTGCTCGCTGCGGCTGACCGAGGCGCCCTCGCCGAGCACCGACTGGAAGACCTCGAGCTCGGCCCGGCAGAAGCCCTGGCAGGCAGTCGCCGCCGCGCAAATCGGGCAGTGGTTCTCGACCAGCATCAGCGAACCGTCTTCGGCTTCCCACCAGTCGGCCATGTAGCCCTCCTCGGCGCGCAGCCGCGCCAGGGCCTCCACGCGCGCGCGCAGGCTCGACTGCCCGGCCATCGCTTCGCGATAGGCCGCGGCGGTCCTGGCCTCGCGAACGGAGATGATCGTGTCGAGCGCCTCTTCGCCGAGGTTCTCGCGCACGATGGAAAGAAGCTGCACCGTCAGTGCCGCGTGCGTGTCGGGAAAGCGGGCCTGGCCGGCCGCCGTCAGGTTCCAGAATTGCGTGGGACGCCCGACTCCCCTGGCCTCGCTCGTAGCTTCCACCAGACCATCCTCGGCCAGCCGCGCCAGCTGCTGGCGCGCCGCCTCGCCGGTGGTGCCGAGCAGGCGGCCGAGATCGGACACCGAGACGCGCCCGTGCATCTTCAAGGCCATCAGCACACGTTCGGCGGGGCTGCGGGGTGACCACTGCGAATTTTCCAAGCCAGTGCTTGACATATTCCTCGGCATGTTTTTCAAAGATACAGCTTGGAAATTAGTCAGGCGATGCGCCGAATGCAAGCGCGGCGCCGCAATCGAAAGGAGCTGCCCATGTCCTTCACCCTTCCCGCCCTGCCCTATGCCCACGGAGCGCTCGCCGATCGCGGCATGAGCCAGGAGACGCTCGAGCTCCATCACGACAAGCACCATCAGGCCTATGTGACGGCGCTCAACGGGTTCGTCGAGAAGAATGCGGACCTGCAGGGCAAGTCGCTCGAGGAGATCATCGCCTTCGTCAAGGACAAGCCCGATCTCGCCCCGGTCTTCAACAACGCCGGCCAGCACTGGAACCACATCCACTTCTGGCAGGCGCTCTCGCCCAGTGGCGGCGGTGTGCCGGGTGCGCTCGAGGCCAGGCTCGTCTCCGATTTCGGCGGCGTCGACCAGTTCAAGGAAGTGTTCAAGACCGCCGCGACCACCCAGTTCGGCTCCGGCTGGGCATGGCTCATCGCCGGCACCGACGGCAAGCTCAAGGTCACCAAGACCCCCAACGGCTCCAATCCGCTCGCGACCGGCGAAGGCAAGCCGCTGATCGGCCTCGACGTCTGGGAGCACTCCTACTACGTCGACTTCCGCAACCGTCGTCCCGATTACGTGACGAACTTCCTCGACAAGCTCGCCAACTACGAGTTCGCCGAAGCCAATCTCAACGCGGCTTGAGCCCTGGACGACAGCATGGGCCGGTCGGCCCCTCCCCCTTGAGGGGAGAGCGGGGGTGGGGTCCATCGGTGGACCACACAACCACCCCCACCCTCGATCCCTCCCCTCAAAGGGGGAGGGAGGCGATGGAACCGCGAATTCGTGGAGCTGGAAGGATTTGTGGACGGCTCCCCAATTGACGGACAATACGAATGACCTACATCGTCACCGAGCAGTGCATCGCCTGCAAGCACATGGACTGCGTCGAGGTGTGCCCCGTCGACTGCTTCTACGAGGGCGAGAACATGCTCGTCATCAATCCGGACGAGTGCATCGACTGCGGCGTGTGCGAGCCCGAATGTCCGGCCGACGCCATCCGTTCGGCCTTGAGCGCCGACGATGACGAGTGGGTCGAGTTCAATCGCAAATACGCCCGGCTCTGGCCCAACATCACCGAGATCGGCGAGGTGCCCGCCAACGCCAAGGAGATGCAGGGGGTGCCCGACAAGCTGAAGACCCTGTTCTCGGAAAAGCCGGGAGCCGGATCGTGACCGCGCCGATCCTCGACCTCCTCTACGCCGGCGCGATGCACCTCAAGGACACGCGCCAGCCGGCGGTCAGCGGCGCCGATTTCCGCGAGGCGATGTCGATGATGGCCTCGAGCGTCGGCGTCGTCGCCGCCGCCCACGAGGACGAGGTGCGCGGCCGTACGGCGACCGCCGTCTTCTCGCTCTCGCTCGAGCCGCCCTCGATCCTCGTGTCGATCAACATCACCAGCCGCCTTGCCGACCTCATCGTCAAGTCGCGCGGCTTCTCGCTCGCCATTCTCGCCAGCGACCAGCAGGTCATCGGCGATGCGTTCGCCGGCAAGTTCGACGACAGGCTCGCCGGCCTCGACCGCTTCGCCTTCGGCGTCTGGGGCCAATGGCCCTCCGGCAACCCGCTGCTCTACGGCGCGGCCGTCGCCCTCGACTGCGAGCTCATCGGCTCCATCGAGACGCAGACCCACATGCTCTTCGCCGGCGGCGTCACCGCCACCGAAGTCGCCCCCGCCAAGACGCCGCTGATCTGGCACCGGCGGGGGTACGCGGCGCTGAAGGAGTGAAGCACGGCGCATCGATCTGAAGTTCCCCTCCCTCTGGGGGGAGGGTCGGGGTTGGGGGGTCGATCGGTACCCCACTGAACCACCCACCCCCATTCCCTCCCCCTCGAGGGGGAGGGAGGCGACAGAACCGCCGGACTTCGTCCTCTATGCCGCCCGCAGCGCCACCGCCGCCGCGAGCTTGGCCGGCACCGACAGATACGTGCGGATCAGCTCCACACGCTCGGGCGTATAATACTGCTCCTCGTGCAGCATGTTGAGCGTGCCGACCAGTTCGCCGCCGAGGATCACCGGCATGTTGACGACCGACCCGCAGCCGAGCGAGCCGATGAGCTCGTAGTCCGGGAACACCTTCGAGATGTCCTCGAGCGTGTTGGCGACGAAGTACTGGCGCGCCTTGTGGACGATGTCGAACCAGGAATCGTAGCGCAGCGGCTTGGTACCCGAAACGGGATAGCTCTCGGGATCGCTGGTATAGGCGCGCCGCGCCAGCTCGGCGGCCATGTCGACGCTCATGAAGGTGAAGAGCTTGACGCCGACCACGGCCTCCGTCAGCGCCTGCAGCGCCTTGAACGCTTCGTCGCCGGTCCTGGCCGCCGCGATGGCCGTGTCGAATTGCGCGATGGCCGCGTTGAAGTTGTCTTGCGTCATATTGAAATACCTTCAGGTGGGGAGAACTTGGGCGTGGCCGCCGCTGGCGGCCAGCAATTCCTTGGAATAATCCTCCTTGAGCGCGCCGGCCTTCAACTGGTCGGCGCCCGCCACCTCGACGATGCGGCCGTGCCGCATCACCGCCAGCCGGTCGCAGAGGAACGAGACGACCGGCAGGTTGTGG
>Ga0065721_10052331_pt1 | contig 12166 bp, 12 predicted proteins | sample Mesricmetagenome_FD_59108 | JGI IMG/M metagenome (GOLD analysis project Ga0065721, IMG submission 59108) | Mesophilic microbial community from rice straw/compost enrichment Sample: eDNA_1 v2 (version 2) | ecosystem: Engineered > Solid waste > Grass > Composting > Bioreactor | place: USA: Davis... | reverse complement strand
CCGCCACCGCCCCCGCCCCCACCTCCTCCGCCGCCACCGCCTCCGCCTCCTCCTCCGCCCGCGGTGGTTGACGCGGCAGAGCTCGCCGGCGCGACGGCGCCCGCACCCCGCCTCTTCGACGTGGTGCAGCCCGCCGCCTACGACGTGGCCATGCTCAATCAGCTCGGCATCGCGAGCCGCGGCGTGAGCAGCGAGGAAGCCCGCGCGGCCTTCGCCGGACGCTACCTCTACAACGACATGCCCGGCGAGCTCGACCGCTACAACGCCGAGCGCACCTTCGCCGCCACCCGCGTGGACATCAACGCCGTCCTGCGCGTCACCAACGCCTACGTCGGCGGGCTGGGTGTGCCTCAGCAGGCCGCCGCGGCTTCACAGGCTCTCAGCCAGGCCGCCGACCGCTATATGACGCTCTCCCAGGCTTCCAGCGTCGATCCCGCGGCGTTCCGCCAGTACCTCGAATCCAACCCTCAGGAGCAGGAGACTTTGGCCCAGATCCAGCGTCTCGAGGCCCTGCTCGCCGACATGCGTTCGCTCGGCCTCCCCGCCGTGGAATACCGGCAGGCCCGCGCACGTCTGCTCTCCAGCATCGCCTCCGACAAGCTTCCGATGGAGGTCCTCGCCCGGACGCTCAAGGGTTCCTGATCTCTACACGCACACGCACGCAAGCGACGCAGGCCCACCGGCCTGCGTCGCTTTTTTTACGCGCGGCGCACCTGATCCCATCCCGCTCCGAGGGCGTCGCGGTCCGGGTTCGTTACGACGATCGCGCGTCCCGTGCCGGCGGGCAGCACCACGCGCAGCACGCCGCCGCGGGTCTTCTTGTCGTCGCTCATCAGGTCAATCAGCGTCGCGTTGTCGGGCAGCCCTCGCACGCTTGTGGGCAGTCCCGCCCCCGAAACCGCCGCCCGCACCTGCTCCGCTGTGCCCACGGGCGAGATTCCCATTGACTCCGCGCATCTAGCCGCGGCGATGAGCCCCAGCGCCACACATTCGCCGTGCAGCAGTGGGGGAGCATGGTCCGGCGCATACGCCCCCGGCAGGCCTTCCACAACGTGCCCGAAGGTGTGCCCGAGGTTCAGCAGGGCCCGCCCGCCTTCAGCGCTTTCCTCCCGCACGTCGGAGCCGATGATCCGCGCCTTGAGCCGCACGTTGCGCTCCACGAGTTCCGCAAGCACCACGGGTTGGCGCGCTGTTACGGCTGCCATCACCTGCCCCGTCCACGCCAGCAGGTCCGGCTCTTCTGCGTGCGCGCCCAGCATCCCGTGCTTGAGACACTCAGCAATCCCGGCGCGCAGTTCCCGATCCGGCAGCGAGCGCAGCACGGTTGTGTCCGCGATGACCGCCGCGGGCTGCCAGAACGCCCCGGCCATGTTCTTCTTCAGGTTGCCGCCCACGGTCAGGTTGACGCCGGTCTTGCCCCCGACGCTCGCGTCCACCATCGCCAGCAGCGTCGTCGGGCAGTGAATGACCGCCACCCCGCGCCGGTACACCGCCGCGGCGAAGCCCGCCACGTCGCACACCGCACCTCCGCCCAGCGAGATGACCGCGTCGCCCCGCTCCAGGCGTGCCTCCACCATCCGTTCAAGGAGCCGCTCGAGGCTCGCGAAGCTCTTGCACGCCTCGCCGCGCTGCGTTTCCGCTCGCTCTACTCGAAAGTCCGACCGTGCCAGAGCGTCCGCGGCTTCGTCCACGTGCGCTTCCGGCACGCCTGGGTCATGCACCAGCAGCACCCTGCGCGCCTTGGGCACCTCGCGGCGTGCGATCTGCCCCAAGTTCGCAAGCTCCCCCGGGCCGATCACGACCTCGTATGGCCGCCCCCCAAGCTCAACCCGCACGCTCATGCACAACCCTAGCATGGCCCCATGGCCCACTTCCTTGTCCTCGGTGCGGGGATGGTCGGTTCCGTCATGGCCGCCGACCTCGCTCGCGATCACGACGTCACCCTCGCGGACATCCGCGAGCAGAACCTAGCCGCGGCGAAGGCTCGCGCCGGCGCTCGCCTGACCACCGTCCGCGAAGACCTGTCGGACCCCGCCGTCATCGCCCGTCTTGCCGCGAAGGCCGATGTTGTCTGCGGGGCTCTTGCCAGCCACCTGGGCTATGCCGCCCTGGGCGCGGTGATCGACGCCGGGCGACCCTATTGCGATATCTCCTTCATGGCGGAGGACTTCTCTCAGCTTTCCGCCCGTGCCCGCGAGCGGGGCGTGACCGCCGTGGTGGACTGCGGTGTTGCGCCGGGCATGAGCCACATCCTCTCCGCCTACGCCGCGGCTCAGCTCGACCGCTGCGACCAGATCGAGATCTACGTCGGAGGCCTCCCCCGCGAGCGTACCTGGCCTTATGAGTACAAGGCCGCCTTTGCCCCCGCCGACGCGATCGAGGAGTACACGCGCCCCGCTCGTCTCGTGGAGCACGGCAGCGTCGTGACACGCCCCGCCTTGAGTGAGCCCGAGCTGATCGACTTTCCCGGCATCGGCACGCTGGAGGCTTTCAACACCGACGGCCTGCGCAGTCTGACGACCTCGCTCAAGGTTCCCTTCATGAAGGAAAAGACTCTGCGCTATCCGGGTCACATCGAGCTGATGCGGGTCATGCGCGAGACGGGGCTCTTCAGCAAGGAGCCCATCTCCGTGGGCGGCGTCGTCGTCCGGCCGCTCGACGTCACCAGTGCGCTGCTCTTCCCCAAGTGGACCTACGCCCCCGGAGAAGAGGACCTTACCGTCATGCGCATCATCGCTCGCGGCAGCCGCGGCTCCAAGCCCGCGAGCATCACCTACGACCTGCTCGACTACTACGACCGGGCAACCCAGGCCACCAGCATGGCGCGCACGACGGCCTACCCCTGCGCCATCGTCGCCCGCATGCTCGCCGCGGGACGCATCGACGCAAAAGGCGTACTGCCGCCGGAGACGCTTGCCTCCGAGCCGGGCCTGGTGGATCACCTGCTCACAGAGCTCGCCGCGCGCGGCGTTCGCTACACGCGCACTGATACGTGAAGGTCAGTCGCCTGTCGTGAGGGTCGCCCGGCGGCCCTCCGGCGGACGGACGGTGCCCTCGATCCGGCGCGACATGGGCGGGGGCACCTGCATCCGGTTCTGCACCGGCGGCACGCCCTTACCTGCCTCGCCGACGACCCACACCATTTCGTCGAAGCCCTGGGCGTTGGCGCGATTCTTCGGGTGACGGAACCACAGCTTGAGCTCCTGGCCGGGGGGGACGTCGTAGCTCCACAACAGCTCCCCGGTGGTCGTGTCGCGCAGCGACACCGTCTGGGGCACCGACGGCGTGCTCGCGTACACGTGCTTCTCGTAGGTGTCGCAACCGCCCAGCACAACGGCCAGGGCACCCGTCGCCAACACGCCGGCCAGCTTTCTGCTCAACATCAGCTTGGTCCTCCACCCCGTCTTCCGGGGCACTCCACTGTATTCGGTTCACGGTCAGCCGGTTCTCCATCACACTACACCGCTTTCACGCCGCCCGCTCTAAACTCCGCCCGTGGACACCCCCTCTCATACGCCGAACCCGCCCGCAGCCTATCAGCCCGTGTGGCGCGTCGGCCACGGCTACGACCTTCACCGCCTTGAGCCCCGCGACGCTGGCGGGCGGCCCCTCATCCTCGCCGGGGTCACCCTGGAGCACACACACGGCCCCATCAGCCACTCTGACGGCGACGCCCTCTACCACGCCGTGACGGACGCCATCCTGGGGGCCCTTGGCCTGCCCGACATCGGCCAGCTTTTTCCGGACGATGACCCCCGCAACGAGTCCCAGGACTCACAGATCTTTCTTGCGGAGGCCGTGCGCCGCGCCGCCGATCGCCGGTACACGGTCTCCAACCTCGACGCGACCGTCATTCTGGAGCGCCCGAAGCTCAGCCCCCACAAGGAGCGCATGCGGGCCAATCTCGCCGACGTCCTCGGCGTCCCGGTTGAGTATGTGAACATCAAGGGCAAGACCCACGAGCGCGTGGACGCGGTGGGGGAGGGACGCGCCGTCGAGGTCCATTGCGTCGTGCTGCTTACTCGCGAGGGATCAGCCGGACGTCCTTGAGCGCCGGGAACTTCTCCCGCCACCGGCGCACCTCGCGCGGGTCCACCTCCACCGACAGCACGCCCTGCTCCGCGCCCAGCTCGCCCAGCACGTCGCCCCGCGGCGAGACCGCGATGGTGCCCCCCGCGTATTCCAGCTTGGGGTCGCGCCCGGTGCGGTTCACCGCCAGCATGTACGCCTGATTCTCGATCGCCCGGGCCACTGCCAGAGCGCGCCAGTGGTGCTGGCGTGATACCGGCCAGCACGCACCCAGCGCGAACACCTCCGCCCCCTTCCGCAGCGTCGCGATGCGGAACAACTCCGGGAAGCGCAGGTCATAGCAGATTGCCGGGCAGACGCGGCACGCCCCCCATTCCCAGCACACCACGTCCCTCCCCGCCTCGAAGGTCTCGTGCTCGCCGCCCACGGAGAAAGGGTGAATCTTCGTGTACTCGCAGGCGATCTTGCCGTCCGGCCCCGCCACGGTCATGACGTTGCTCGCCCCGCACGCCACCATGTGGCAGGCCGCCACGGTGCGGCCGCCCTGGACAAAGCATCGAAACTCCTTGACCAGTTCCACCAAGAAAGCCAGCGTCGCCCCCTGCTTGTCGTTCGTCTTCTGAATGTTGAAGGAAAACCCGGTTGCGAACATCTCTGGCAGAAGGATGAGGTCGCCCGCCGACACATCCACACGGTCCAGCAACTGCCGTACCCGCTCGTGGTTCTCTTCCGGCTCTTCCCAGGCCATGTCGAGCTGAACCAGATGGGCCCGGACCGGCCCGCCCGCTTCTTGAGGAGTGTTCATCGTGACAACCGTAGCCGCCCGCACCGCGACCCACGGATTCTTCACGAACCCTCAGCGCGAATCTTCCACTCCGCGCCGCGTCCCGGCCGAATACTCTGGCAGCGTGACCCCGGCGCCGCTCATCCTCGCCTCGCGCTCCCCGCGCCGCCGCCAGCTCCTTACGGAGCACGGCTTTGGTGCGCACGAGGCCGTCCACCCCGGCTTTGAGGATGCCGCGCTGAAGCCCTCGACGTCCAACCCCGCCGCGTGGGTCGCCAGCCTTGCTTATCTCAAGGCCTGGGCGAAGGCTTCCGAGGCTTCTGCCCGCGGTCGCATCGTCATCGGGGCCGACACCGCCTGCCTGCTCGACGGCCGCCTCATCGGCACGCCCGTCACCCCGGAGGAGGCCGAGGCCATGATCCGCGCCTTCGTCGGGCGCGAGCACGATGTCCTCACGGGGGTCGCCGTCATCGACGCACGTTCCGAGCCTCCCGTGCGCTACATCTTCACCGATACGGCACGCGTGCGACTCGGCAACCTCACCGACCAGCAGATCACGGAGTACATCGCCTCCGGCGCGTGGCAGGGCAAGGCCGGCGGTTACAACTACCGCGAGGCCCTCGCCGCGGGCTGGCCCCTCTCCCACACGGGCGACGTGACCACCATCATGGGCCTGCCCATGACCCGACTCACGGCTCTGCTCAAACGCCTCGGCGTCCCGCAGGGCCAGACTCTTCGCACAAAGGTTCCTGCTTGACACCCCAGCACGCCGCGCTTCTCTCTCCCGACCCCATCGCCCCCTCCTGGCTTGTGCTGCCCATCGCGCTGCTCGCGATGCTCGTGGTGGCGGGGCACGTGCTGCTCCTCTCCCGCGCCGACATGCCCCCCGGCCGCCGCCGCATCCGCACCGTCAACGGCCTGCTGATGATGTTCACGATTCCGCTGACGGCCGCGGCGTTCAGCCTCGTGCCCCCGGCCCAGCCCCACACCCGTCTCTTCGTCATGCTCTGGATGCTCGTCGCGGGCCTCATCGTGATCGTCCTCTCCCTCGCCATTGTGGATGTCGTCCACACCTTTGTGATCCACCGCGCCGAGCGTGCCGAGCTTCGCCGCCGGCTCGCCGAAGCCAGGGCCGTCATCGCCGCCTCCCGGCGAACGGAGGGCGATCCGGCGTAACCTCTGGCTCAGGCCATGATTTCGCCGGAGCACCACCTCACTCCTCCCCGGCCCCCCATGCGAGGGCCACTCGCGGCTCTGGCCGCCGCCATCTACGGCGCTGTCGTCCGTCATCGAAACAGGCGATTCGACCGCGGCAAGGGCGTCATCACCTTCGACCGTCCCGTCATCAGCGTCGGCAATCTCTCCGTCGGCGGCACCGGCAAGACCCCGATGGTCGCCTACCTCGTCCGCCTCCTCCGCGAGCACGGCTTCTTCCCCTGCATCGCCATGCGCGGCTACGGCCGCCCCGCGGGCAAGGGGCTCGACTCCGACGAGGCATCCCTTTACCGCCGCCAGTTCCCGGATATCCCCATCGTCGCCCAGCCCAACCGTGCCGCGGGCCTGATCGAGCTCTTCGCGTCAGAGCAAGGTGCACGCGTGGACTCGATCATCCTCGACGACGGTTTTCAGCATCGGCGCATCGCGCGGCAAGCGGACATTGTTCTGATCGACGCCACACGCCCCCCGTTCAATGACAAGCTCCTTCCCGCGGGTTGGCTCCGAGAGCCCGTGGAAAGCATCCGCCGGGCCCATGCCGCGGTCATCACCCACGCCGAGGCGGTGACCCGCACCGACGCCATCGAGCTCGAAACGCAGCTCTGGCCGCTGCTGCCCCGCTCCGTCGTCGCCGTCTGCCGGCACGCCTGGACCGGCCTCGCCGTGGGGGATGAGGTCGTCGGCATCGACTGGCTCCGCGGCAAGCGTCTGTACGCGGCCTGCGCCATCGGCAACCCCGGCCCTTTCCTCGCCGCGGCGCACAACGCCGCGGGCGGACTCGTCGGCGCGACGGTCCTGCGCGATCACGCGAACTTTGCCCATGAGGAAGTCCGCGGCCTGGTCGCCAGCCTCCGCGACCACCAGGCCGAGGCCCTCATTGTGACGGAAAAGGACTGGTCCAAGCTGGCCCATCTGCCCCCCGAGACGTGGCCCTGCCCGCTCGTCCGACCTGTGCTGAACCTGACCTTCGATCGGCACGAATCGGAACTGCAGCAGCTTGTTCTTTCAACCGTCCGGCTCTTCAAGGACGAGGACTGACCGCATCATTTCGCCCCCAAACCGGTACCATCCCCCACAATGGCCCTCCGTCTGAAGCTCACTCCCATCCGCGGCAACGCCCGCTCCATTCAGATCACCGAAGGTGCGATCACCATCGGCCGCGGTCCCGATAACACCATTCCTCTCATCGACGAGCGGGCCAGCCGCAGGCACTGCATCATCGAGCTTGACCACCAGGGCTGCTGGATGGTCCGCGACCTCAACAGCCGCAACGGCACCAAGGTCAACGAGGTCAAGGTCACCGCCGCGATCCTCAAGCCCGGCGACGTGCTGAAGGTGGGCCAGCACGAGTTCCTCATCGAGGGCGACCGCCCCGAGATTCCCGAGCTGAAGGCCCGCGAGCTGGACGTCAACGCCGCCTACGAGCACAGCGACATCGCCCGCGCCTCTGGCCTCAAGGCCAGCCGCGAGGTGGGCTGGATGTTCGAGCTGGCGGAGGTGATGAACGCCCTGCCCCCCAAGGACGCCCCGCCCGAAGAGATCCGCGTCATCGACGCCAACGGCAACCCCAGCGACGTCCTCGCCGGCACCAGCGACGGCCCCAACGCCCTGCGCCTGCTCCTCCAGCTCGGCAGCAAGAGCCGCGCGACGGATATTCACGTCGAGCCCAAGGGCGAGACCTTCAACGTCCGCATGCGTGTGGACGGGGACATGGTGCCCATCATCGAGCTGCCCAAGCGCGTGGGCGAGCTGGTCTTCGGCGTCGTCAAGGCCGCCTGCCACATGCACGTCGCCGGGCGCGACGCGGTTCAGGACGGGCACTTCTCCGTCGTCTTCCCCGACCGCCGCGTCGAGTACCGCATCAGCTTCACGCCCAGCATGTACGGCCAGAAGCTGGTCGTCCGCATCCTCGACCAGCGTGGCAGCCCGACCTCGCTCAACGACCTGGGCATGTTCAACTACATGTACGACCGCATCAAGCAGGTCTGCAGCCAGGACAGCGGTCTCATCCTCACCTGCGGCCCCACGGGCAGCGGCAAGACGACCACGCTCTACAATGCCATCCGCGAGATCGACCGCACCTCCCGCAACGTCATCACCATCGAGGACCCCGTCGAGTATCAGCTCCCCGGCGTCACGCAGATCCCTGTGGACGAGGCCAAGGGCAACAACTTCGGTCAGCTTCTGCGCTCCGTGCTCCGGCAGGATCCCGATGTGATCCTGGTGGGCGAGATCCGCGACGAGGAGACCGCCCGCACCGCGATGCAGGCCGCCCTCACCGGGCACCTGGTCTTCTCCAGCGTCCACAGCAAGGAGACCATCACCGCCGTCTTCCGCCTGCTCGACCTCAAGGTCGAGCCCTACCTCGTCGCCAACTCCCTCGATCTCATCCTCGCCCAGCGCCTCGTCCGCGTGCTGTGCGACAACTGCAAGCGGCTGATGCCCGTGGCCCCCGGCCAGGCCTCCCGCCTCGGCAAGCACCTGCAGGGCAAGACCCAGATTTACGCCGCCACCGGTTGCGCCCGCTGTCTCCGCACCGGCTACCGCGGCAGGCGGGCCCTCTTCGAGCTGCTCGACTTCAACGACGAGCTGCGGGACATCGTCCTCCGCGAGCCCTCCATCCAGGCCATGAAGAAGGTCATCGAGCAGGGCCTGTTCTGCACGCTGCAGCAGTTCGGCTGGCGGCTCGTCGCCGAGGGCGTCACCAGCCTCGATGAAGTGGACCGCGTCGCGGGCATGAGCTGAAAAGCCGACCTTTCTGTGCCTTTCGAGCTAAGCAGTCGGCTCCTTTTCTCGCCCGCCTGCTGAACATTGTTGCTGCGAATTCGGAGTTGCAGGTTCGGCATTTCATGACGCATTTTGTGATCTGAGATATCCACAGACCTCTTTACAGCCGACCGGATTTGTTTATAATCGCCGCCATCGGTTTTTTCTTCCAGCCCCCGTCCCGGAGTCTGCTCATTATGTCGAAGAACAACCCCGCCAATCGCAGCGTCGGTGGTCACATCAAGGAGGGCTTTAAGAACATTCCCACGATGTACAAGGGCCTGTACAACCGGCCCATGGAGGGGGCCAAGACCGTTCCTACGAACCTCAAGATCATCGCGACGGGCAAGACCTCGTCGATGTTGGACAACAAGGCGCCGGCCTCGACCCGTGCCAAGCTTGCGGCCATGGGCGCGCTGAGCGTCACGCCCGCCGGCCCCGTCGCGGCCTTCGCGATGGGCGTCAACAAGTCCGTGCAGCAAAAGGCCGCGGCGAAGGCGGCCGCCCGGGCCGCCGCGGTTCCGAAGCCTCCGCCGGCCCCCCCCAAGCTGAAGCTCAAGACGCCCGCCCCGACCGGCGCCGTGCCCAAAGCCCCGGTCATGGCCGTCAAGCCCGGCATGCCTCCCAAGCCCGGCGCGCCGAAGATCGCGGCGACGCGAACTCCCAAGAAGGCGTAAGTCACTCCGGCTGAGTGCGAAGCCTCCATCACTCGCTTCTGAAGCACCGTCGTTGTGGACGGGAGGGCTGTTGTGTGCCTTGGGCGCCAAGGGCCTGCTCGTCAACAGCGCCGACCGCCCGCTGCCCAAGCCCATGAAGAGCAGCGCCCCGCAGCCTCAGGCGAGCTAGCCGCCCAAGGCTCCGAAGGTCCTCACGCCGCGGGCGTCGAACGAGCCCTCGACGTCGACCCAACAAGGCGCGGAGCCCGGAGTTCAAGGAGTGGCAGAAGAGCCTCGACCACGCCGAGAAGAACTTCAAGAAGCTCGCGATCAAGCCGAAGGAGCTGCGCGGGCGGAAGAAGCAGGCCGCCGCACCACAGAGCGATCGTCGTCCGAGCTGCCGCGCCTTACAGCATCGGGATATCCGCCCCGCGCTCACGGGCGCAGGCGATCGCCTCGTCGTACCCGGCGTCGGCGTGCCGGAAGACGCCCATCGCGGGGTCGTTGGTGAGCACGCGTGAAAGCCGTTCCGCGGCCTGGGGCGTGCCGTCGGCGACGATCACCTGCCCGGCGTGCTGGGAGTATCCGATGCCCACGCCCCCGCCGTGGTGGAAGCTCACCCAGCTCGCGCCGCTGGCGACGTTGACCATCGCGTTGAGCAGGGCCCAGTCGCTCACGGCGTCGGTGCCGTCCTTCATCGCCTCCGTCTCGCGGTTGGGGCTCGCGACGCTGCCGCAGTCGAGGTGATCGCGCCCGATCACGATCGGCGCCGAGACCTTGCCCTCGGCGACGAGCCGGTTGAAGAGCAGCCCCGCCTTGTCGCGCTCGCGGTACCCCAGCCAGCAGATCCGCGCCGGCAGCCCCTGGTACGCGACTCTCTCTCCCGCCATCGTGAGCCAGCGGTGCAGGCCCTTGTCCTCGGGGAAGAGCTTCATCAGCTCCCGGTCGGTGGTCGCGATGTCCTCGGGATCTCCGCTCAGGGCCACCCACCGGAAGGGCCCGCGCCCGACGCAGAACTGGGGCCGGATGAAGGCGGGCACGAAGCCGGGGAACTTGAAGGCGTCCCTGAACCCCTGCTCGAAGGCCCGCTGGCGGATGTTGTTCCCGTAGTCGAAGGTCACCGCGCCGCGGTCGTGCAGCGTGACCATCGCGCGCACGTGCCGCTCCATCGCCGCGAGGGACTTCCTCGTGTACTCCGCTGGGTCCGCGGCCCGCGCCGCGATCGCCTGCTCCAGCGTCATCCCCACCGGCACGTAGCCGTTCAGGGGGTCGTGGGCCGAGGTCTGGTCCGTCAGCGCGTCGGGCGTGATGTTCTTCCGGATCAGGTAGTCGAGCAGCTCCACGGCGTTGCAGCAGACGCCGACGCTCACGGCCTTCTTCTGCTCCTTGTGCTTGAGCGCCGCCGCGACCGCGCTCTCGAGGTCCGGCGCGATCTCGTCGAGGTACCGGTCCTTCCGGCGCCGCTCGAGGTTCGCGCGATTGACGTCGGCGATGAGGCACGTCCCGCCCGCCATCGCCACCGCCAGCGGCTGCGCTCCGCCCATCCCGCCGCACCCCGCCGTGACGCACAGCCGCCCCGAGAGATCGCCGCCGAACTTCCGGCGTCCGCACTCCGCGAAGGTCTCGTACGTCCCCTGCAGAATCCCCTGCGTGCCGATGTAGATCCACGAGCCCGCGGTCATCTGCCCGTACATCATCAGCCCGCGCGCGGCGAGCTCGTCAAAGTGCTGCTGCGTCGCCCAGTGGGGCACGAGGTTGCTGTTGGCGATGAGCACGCGCGGGGCGTCCTCGTGCGTCCGCACCACGCCCACGGGCTTGCCCGACTGCACCAGCAGCGTCTCGTCGGGTTTGAGGCGCTTGAGCGTGGCGATGATCGCGTCGAAGCACGCCCAGTCCCGCGCCGCCTTGCCCCTGCCGCCGTAGACGACCAGCTCCGCGGGGTTCTCCGCCACCTCGGGGTCGAGGTTGTTCATGAGCATGCGCATCGCGGCCTCGGCGGCCCAGCTCTGGCAGACGCGCTGGCTGCCGCGCGGCGCGCGCACGGTGCGGGAAGCCGAGGCGGCGGGGGCGGGGGATGAGGCGGAGGTCGGAGAGCGCGAGGATGCGGTCGTCATGGTGACGGAGTTTAGGAGGTCGGCGCGGGCGGTCTGGAGGCCGGGTGCTCCATGTCGAAGGTATGTCGAAGGCGTGTCGCCCCTCCGGGGCTCGATCACGCACGCCCCCTCAACCCAGGGCTTGCGCCCTGGGCTACCGACTTGGAGCACCTCCGGTGCTTGGCGGGGTGAGGTATTCCGTCCGGCCTCGCAAATCTCCGGTGCTCAAGAGCCGCACATCGCAATCTCCGGACATTGGTGACGAGGGCTTCTCGTCCAAGCGGCGGAGCCGCGATCGTTGGTAGCCCAGGGCGTCAGCCCTGGGGATACGAGCGGCATTCCTCTCGTTTCCTCATTCATGACGGAGCCCCGGACGGGGCGACAGGGCGTGACGCCAGAGCGGCGGAGCCGCGGCCGTTGGTAGCCCAGGGCGTAAGCCCTGGGTACGCGGCGGGCATTTCCTCCATTGCCTTCTTCTCATCCGCGCGGCGACGCCGCGGGCGCGTTGGTGAACGGCGCGGTTCATGTGATCAACGGCGCGGAAAATGTCATCACATGGGCGAAAAAATCAATCATCGACGCGGCCGGATCATCACGCGCGCGGCGCATGCGATCGCATTTCC